>Ga0126369_10001745_pt1 | contig 15243 bp, 13 predicted proteins | sample PanSoiMetaPlot_1_FD_109646 | JGI IMG/M metagenome (GOLD analysis project Ga0126369, IMG submission 109646) | Tropical forest soil microbial communities from Panama - MetaG Plot_1 | ecosystem: Environmental > Terrestrial > Soil > Tropical forest > Bulk soil | place: Panama | collected 2016-02-17 | reverse complement strand
CCCACGCCGGGCGCGTGCGCGGCCGGTCCGACCCACGCGATGCGGTCGCCCTCCACCAGCACGGCGGCGTCCCGCAGCGGCTCGCCGCCGAGGCCGTCGATGACCGTGACGTCGCGGATCAGGCGGATCGATTCGCCCATTCGCTCACCTCCTGGCTCACGCGTAGTACGCAGGGACCTTGCGCAGGCGGCGCCACTGGTCGGGGTCGTGCCCGTACACCATGAACGCGTCCTTCTCGTCGGCGATCTGGAGCAGCTTCTGGGCGCTCTCCCGGGCCACCTCGGGCTCGGCCTGGCCGCCCCACGCCTCGTGGTCGAGATTGTCCTGGCAGTAGATCGCATCGCTGCACAGCAGGATGTTGCCGTCGTTCTTCAGGCTCACCAGCAGCGACTGGTGCCACGGCGCGTGGCCGGGCGTGAGGATCGCCTTCACCCCCGGGAAGAGCTCCGGCTCGCCGTCGATCAGCTCGTACTTGAGCCCCGGGATGTCGAAGTACTCGTTGGGGAACGCCGGGAGCTCCCTGGCCGCCTCGAAGTGCTGGCGCTGGACGTAGATCGTCGCGTCCTTGAAGAGCTCGTTGTTGCCCGCGTGGTCGAAGTGGAGGTGCGTGTTGATCACGTAGTGGATGTCCTGCGGCGACAGGTCGAGCTCGGCGAGCCGGCGCACGAGCGAGTCCTCGGGCCGCATGCATGGGAGCAGGACCTTGGCCACCTCCTGGCCGCGGAACGTGTACTCGGGGTCGTCGATGTGCTTCCGGTGCATGCCGGTGTCGACCAGCACGTTGGTGCCGTCGTCCAGCTGGAGCAGGTAGGCCGGAATGGGGATGTGCACGCGCCGGCCGTCGTCCACCCCCGGCGAGATGACTGCGCCCTTGTCGATGCAGGCCTCGCCGAGGAACAGGATGTACAGCTTCATCGAGAGCCCTCCATGCCGACCTGCTGCACGGTGTCGCGCCAGTGGCTGTGCGGCTCGAGCACCGCGGCGATGTGGTCGCCCAGGTAGTTGCTGGCCAGGATGACGAGGGTGATCGCCAGGCCGGGGAACGTCGACGTCCACCACGCGATCTGCAGCCAGCTCCGGCCGGACGCCAGGTCGGCGCCCCATTCCGGCGTCGGCAGCCGCACACCGAAGCCGAGGAAGTTGAGGGTCGTCGCGGTCAGGATCGCCCAACCGATGGCGCTGCTGGCGACCACGACGACCTGTGTCGTGACGTTGGGCAGGATGTGGCGGCCGATGATCCAGCGGCCCGTGCAGCCGATGCTCTGGGCGGCGGTCACGTAGTCACGGCCGCGGACCGCCAGCGTCGAGCCGTACACGACCCGGGCGAAGACCGGGATGAAGGCGATGCCGATCGCGACCATCACGTTGAGCACACCCGACCCGATGATCGTCACCACGATCAGGGCCAGGAGCAGGCCGGGGAACGCGAGCATGACGTCCATCGCGCGCATGATCAGCCCGCTGATCCAGCGGGTCGAGTAGCCGGCGACCAGGCCCAGCGGCACGCCGAGGGCGGTCGAGATGCCGATGCCGACGACGGGGGCCGCGAGCGTCAGGCGCGCCCCCCAGAGGATGCGGCTGAGCACGTCCCGACCGAACTGGTCGGTCCCCATCAGGTGGCGCGCGCTCGGCGGCTGCAGGTTGTCGGTGGTCACGTGGACCGGGTCGAACGGCGAGATCAGCGGGGCCACCAGGGCGGTGGCGACCAGCAGCACCAGGAAGCACAGCGCCGCGATGCCCACGCGGTCGCCGTGCAGCAGCGCCCTCGCCAGGGTGCTCAGCGAGCGGGCGGCCCAGGAGGTCGGGCGGCTGGTTCCGACCGCCGGCGCGGCGCTGCTCACGACCGCACCCAGGACAGCCGGATCCGGGGATCCAGGAGGCCGTAGATCAGATCGACCACCAGGTTGATCACGATGTAGACCACCGCGATGAGCAGCACGATGCTCTGCACGACCGGGATGTCCTTGGCCTGGATGGCCTGCACCAGGTAGCTGCCGATGCCGGGCCGGCCGAAGATCACCTCGACGACGACGGCTCCGCTGAGCACGTTGCCGAACTGCAGGCCCAGGATGGTGACGACCGGGATCAGCGCGTTCTTGAGGGCGTGGCTGTACAGCATCATCCGGTCGGACAGCCCCTTCGCCTTCGCAACCTGCATGTACGGCTCGCGGTAGATCTCGACCAGGTTGTTGCGCAGCAGGCGCGCGATGATGGCGGACAGACCCCAGCCCAGCGAGACCGCCGGCAGGATGAGGGAGTTCCACGAGCCCTCCCCGAGCGAGGGGAGCCAGCGCAGATCCACGGCGAAGATCAGCACCAGGACCAGGGCGAACCAGAAGTAGGGCACCGCCACGCCCAGGACCGCGAAGCCGCTGCTCAGCCGGTCGGCCCAGCTGCCCGGCCGGACCCCTCCCAGGATCCCGACCGGCATCCCGATCGCCACCGCCACGAGCATGGCCGCGAAGGTGAGCTCGAGGGTGTCCGGCAGGCGCTGGAAGATCTCCTCCGCCACGGGCCGGTTGGTGATGAACGACTGCCCGAGGTCGCCGTGCGTGAGCCGGCCCAGGTACGCGAGGTACTGGACCGGCAGCGGCTGGTCGAGTCCCAGCTGGGCGCGGAGCTGCTCGAGCTGGTGGGGCGTCGGCCGCGAGCCGAACATGAGGATCTGGGCCGGGTCTCCCGGGATCAGGTGCAGGATCATGAACACGAGGATCGTCACCCCGAAGAGCACCGGGACGGCGATCGTGAGACGGCCCGCCAGGAGCCTCAGCATCCGTGCTGGCTCGTCGTGCGACGCCCGGCGAACCCCGCATTCTTACAAATGCGTCGTTCCCAGGAGCACATCCGGCCCGAGAACTCCGCATTTGTACAAATGCGTGGTTCCGAAGCGCGCGCCGCCCTCACATGCTCGCGCCGTGGAAGAGCGGCGTCGCGTTGACCGTGAACTGCACCCCCTTGAGCTTGGACGTGCTCACGAACAGGCCGTCCGAGTTGTAGATCGGGATGATGACGGCGGCGTCCGAGATGATCTTGTTCGCCTGCTGGTACAGCCTGGTGCGAGCGGCCGCGTCAGACGTCGCGTTCGCCCGGTCGACCATGGCGTCGAGCTGCGGGTTGGAGTAGTGCTCCCAGTTGAACCCGTGCGCGATCTGGTCCGACCCGAAGATGGCGCGCACGAAGTACGGGTCGACGTCGTAGTAGAAGAAGTCGGCCAGGTTGTGGTCGCCGCGGTTGTAGGCGTCGCCCACCGCCGGGAAGGACTGGTCGCTGATGTCCACCTGGATTCCGACGTCGCGGAACTGCGACTGCATCAGCTGCGAGATGTCGTCGAACCCGAAGCCGGTGATGTTGATGAACGAGAGCTTCAGCGGCTGGCCGTTCTTCTGGCGCATGCCGTTCGAGCCCTTCGTCCAGCCGGCCTGGTCCAGCAGCTGGCCGGCCTTGACCGGGTCGTGGCTGTACATCCCCTTGAGGGACGGGTCGTACCCGGGCGTGATGGGCGTGAAGATCTCGTCGGCGGCCGTGTGGAGCCCGAAGAACAGCGTCTTGATGATCGCCTGCTGGTCCGTGGCGTACAGCAGCGCCTTGCGCACGGTAGGGTCGTCGGTCGGCGGCCGCTGGGCGTTGATCATGATGTTCCACGGCATCCCGGTCGACGCCACCTGGTAGACGTGGTACTGCGCGTTGTTCTTGACCGAGGCGACGTCCTGGGGGTTGAGGTTCGGCGCGAAGTGGATCTCCCCCGTCTGCAGCGCGTTGAACCGCGCGCCCGGGTCGGACAGGATGCGGAACGTGATCTGGCTGAGAAGCGCCGGCCCGCTCCGGATGGGCGGCGGCCCCCAGTTGTAGTCGGGGTTGCGCTCCACGGTCACGTGCTGGCCGACGACGTATTCCTTGAACTTGAACGGGCCGGTGCCGACCGGGTTCTTGGCGAAGTCGGCGCCGTACTTCTGCAGCGCCGCCGGCGAGAGCATCGCGAACCCCGCCACCTCGTTGATGAACGCGGCGTTCGGCGCCGTGAACACCACCTTCGCCGTGTGCGGGTCGACGACCTGCGTTTCCTTGTACGGGCCGAGCGCCGCCGCCGACCCCTTCGACTTCGTGTTCGGGTCGACGATGTGGTCGAACGTGACCTTGACCGCGTTGGCGTCGAATGGAGTCCCGTCGTGGAACTTGACGTCCTGGCGCAGGTGGAACGTGTAGCTGGTGGCGTCCGACGAGATGTCCCACGAGCTCGCGAGCGCGGGGTAGAAGGCGTTCGAGGAGCCCTTCGGCAGGCTCCAGATCAGGCTGTCGAACACGCACCGGCTGATGGTGCCGACCGTGATCAGGCCGCTTGCCGCCGGGTCGAGGGTGTCGGGCTCCTGGAAGACCGCCATCGTCATCGGCTGCAGGCTGCTCGTCGTGTTCGACGAGGTCGTGCCGCTGCTGCAGGCCTCCAGCAGCGCGGCCAGGCCGCCGCCGCCGGCCGCCATGACGCCGGCGGTCCCCATCAGGCCCATGAATCGCCGCCGTGTCAGGGGGTGCCGCGCCTCGACTCCCGAAGCGCGCCCAGCGTGCGTCGTCACTCCTTCCCTCATGGCCGCCCCCATCAACTCCCTCTCCGGGAGGTCGCTACCGTTCCTGGCCTGGTCAACCGGACCTGACGAGCCCGGCTGGCCCGAGTATAGCAATGGGAAGGTGGATTGGCTAGGAACTTGTCAATAAAAAGGCGAACCGTCAGAATTGCCTTCCAAACGTGTCGCAACCGGAGTCCGTCCCACGGCCCGCGCCCGAGGCGGTGAGCCTGGACGACGTCGACCTCTCGATCCTCGAGCAGCTGGTCGGCGACGCCCGGTCCTCCCAGCGCCGCATCGCGCGCGAGGTCGGCATGTCGCCTCCGGCCGTGGCGGAGCGGATCGCCCGGCTCGAGCGGGCGGGAGTGATCCGCGGCTACCGCGCGGAGATCGACCGGTCACTGCTGGGCTTCTCGCTGGTCGCCTACGCGAGCGTCTTCGCCGAGAACGTGCTCAAGGACCCGGACGAGGTGCTGGAGGCCCTGGCCGCGCTGCCGGAGGTCGAGGAGGCGACGATCGTGGCCGGCTCGATGGACCTCATCATCCGGCTGCGGGTGCGGGACCACGAACACCTGCGGCGGTGCCTGTTCGAGCACATCGGCCGCCTCCCGGGCGTCAGCCGGACCGAGACCTTCCTCTGGCTCCGCTCGGCCAGACCCAAGCCGATCGACCGCGACCTGATCCGCATGCTGCGCGGCTGACGGCTGCCGGCCTTCGCGTCAGCGCGCCCGTCCCTGGCGCCGCAGCCAGACCAGGATGACGACCAGGACGACGATGCACCCTGCTCCCGCGACGAGTGTGGGGTTCACCTGCTCCGAGTGACCGGTGGCCGGCTTCCCGTTCGGGGCCGGCAGCGGTGCCGGCGTGAAGAGCGCCAGCTCGTAGGCGCCTCGCCCGTATGTGCCGGCGAGAAGCGTCCGGGTCGCCGGGTCGAACACCAGCGACGTCACGTCCACGGCGGGCAGGCCGGCGCCCAGCGCGGCCCAGGTGCGCCCGTCGTCTGTGCTCCGGAGCACCCCGGCCGCGCTGCCCTCGACGATCGTGTGCGGGCGGTCCGCCCCGACTCCGGCGTCCAGGATCAGCGCGTTGACGGTCACGTCGGGCAGGCCGGCTCCGGCGTCCTGCCACGAGGCGCCGCCGTCGGCCGTGAGGTAGAGATGGTGCGCTGGATCGGGCGGGTGGCTGCCCGCCGAGTAGTAGCCGACGGCGACACGGTCCGGGTTGGCGGCGTCGATCGCCAGGGCGCCCACGGGCAGTACCGGACGTCCCGGGATCGCGACCTGCGTCCACGACCCCGAACCGCCGACCAGGGCGGCGGAGGTTCGCCACACGCTGCCGTCGCGCAGGGCGACCCAGACCACCTGCTTGTGGACAGCCAGCGCCATGATCGGGTTCGGGAAGGTCCGGATGCGGTCGAACCGGATCTGGCCGGCGCCGGCCGCGTCGGCGTTGACCGACCGGGACAGGCCGGTGCCGTCCGCGACGTAGACGGTGCTGCTCGGGTGACCCGGCGACCCGGTCGAGGCGTCGACGGCGATGCGCGGAAACGTGTGGACCGGCGCCGGGTCTCCGGCGATGGGCGGCGTCGAGTCCTCGTCCTGCTCCGGGACCGCGGCGACGCCGCCCGGGGTCGACCAGGTCTGTCCGCCGTCGGTGGTGACCACGATCGGCGACGGGCTGAGGAAGGCCACGCTGCTGTACGCGCGGTTCGGGTCGTTGGGGTCGGCGGCCGGCGGGCCGCCGTCCCCAGAGAACCCGGTCGTCCACACCTGTCCCGGGTCGGATGGCCGGCGGACGTCCACCCCGGTGTCCTGGGCGCCCGCGTAGATCCGGCCGTTGTTCGCGACGCTGCCGCGCCCGAAGTCCGCGCCGTAGAACAGGCTGCTGCTGATGCCCTCGTTGAGGTTGACGAACGTCTCTCCGCCGTCGCCGCTCGTAGCGAGGCCGCCGTCGGTCCCGACGTACAGACGAGTCGGCGCGGCGCCCCAGTGAGTGCGCGGGCTGAAGACCAGGGCGTGGTGGTCGAAGTGGATCTTGCCGTGGGACACGTTCGTGAAGCTCGCCCCGCCGTCGACGGAAAGGTACAGCTCGCGAAACCCGAGATACAGCCGGCGGGGGTCCTGGGGATCGACGCCGATCGTCCTGTTGCCCAGGCAGTTGCAGCCGCCGTCGTCGCTCGCCGGCCCGTTCGGCACGCCCTTCTCCGCGGCGGGCAGTGTCTGGAAGGTGGCGCCGCCGTCGGTCGACCTGAGCAGGCGATAGGACCGCGGGTCGTCACCGGCGCTCGCATAGATCGTGCGGCCGTCCGGCCGGGTGGACTGCGCGAAGACGATGCCCTCGCGCGAGGGGAGCAGCGTCGTGGGGAAGCTGGCGCCGCCGTCGGTCGAGCGCACGAGGCCGAGGTTGAAGAACGACGCGTAGACCGTGGACGGATCGACGGTGTCCAGGTGCAGGTCCACCGCCGTCGCGCTGACCACGGGGCGTCCGTTCCGGTAGCCGGGAGCGTCGGTGCCGAAGTTCTCGCCACCGTCGATGGAGCGATAGAGCCCACGGCTGGTGGCGACCAGGAGATTGTTCGGGGCGGGCGCGGCCAGACCCACGATCGCTGCGTCCGAGAACAGGTCCGCGTGGAGCTGCGTCCAGGTCCCGCCCCCGTCGGCGGAGCGATAGATCCCGACGCCGCGGCTGAACCACAGTCCGGGGTCGTGGGCGTTGCCCGTGCCGGCGTAGACGATCCCGGGATTGCCGGGGTCCAGCGTGACCGCGCCCATCGAGAGATCCGGCATCGCGTCGGAGGTCGGCCGCCAGGACGTCCCGCCGTCGGCGGACTTCCAGATGCCGCCGTCGTTCGTGGCGATGTAGATGGCCTGGTCGCGGGCACCGCTGGGGTCGACCGCGATGCCCGTCACCTCGCCCGAGTTGGGTCCGAGGCCCTGGTCGGGCTGGAATCGGTCGGGGACGCGCAGGGTCGCCGGTCCCACCGCCTTCCACTGCGGCGCGGCGGGAGGCGGCGCGCCCGCGTGGACGCCGACGCCCGTGAGGGGGAGGGCGAGGATCAGCGCGAGGGCGGCGAGCCAGCGCGTGCGCGCCCCGATGCGGTCGTTCATGCGGGTACTACGTCCGGCAAGGGACCGGGGGACTGCCGTCCTGCGAGGGTGGGCTGGGAGAATGGAGACCGGTGAGCATGCAGGACACCAGGAACGGGCGTCGTGGGCTCGTGCTGGGCGGCGGTGGCGTGACGGGCATCGCCTGGGAGATCGGCGTGGTGGCCGGCCTGGCCGAGGCGGGGATCGACCTCGCCGAAGCGGACCTGGTGGTCGGCACCTCCGCCGGGTCGGTGGTCGGCGCCGAGCTCCGGAGCGAAGCTCGGATCGAGGACGTCTACGAGGGCCAGCTGGCCGACGCCACCGGCGAGAGGGCGGACCGCATCGGCCTGGGCGTGATCCTGCGGCTGATGACGGCCTCGCTGCGGATCCGTCACCCCGAACGCGGGCGGGCCCGCCTGGGGCGGGCCGCCCTCAAGGCGCGGACCGAGCCGGAGTCGGAGTGGCGGGCCCGCTTCGAGCGCGGGCTGTCGAGCCTCGACTGGCCCGATCGGCGGCTGCTGATCAACGCCGTGGACGCGGAGAGCGGGGAGGCGGTGGCGTTCGAGCGGGACAGCGGCGTGCCGCTGCTCGACGCGGTCGCCGCGAGCTGCGCGGTCCCGCTCGTCTTCCCGCCGGTCACGATCGCGGGGCGGCGCTACATCGACGGCGGCGTGCGCTCGCTCGCGAACGCCGACCTGGCCACCGGCTGCGACCGGGTGGTCGTCCTGGCCCCGGTGACGGCGGCCTTCCGGCGGACGGGGCGGATCGGGTGGCAGCTCGCGTCGCTCGGGCCGGGCGTCCGGTCGGTGGCCGTCAGCCCGGACCCTGCGGCGCGCCGGGCCATCGGGTCGAACGTCCTCGATCCGGCCCGCCGTGCGGCCGCCGCCCGCGCCGGGCGGGCGCAGGCGGCCCGCGTGGCCGGCGCCATCGCCGCGGTCTGGGCGACCGCGGAGGCACCCGACCCCGCCTGAGCCCGGCCGGCCGGGGCCGGCCGGGTGGCGGCTGGCCCCGGCCTCGTCACCGGCCGGCTCCCTCGAGCAGCGCGGCGTGGCAGGCGTCGAGGCGGTCGGCGAGCTCGCCGGGCTGGCTCAGCGCGAGGAGGTGGCCGCCGGGCATCTCCTCCACCTCGATCCCCAGCCGCTCACGGACGACGCGGCGCTGGAAGGCCAGCGGGAAGAGCCGGTCGTCGCGGCCCTGCAGGAACCGGGTGGGCACGTCCGGCCAGCGGTCCAGTGGCCAGCGCTCTCCGAACGGCGTGCCGGACTGCGGCGCCTCTCCCGCCGCCATGAGGACCGCGACCGCCTCCGGCGGCACGTCGTGGAGGAACTCCTCCGTGAGGTCGAACGTGTCGGTGAGCGTTCGACCCTGGCGTGCCGCGAACTCGGCCCGCGCCTCGGCCTGGCCGGTGTCGGCCCACCACTCGCCGGGCGTCTCGCCGGGCCGCGGGACCATCGCGTTGAGCAGGACGAGGAGCTCGACCGGCAGCCGGTCGCAGGCCAGCGGGGCGCTGAAGCCGGCCATCGACTGCGCCACCAGGACGACGCGCTCGTGCCCGGCGGCGGCCTCGACCACCACATCCGCGTAGCGCCGCAGTCCTGCAGAGTCGTCCGCGGCGGGCAGTTCGACCGCGACGGCGTCGTGGCCGCGTCCGCGCAGTTCGGGGACGAGCCGGTGCCAGTAGACCGCCCGGCCGCCGGCGCCGGGGACGAGTACGAAGGTGACAGGTACGCTCATACCTCCTAAATTAGGAGTACTAACTCCTTAATGTCAAGTCGGTGCTAAGATCCGGGGAGTGGCCACGAAGCGATCGTACGAGGACCCGTGCGGTGTCGCGCGGGCGCTGGGGGTCGTCGGCGAGCGCTGGGCGCTGCTCGTGGTGCGCGAGCTGCTGTACGGCCCCAAGCGCTTCGCCGACCTCAGCCGCGGCCTCCCCGGCATGAGCCAGAACGTCCTCTCGCAGCGGCTGCGGGACCTGGAGGAGTCCGGCGTCGTGCGCCGGCGCGGGCTCGGGCCGCCGGCCAGCATCCGCGTCTACGAGCTCACGGAGCTGGGCCGGGAGCTGCGGCCCGTCCTGCTGGCCCTGGGGCGGTGGGGCGGCCGGCTCCCCCTGGTGCCGTCGGGCGAGCTGAGCGCCGACGCGCTGGTCCTCGCGCTGCAGACCACGTTCGATCCGGGAGCCGCGGATGGCATGTCCGCCCGCTGCGAGCTGTGGTTCGGCGATGACCGCTTCCTGGCCCGCATCGCCGGCGGCGCGTTCGAGATCGCCCGGGGCGGCACCGACCCGCCGGATTCCGTCATCGACACCGATCCGGGCACGCTCCGGTCGGTGGTCTTCGCCGGCCGAGCGCTGGACGACGCGATCGGATCCGGCGACCTGCGCCTCCATGGCGACCGCCTGGTGGCCGAGCGCTTCGCCGCATGCTTCCCACGTCCTGAGCCGGCGCCGCCCACGGAGCGCTGACCAGGTGACGTGATCCCTGGTGAAGGCTTGCGGCCCACCCGGCGCGCTTCTAACGTAGGCGTTGCTCCAACGCGACGGAGTCGAGAATGGGCCTGGGAGACTGAACCATGACCGACACGGATATGAGAGCGGCGCTCCGGCCCACGTACACCGACATCGGCACCGCGCTGGGGACCGACTACTTCCTGATCCGCAGCACGCTTCCCCCGGCGGACGTCGAGTACCTCGACCGCACGCGGCGCTTCGTGCACGAGGAGGTGCTGCCCGTCATCAACTCCTACTGGGAGCGGGCCGAGGTGCCCCTGGACCTCTGCCGCCGGCTCGGCCAGCTCGGCCTGGTCGGCGACGGGATCGAGGGCTACGGCTGCCCGCCGATGAGCCCGCTCGCCGCCGGCCTGATCCACATGGAGCTCAACCGGGGCGACGGGAGCGTGGGGACGTTCCTCGGCGTCCAGGCGGGGCTGGCCATGCGCTCCATCGCGCTGCTCGGCTCGGAGGAGCAGAAGCGGCGCTGGCTGCCGGCGATGGCCCGCTGCGAGAAGCTGGGCGCCTTTGCGCTCACCGAGCCGCTCCACGGCTCCGACTCCGTCGCGCTCGAGACCGAGGCCCGGCGCGCCGGCGACGACTATGTGATCAACGGCGCCAAGCGCTGGATCGGCAACGGCACGCTGGCCGACGTGGTGGTGCTGTGGGCCAGGGACGCCGAGGACGGGCAGGTCAAGGGCTTCCTGGTGGAGAAGGGGACGCCCGGCTACGACGCCCGCGTGATCGAGGGCAAGGGGTCGCTGCGCGCCCTGTGGCAGGCCGACATCGACCTGACGGACGTGCGGATCCCGGCCGAGAACCGGCTGCCCGGCGCCGGCAGCTTCAAGGACGCCGGTCGCGTGCTGCGGAGCACGCGCGCCGCCTGCGCCTTCATGGCGCTCGGCCACGCGGTCGCCGGCTACGACGCGGCGCTCACCTACGCGAACCAGCGCAAGCAGTTCGGCAGGCCGCTGGTCCGGTTCCAGATCGTCCAGGAGAAGCTGGTGCGGATGCTGGCCGAGGTGACGGCCATGCAGCTCTACTGCCTGCGCATCAGCCAGCTCGATCAGAGCGACGACCTGTCGGACACCATCGCCTCCCTGGCCAAGCTGAACAACACGGTCAAGGCGCGGGAGGTGCTGGCGGAGGCGCGCAACCTGCTCGGCGGCAACGGGATCCTGCTCGAGAACCACGTCATCCGGCACATGGCCGACATGGAGGCCATCTACACCTTCGAGGGCACCGAGACGATCCAGACGCTCATCGTCGGGCGGCACATCACCGGCGTCAGCGCCTTCGCCTGAGGAGACCAGAGCGCGATGAAGAGCACGATGCAGGACTTCCCGCTGACCCTCGCCAGCGTCTACCGGAGGGGCCGCGCCCTGTTCGCGGACAGCGAGGTCGTGAGCTTCGAGGGCGACGCCTCGCGGCACGCGACCTACGCGACGGTGGCGGACCGCGCCGAGCGGCTGGCCGCCGCCCTTCACAGGCTCGGCGTGCGCCCGGACGACCGGGTCGGCACGCTCTGCTGGAACAACCAGGAGCACCAGGAGGCCTATCTGGCGGTCCCGTGCATGGGCGCGGTGCTGCACACGCTGAACCTCCGCCTGGCGCCGAACCAGCTGGCGTGGGTCATCAACCACGCCGAGGACCGGGTGATCATCGTCGACGGGTCGCTCGTTCCGGTGCTGGCCCGGATCCGGAGCGAGCTGAAGACCGTCGAGCACGTCGTCGTCACGGGCGCGGACGACGCCTCCGCCCTCGGCGAGGTGCTCCGCTACGAGGACCTGCTGGCGGTCGAGCAGCCTGGGTATGCCTGGCCGGAGCTGGAGGAGCGATCGGCCGCCTCGCTCTGCTACACCACCGGCACGACGGGCGACCCCAAGGGCGTCGTCTACAGCCACCGCTCGATCTCACTCCACTCGCTGGCCGAGTGGGGCATGTTCTCGCTCACCGAGCGCGACCGCGCTCTCGTGATCGTCCCGATGTTCCACGTGAACGCCTGGGGGTTCCCCTACACGGGCTGGATGATCGGCGCCGACCTTCTCATGCCGGGGCGGTTCCTTCAGGGCGGGCCGCTCACGACGTTCATCGAGCGGGAGCGGCCGACCGTCGCGTTCGGCGTCCCGACGATCTGGAGCGACATCCTCCACTACGTCGACGCCCACCCGTCCGACCTGTCCAGCCTGCGGCTGGTCGTGTGCGGCGGCGCCGCGGTCCCGCGCAGCCTGATGGAGCAGTTCGAGGAGCGGCACGGGGTCCGGATCATCCAGGGCTGGGGGATGACCGAGACCAGCCCGCTGGCCGCGGTCGCGTTCCCGCCCAGGGGCGTCGCTCCGGAAGACGAGATGACCTGGCGGGCCAAGACCGGGAGGGTCGTCGCCGGGGTGGAGCTCCGCGTCGTCGACGACGGCGGGAACGTCCTGCCGGCCGACGGCGAGAGCGTGGGCGAGCTCGAGGTCCGCGGTCCCTGGGTCACGGCGTCCTACTACCGCGACGACGCCCCCGACAAGTTCGACGACGGCTGGCTGCGGACCGGCGACGTGGGCAACCTCGACGGCAGGGGCTACGTGCGATCACCGACCGCTCCAAGGACGTGATCAAGTCCGGCGGCGAGTGGATCTCCTCTCTGGCGCTCGAGGACGCGCTGATGCATCACCCTGCGGTCGCGGAGGCGGCCGTGATCGGCGTGCCGGACGAGCGCTGGCAGGAGCGGCCGATGGCGGTCGTCCGGTTGAAGCCCGGGGCGACGGCGAGTGCCGACGAGTTGAAGGCCCACCTCGCGACCAGGGTGGCCCGCTGGTGGGTGCCGGAGCGCTGGGCGTTCATGGCCGAGGTTCCCCGGACCAGCGTCGGCAAGTCCGACAAGAAGAAGCTGCGCACCCTGCACGCCGAGGGACAGCTGCCGGTCGCCGAGCCCGCGCCCGAGGGGCGAGGATAGCGATCGTGGCGGTGAAGCCGGACACCGATCGCAGGGCCGCGACCAGGCAGCGGGCGGCGAGGACCGCGCGGACAGCCGGCCGGAGGCCGGAGGCCCCCGCGTCCGAGGCGCGGGAGAGCCCGATCGCCGACCAGGCGGCGGGCTCGATCCTGGGCGCCAACCCGTTCCTGGGCATCGACCCGCGGGAGCTCCTGGGGAGCGCGATCGGCTGGGTGGGCAGCCTGGCGGCGCGACCGGGGCGGGCCGGTTCTGAGCTGATGAGGACGGGCCTCGAGCTGGGTCGCGTCGCGGCCGGCCGGTCCGACCTGAAGCCGGGTCCAGGGGACCGCCGCTTCACGGACCCCGCCTGGGTCGAGAACCCCCTCTACCGGCGGTTGATGCAGTCCTACCTCGCGGTCACCGCGATGGCGCACCGGCTCGTCGACGAGGCGCCGCTGAGCCCGCTCGACAGCCAGCGGGCGCACATGGGCGTCACGCTGCTGGCCGATGCGCTGGCGCCCACCAACGGGCTGCTGAGCAACCCCGCGGCGGTCAAGCGGGCGTTCGACACCGCGGGCCTGAGCCTGCTCCGGGGCGCGCGCCACTTCGCCCACGACCTTCGCGAGAACGGGGGGATGCCGGAGACGGTCGACAGCCGGCCCTTCCAGGTCGGCGGCAACATCGCCCTCTCGCCCGGCGCGGTCGTCTACCGGGACGAGGTCTTCGAGCTGATCCAGTACTCGCCCTCGACCGAGACGGTCCACGAGCGCCCGGTGGTGGTGATCCCACCGCAGATCAACAAGTTCTACGTCCTCGATCTCGCGCCCGGCCGCAGCTTCACCGAATACGTCGTCGGCTCCGGCATGACGTACTTCGCGATCAGCTGGCGGAACCCGACGGCCGCGCAGCGCGACTGGGGCCTGGACACCTACGTCCAGGCCTGCCTGGACGCGGTGGAGGCGGCCGGCGACATCACCGGCAGCGACGCCGTGAACCTGATGGGCCTCTGCGCCGGCGGCATCACCATGGCCCTGCAGCTCGGCAGCCTGGCGGCCACCGGAAGCGCGGACAGGGTGTCGTCTGCGACGTTCGCGGTCGCGGCGCTGGACACGCGGGCGCCTTCGATGATCCAGATGTTCGCCTCGGACGCGGTGATCGCCAGCGCCCTGAGCCGCTCGCGGCGGCGGGGGGTGCTGGACGGCGCCGAGATGGCGCGGGTCTTCGCCTGGATGCGTCCCAACGACCTGGTCTGGAACTACTGGGTCAACAACTACCTGCTCGGGAACGACCCGCCGGCCTTCGACATCCTGTCGTGGAACGCGGACACGACCCGCCTGCCGGCGGCGCTGCACGCGGGCTTCCTCGATCTCTACGTGCGCAATCCGCTGGTGGCGCCGGACGAGACCACGGTGCTGGGCGAGCCGATCGACCTCCGGCAGGTGCGGTGCCCGACCTACGTGCTGACCGGGATCACCGACCACATCGTTCCCTGGAAGGCCGGCTACCGGACGACCGGGATGGTCGGCGGTCCCTGCGATTTCGTGCTGAGCTCGTCCGGCCACATCCAGAGCATCGTCAACCCCGCCGGGAACCCGAAGTCCGCGTACTTCACTGGTGGGCCGCTGGAGGACGACCCGGACGTGTGGCTGCAAGGGGCCACGCAGGCGAAGGGCTCGTGGTGGGAGCACTGGGTTGGCTGGGTCGGGCGCCATGCGGGTGCGCGCCGGCCGGCGCCGCGGGCGCTCGGAAACCGCCGCCACCCGGTCCTCGACGACGCCCCCGGCCGGTACGTGCTGCAGAAGTAGGGGCGGCGGCCACGGCGATCACGGCAGGCGAACGGCACATTGCGGTCGACGGCCTGCGCCTGCGGGTGCGGGTCCAGGGCGAGGGACCGCCGCTGCTGCTGGTCATGGGCCTGGGCGGCAGCCTCGAGCTGTGGGAGCCGCTGGTGGACGAGCTGGAGGGGTTCACCACGATCACGTTCGACGCCCCTGGGACCGGCGACTCTCAGGTGCCGTGGCGGCCGCTGCGCATGCGCGAGCTCGGTGACGTCGCGGCGCACCTGCTCGACGAGCTGGGATGTCCAGGTGCCGACGTGCTGGGCGTCTCCTTCGGCGGCGGCGTCGCCCAGGAGCTCGCCCATCGCCACCCCGACCGCGTGCGCCGGCTCGTCCTGGCCGCGACCACGTGCGGGTT
>Ga0126369_10001742_pt1 | contig 15247 bp, 18 predicted proteins | sample PanSoiMetaPlot_1_FD_109646 | JGI IMG/M metagenome (GOLD analysis project Ga0126369, IMG submission 109646) | Tropical forest soil microbial communities from Panama - MetaG Plot_1 | ecosystem: Environmental > Terrestrial > Soil > Tropical forest > Bulk soil | place: Panama | collected 2016-02-17 | reverse complement strand
CGGCCGAAGCGCCAGCTGGGACGAGATCGCGGTGCAGGTACTCGGACGGGCGGCAACCTGACCATGCCCGGCCGGGCGCCTGACGGCGAGGCCATGCCAGCAGACGGACGGCTGCCGCCCGGCTGGGCCGAGCAGCTCGGCGCGGCTGCGTTCGGAATCTATGTCCATGTGCCCTTCTGCGCGACCCGCTGCGGTTACTGCGATTTCAACACCTACACCGCCGCCGAACTCGGCCCGGGGGCGTCCAGGGACAGCTACGCGGGCCAGGCCATCGCGGAAATCGCGTTCGCGCGCAAGGTACTCGGCGCGGCGGTGCCAGGGGTGAGCTCGGTGTTCTTCGGCGGCGGCACGCCCACGCTGCTGGCTCCCGCCGACCTCGCGGCGATCGTGCGGGCGATCGACGGCGAGTTCGGGCTGAACCCCGACGCCGAGGTGACCACGGAAGCCAACCCGGAGAGCGTGGATGAGCGCTACCTGGCGTGGCTGCGGGCGGCCGGGTTCACCAGGATCTCGCTCGGCATGCAGAGCGCAGCGAGCCACGTGCTTCGCGTGCTGGACCGGGCGCACACCCCTGGGCAGGCTCAGCGCTGCGTGGCGTGGGCCCGCGACGTGGGCTTCGAGCACGTAAACCTCGACCTGATCTACGGCGCGCCGGGCGAGAACGCGGCGGACTGGGACGAGTCGGTCAGCGCCGCCCTGGCCGCGGAGCCCGATCACGTCTCCGCCTACGCGCTGACCGTCGAGGATGGCACCAAGCTCGCGGCCAGGATCAGGCGAGGCGAGCTTGCGCCGCCCGACGACGATGAGCTCGCCGACCGTTACCTGGCGGCCGACGAGGCGTTCAGCGCGGCCGGCCTGGACTGGTACGAGATCTCCAACTGGGCGGCCGGACCCGGCGCGGCCTGCCGCCACAACCTGCTGTACTGGACCGGCGGCAACTGGTGGGGCGTCGGCCCGGGCGCGCACAGCCATGTCGGCGGCACCCGGTGGTGGAACGTGCGGCACCCGGCGGCCTGGGCCGCGCGCATCGCGGCCGGGCTCAGCCCTGGCCAGGCCAGGGAGATCTTGACTGCGAGCCAGCGCGGGACCGAGCGAGTCATGCTGGCCACCCGGCTGGCGGCGGGCTGCCCGGTCGCCGAGCTCGGCCCGGCCGGCCGGGCCGGGGCCGCGCGCGCGGTGCAGGACGGGCTGGCAGATGCGGCCGCGCTGCACGCCGGGCGGGTAGTGCTGACCCGGCGGGGCCGGCTGCTGGCCGACACCGTGATCGCCGCGCTGACCGCGGATTGAGGCCACCGCACCAGGCGCTCGCAGAGCATGGCAAGCCGGCGCCGCCAGCGCGGTGACTTTGCAGGGCCTGTCCAAGTATGGTTCCGCCATAGACTTGGCACTCGGGATTGCTGAGTGCCAGGGAGGTGACCACGTGCTTGACGACAGGAAGCTGGCAGTGCTGCGGGCGATCGTCGAGGACTTCGTGTCCACCAACGAGCCCGTGGGCTCGAAGAACCTGGTCGACCGGCACAACCTGGACGTGTCACCGGCCACCATCCGCAACGACATGGCGGTGCTGGAGGAGCAGGGGTACATCGTCCAGCCACACACCAGCGCGGGCCGGATCCCGACCGACAAGGGGTACCGGCTGTTCGTGGACAAGCTGTCGGCGATCAAGCCGTTTTCGGCGGCCGAGCGGCGCGCCATCGAGACTTTCTTGGTCGGCGCCTACGATCTCGATGATGTGGTCATGCGGACGGTGCGGCTGCTTGCCCAGCTGACCCGCCAGGTCGCGATCGTGCAGTACCCGTCGCTGAGCAGGTCCACCGTCCGCCACGTCGAACTCGTGCCGCTCAGCGAACGTCGGCTGCTCCTGGTGCTGATCACCGACACCGGCCGGGTCGAGCAGCGGGTCGTGGAGATGCCCGGCAGCGTCGAGGAGGACTCGATCATCCGGCTCCGCGCGGTGCTCAATAGCTGCCTGGACGGGCGCAAGCTCACCGATGTGGCTTCGGTCGTCAGCGACCTGCCCGAGCGGGTGGAGCCCAGGGAGCGGGCGAACGCGGCTGCCGTGTTCTCCGTGATCCTCGAGACGCTCGTGGCCAGGCATGACGAGAAGATCATCGTCGGCGGGGCGTCCAACCTCACGGCCGCCGACTTCTCGCAGGGCCTGCGCGAGGTGCTCGAGGCGCTCGAGGAGCAGGTCGTCCTCATGCGGCTGCTTGGCGAGACCGACGACGAATCGGCGGTAACGGTCCGGATCGGCGCCGAGAATGTCGTGCATGGCCTGCGCCGGACCTCCGTGGTCGCCACGGGCTACGGGTCGGGCAATCGGTCCCTGGCCAAGCTCGGGGTCGTCGGCCCGACCAGAATGGACTATCCGACGGCGATGGGAGCGGTGCGCGCGGTGGCACGGTACACGGGTCAGATTCTGGCGGAGTCGTAGAGGTGAGCGTGGCGACCGACTACTACGCCGTTCTTGGCGTGCGCCGCGACGCCGATGGCGATGAGATCAAGAAGGCCTACCGGAGGCTGGCGCGCGAGCTGCACCCCGACGTCAATCCCGACCCGGCGACGCAGGAGCGCTTCAAGGAGATCACCCAGGCCTACGAGGTCTTGTCGGATCCGGAAAAGCGCCAGATGTACGACCTGGGAGGCGATCCCTTCGCGAGGTTCGGCGGGGCGGGCGGCTTCGCGGGCGGGTTCTCGCCCTTCAGCGACATCATGGACGCCGTCTTCGGCGGTGCCGGTGCCAGCCGCGGTCCGCGCAGCCGGGCTCGCCGCGGCCGCAACGCCACCCTCAGGGTGGACCTGGATCTTGCCGAGTGCGCGTTCGGCACGACCAGGGACCTCACGGTAGACACCGCGGTGGTCTGCCCCACCTGCTCGGGCGAGGGCAGCGCCCCGGGCAGCCACCCGACCACCTGCGAGGTGTGCGGCGGAATCGGCGAGATCAGGCAGACCCAGCGGTCGTTCCTCGGCCCGGTGATGACCGCGCGGCCCTGTCCCGGATGCGGCGGCTTCGGCACCGTGATCCGGCGGCCATGCCAGGAGTGCGATGGGGACGGCCGGGTCCGGACGCGGCGCACGGTGAAGGTGCGGATACCGGCTGGCGTCGAGGACGGGACCCACATCCAACTGGCCGGGGAGGGTGAGGTCGGGCCGGGCGGCGGGCCACCTGGCGACCTCTTCCTCGAGATCGTGCAGCGGCCGCATCAGATCTTCGAGCGGCACGGCGATGACCTGCACTGCACGCTCACAATCCCGATGACGGCCGCGGCCCTTGGCGCGACGTTGCAGATCCAGACGCTGGACGGTCCCACCACGATCGACATCCGGCCCGGCACGCAGTCCGGCCAGACGATCCCGTTGTTCGGCCAGGGGTCCGCGCACCTGCACGGCCCGGGTCGCGGTGACCTGGTGATCCACGTGACCGTCGAGACGCCCGCCAAGATGGATCCCGAGCAGGAGGAACTGATGCGGCGGCTGGCCAGCATGCGCGGCGAGGAATCACCACCGGGCCGGTTCGCGCCGGGGGAGCAGGGATTCTTCTCGCGGCTGCGGGACGCATTCAACGGCCGCTGAGGACCGGTACCCGTCATGGCGACGGCTGCTCCGCTTTTCGTCTGCGACCGGGGCGAGCTCGCCCGCGACGTGGTCCTCCTGGCCGGTGCCGAGAGCCGGCACGCCGTATCGGCGCGGCGGATCACGCAGGGCGAGCGGGTGGACCTGACCGACGGTGCCGGACTGGTCGCAGAGTGCATCGTCACCGGCGCTCGCCCTGGGCAGCTCGAGCTGGCTGTCCTGCGGCGGCGAACCGAGGCGGCGCCTGCCCCGCGGCTCATCGTGGTCCAGGCCATCTTGAAGGGCGACGCCACCGCCCTCGCGGTGGACCTCATGACCCAGGTCGGCGTCGACGCGATCGTGCCGTGGGCGGCCGAGCGGAGCGTGCCCAGGTGGCAGTCCGATCGGCAGGGCGCGGCCGTCGGGCGCCTGCGGTCGACCGCGATCCAGGCTGCCAAGCAGTCCCGCCGGGCGCACTTTCCTGAGGTAGGCGAGCTGGCCAGGACCGATGGCGCCGTGGCCGTGGCGGCCGGTGCCGCCACGGCACTGCTCCTTGACCCGGCCGCGCCCGCCGCCCTCGCCGCGGCGGAGCTGCCCGCTGCGGGCGACATCGTCCTGGTCGTCGGGCCCGAGGGTGGAGTGAGTCCGGCCGAGGCCGAGGCATTCACGACCGTGGGGGCGGTCGGGGTCAGGCTCGGTCCCACGGTGCTCCGCGGCTCAAGCGCGGGCGCCGTGGCTTCGTCGCTGATCCTGGCCAGGTCCGGCCGGTGGGCCTAAGGCGCGTTATCTGAGTTGAAGTCTGTTGACGGTCATCGAACTCTGCCCACTGGCGGCCGTCAGTCCGGTGGCAGTTCGAGAAGATGCAGGAGGGCGAGGTGCTGCGCTCGGTCGTCGTCTTCTGATCTGCTCAGCCCGCGGGCTTGCGAGCGAGCGGGGTAAGCCGGCCGACGACCGCAGCGGAGTCCGCGGCCAGCGCGTCGCCGTGGCGGTGCACGACCTTCCACTGGCCATCCTCGCGGCGGAAGATCGTCGTCACGCGCAGCACGTACGGCTCGGGCTCGGCGCCGTTGACCGACGCCGTCGTATGCTCCAGTGCGACGGTGTATGCCAGATCGCCGCGGGCCTCGGCGGCGACGATCTCGTTTTCGTACGACAGGCAGTTGGCGAACTGCTTCCCCAGCGCGCCGAAGATCGGTCCGATCTCGCCCCACCCGCGCCCGGATATCGCCGCGCCGAACAGCGTCAGCGGTTCGGCGCGCGACCACATCGCGATGCGGGGGCCGGGGTCGCCATTGTGCAACGCGATCTCCGCCTCGGATATCCGCGGCCGCATCGTCGCCAGGAACTGCTCGGTCTCCGTCATCGGCCCCACCTCCCGCCGGAGTAAATAGACTGCGCATCTATCTGAATAGATCTGAAGTATTATCCGGGTCGTGGCGACTGTCAAGCGGCGCGCCTACCGGTCGGCGATCCGGCGCGGCGACGCCCCGCGGCTGGTCTGCGCGGCCGCGCACCGGCTGTTCTCCGCGAAGGGCTACCTCGCGACCTCCATCGCGGACATCGCGGCGGAAGCCGGCGTGGCCCGCCCCACGGTCTTCACCGCGGTCGGGCCGAAGCCGGCGATCCTCAAGGCCGTGGTCGATCAGGCGATGGCCGGGGATGACGTGCCGGTGCCGGTCGCCGGCCGGCCGTGGTTCGTCGAGGCGCTCGACGAGCCGGATCCGGTGCGCTCGGTGCACCTGCACGCGCGCAACCTGTGCTGGATCCTGCAGCGCGTCGTGCCCCTGCTCCGCGCGCTGGAGGCGGCCGCGGCAGTGGACGAGGATGCTGCCACGCTGTGGGCGGATCTGCGGCGGCAGCGCCGCACCGGCACCGCCAGCATCGCCGCGAACCTGGCGGCCAAGACCACGCTGCGCTGCGGGGAGCAGGTGCTCGCCGACATGCTGTTCACCTTGCCGCCGGACGCCTACTACCGGCTCGTCTGCGAGGAAGGCTGGCCGGCTGAGAAGTTCCGGGAGTGGCTCGCGGATCTGCTTCAGCGCGTCTGCCTGCCGTGACCGCGGCCACGTCAGCGGCGGCGGTCAGCGCGGCAACGTCCCCGAGGCTCATCCGCTGGACCAGCCCGGGCCCTTGCCCACTTCCAAGTGCACCACGCTCGGCGTACACGCCTAAGGGTGCAGGCATGGTCCGGTGCGCCGCGGGGCAGGGGTTGACGAGGAGCGAGGACTGGGCGTTGGCGACGGCTTAGCGAGCCCGGCGTGGACGGCCGGCAGGCCCACCAGCCTGCTCATCATGCTCGCGACCGGACTGGCCGCGCTCGGCGACGACGGGACGCTGGCGCTGGCCGGCGACGGGCTCGGAGTCGGGCTTGGCGTCACCGACGGGCTCTGGCTCGGCGTCGGCTTGACGACGTGCGGGCCCGGCTGGGCACAGGTGGGAGATGGGGACGGGGAGCCAGTCCCATAGGGGAAATTGCCGCCCGGGGTAGCGGAATTGCTCGGCGAGCTTATGGGCGAGGCCGGCGACTGGTTCACGGAGATCACCTGCCGTGGCCGGTTCGGTCCGGAGACCGGCCTGGACGTGTGCGGCAGGGTGGCGATCACCCAGGAGGCGGCGGCGACCACGAACGCGACGGTCGCGACGGCGCTTACGGGCCTGAGCCACCTGAGCAGCCCGGCGTAGCGCGGGTCGGGCCGGAACCGGTCGAGCATCTCGTCCCAGGCGCGGGCCAGCATGGCGCCGGCCGACCGCGCGAGCCAGCCGGCCAGCCCGGCGGGCCCGGCGAGCCCGGACCTGGCGCCCTGAAAGTCGGCGGGCAGCCGCCGCAGCGGCCGTGAGCGGCGGGCGGCTATCTTGGCGCGGATCTTGTCGAGCCCGCCAGCGGACGGCTCGACCGAAGCCGCGGCATGGAACAGGGCGCGGCGAAGTGTGGCCTCGGCGTCGGTCGGCTGGCCGTCAGCTAGCTGGCCGTTCATGTTTCCTGCCCTAGAACCAGACGCAGCGCCGCCATGGCCCGCGACGTGTGGCTCTTCACTGCGCCGCGAGTGATCCCCATGGCGGCCGCGATCTGCGCTTCGGAAAGGTCGCCGTAGTAGCGCAGCACGACCACCTCACGCTGCCGCACCGGCAGCCCGCGCAGCGCCGCCACCACCGACGAGCGCTCGATCAGCACCAGCGCACCATGCTCCGCGCTCGGCATGTCAGGAGCGGGCGCGGCCGGATTTCGATCCACGACGCCGCGATGGCGCAGCACCGAGCGGGACCGGTTGACCACAGCGGTGCGCAGGTAAGACAGAGTCTTCTCGCTGTCGCGCAGCCGGTGCATGGCCGCATGCAGTGCGACGAACGAGTCCTGCACGACTTCCTCCGCGGTCGGTATGTCATGGACGAGGAGGGCGGCCAGGCGTACCAGGGAGTAGTAGTGCCTGCTGTACAGCTCGGCGATGGCCGCATCAGCGTCCACGGCGCTGCGCTGCGCCGCCCGGACCGACCCAAGCGCGGTACCAGCGACCAGGGTTTCGGTCACTGTGTTAGGACGCGCGGACCTGCCGCGAGGTTGACGCACTACTCCCCCGGGGGATACAGGGTACTGCGGCCCGCTATGTCGGTACTGCAACCTTATCTGCGGGCAGCCCGATGGGCGAGCCACACGTTAGGATCACCCCGTGCCCGATTGCCTATTCTGCGCGATCGCCGCAGGCGAGGTACCTGCCATGCGTGTGCTCGAGGCCGAGCGCGTGCTGGCGTTCCGCGACATCAACCCGCAGGCGCCCGTGCACGTCCTCGTGATACCGAAGGCGCATTACCCGGACCTGGTGGGCCTGGCCGCGGCACCCGACGGCCTGCTCGCCGAGGTGGCGGCCATGGCGCACCAGGTGGCGGTCGCCGACGGCATCGCCGGAGACGGTTACCGCGTCGTGTTCAACACGGGCGCGAGCGCCGGCCAGACGGTGGCCCACGCCCACGCGCACCTCCTCGGCGGCCGACCCATGACCTGGCCGCCCGGATGACGGCGGATGACTAGCACGGGAGAGGCCGGGCCCGGCGAGGCTGCCGCGCAGTCGATGCGGATCGTGATCGACGAGCCGCACTCGATGGTGAGCCTGCTGGGCTCGCGGGACGAACTCCTGCAGGTGATCGAGGACACCTTCGATTCCGACATCCACGTGCGGGGCAATGAGATCACGGTGACCGGGTCGGCGAACGAGGCGGCCGTCATCGGCGCCCTGTTCGACGAGCTCACCCGGCTAGTGGCCAGCGGTACCGAGGTGACAGCCGACGTGGTGGAGCGCAGCGTCGCGATGCTGAGGCGGCGCGGCGGCGCGCTGCCAGCCGACGTTCTGACGATGGACATCCTGTCCACCCGCGGCCGGACCATCCGCCCCAAGACGCTCAACCAGAAGCGGTACGTCGACGCCATCGACAAGCACACGATCGTGTTCGCGATAGGCCCGGCGGGGACCGGGAAGACCTACCTGGCGGTGGCCAAGGCGGTGAAGGCGCTGCAGGCCAAGGACGTTAACCGGATCATCCTGACCAGGCCGGCGGTCGAGGCGGGCGAGCGGCTCGGATTCCTGCCCGGAACGCTGTACGAGAAAATCGACCCGTACCTGCGCCCGCTCTATGACGCGCTGCACGACATGGTGGACCCCGACTCGATCCCGCGGCTGCTCGCTGCTGGCACGATCGAGATCGCGCCGCTGGCGTACATGCGCGGCCGTAGCCTCAATGACTCGTTCATCATCCTGGACGAGGCGCAGAACACCTCAGCCGAGCAGATGAAGATGTTCCTGACTAGGCTCGGATTTGGCTCGCAGATCGTGGTCACCGGCGACGTGACACAGGTCGACCTGCCACCCGGGCAGGTCAGCGGCCTGCGGATGATCCAGGACGTGCTCGACGGTGTTCCCGACGTGTATTTCAGCAAGCTGACCGCGCATGATGTGGTCCGGCACAAGCTGGTGGCCGACATCGTGAACGCCTACGCGCGCTACGACGCGGCGAAGGCCGCAGCCGGGGGCGGCAAGCAGCCGCCTGGCCGTTCCCGGCGGGAGGCAAGCAGGGACCGGTGAGCATCGAGATTGCCAACGAGTCGGGGGTCGAGGTGGACGAGCCTGGGCTAGCGGCGCTGGCCAGGCACGTGCTCGACGAGATGCGCGTCCATCCGCTGGCCGAGCTGTCGGTGTTGCTCGTCGATGAGCCCGCGATGACCGAGTTGCATGTGCGGTGGATGGGTGAGGAGGGCCCGACGGACGTCCTGGCGTTCCCGATGGACGAGCTGCGGCCGCCCCAGCCTGGCGGCACCCAGCACGGTGAGCACGGCCCGCCCGAGCCGCCCGATGGGTCGGGCCCGCCCGGCCTCCTCGGCGACGTGGTGATCTGCCCCCAGGTCGCAGCCACTCAGGCCGGCCGGGCCAAGCACGGCGTGGCCGAGGAGATCGATTTGCTGTGCACGCACGGGATACTGCACCTGCTCGGGTACGACCACACGGACCCGCCCGACCTGGCCACGATGTTCGGCCTGCAGGACCGCCTGCTCGCGTCGTGGCGGGCCCGGCAGGCGGCTGAGGCAGGGGAGACCGATTCAAACCCGCCCACAGCTCCCGCCCCGCCTGGGCCCGGGTAACCCCGATGGGCTGGCTGATCGTGGCCGCTGTCGCGCTCGCACTGTTCGCCGGCCTGTGCGCGAGCGCCGAGGTGGCCCTGCTGCGGGTTTCCCGGGCCGGCGCCAAGGAGCTCGCCACGTCGGCGGGCGAGGCGTCCGAGCCCTTGCGCGCCGCGCTCGCCGACGTGGCCAAGTACGTTGCCGTGCTGCTGCTCGCCAGGGTCATTGCCGAGGTCGCGGCCATCTTGCTGGTCACGTTCGTGCTGCTGCACTGGATCGGGCCTGGCTGGCAAGCCTTCGTGACCACGGGCGCGGTCATGACGGTGGTGCTGTACCTGGTGGCCGGGATAGTGCCGCGGACCCTCGGCCGCGAGTACGCGGCGAGCGTCGCCGACGCCGCGGCCTCGGTGATGCAACCGATCGTGCGCCTGATGGGGCCGGTGCCGTCCCTGCTGCTCGCCACCGGGCGCGTGCTCGGCCGCGGCGCCACCCGCCAGGCGGGGCCGTCTGGCGAGGAGGAAGACCTGCGCGGCCTGGTCGACCTGCTTGAGCGGCGCCGGGTGATCGAGCCCGGCGAGCGCGCCATGATCCACTCGGTGTTCGAGCTCGGCGACACCATCGTGCGCGAAGTGATGGTGCCAAGGACCGACATGGTCGTCGTGTCCCGCGACAAGACGCTGACCCAGGCGATGTCGCTGGCGCTGCGCAGCGGGTTCTCGCGGATACCCGTGGTGGGCGAGAACCTTGATGATGTGGTTGGCATCGCCTACCTCAAGGACATGGTCACCAGGACGAACGAGCATGGCGAGCGGGCCTCGGAGAAGGTCGGAACGATCATGCGCCCGGCCACATTCGTCCCCGACAGCAAGCCCGCTGACGACCTGCTGCGGGAGATGCAGGCGAGGCAGACCCACGTGGCGATCGTGATCGACGAGTACGGCGGCACCGCCGGGCTGGTCACCATCGAGGACATACTCGAGGAGATCGTCGGCGAGATCGCCGACGAGTACGACCAGGAACGCCCGCCGGTCGAGCTGCTCGGGGAGGGGCACGCTCGGGTCACCGCGCGACTGCCGGTCGATGAGCTCGCTGACCTGTTCGACGTCAAGATCGAGGCGCAGGACGTCGAGACTGTCGGGGGCTTGCTCGCCCAGCGCCTCGGCCGGGTGCCGATCGCGGGCTCGACCGCAGTCGTGGCAGGGCTCCAGCTGACGGCGGAGAGCCTGGAGGGGCGCAGGAACCGGATCGGAACCGTCACGGTGCAGCGCCTGGCGCCGCGCGGGTTGGCCAGGGCGGGAGCCGAAACCGATGGCGGGGTAGACCGCTCAGGCGCTGCGGAAGGCAAGGGCCGGGCGGACGGGGCCGGCGCGGTGGACGAGGCCGGCGGGGACGGGTCAGACGGGGCTGCCGGGAACGGCGGGACCAGGTCGAATGCAGGGGCGAGTGGGAATGGCGAGGCGGGAGCGACCTGAGCCGTGCGCACAGTAGGCTCGGTCTGGTGAGCGAGGCTGAGCTCGGCCCAGAGGACCAGAAGATTGTCACGCTCGCCCGCGCGGCACGGGCCCGCGTGGGGTCCGCGGAGGGCGCGGCGGTCAGGGACGAGACCGGCCGTACCTATGCGGCGGCCGCGATAGCGCTGCCCTCGCTCCGGCTTTCGGCGCTTACGCTCGCCGTCGCGATGGCGGTCTCCAGCGGCGCCACGGTGATCGAGGCGGCGGCTCTGGTCAGCGACGGGCCGGCGCCGAGCGACGCCGACATCGCCGCGGTCAGGGATCTCGGGTCGGCCGCGGTCATCATCCACGCCGGCTCGGACGGCTTGCTGCGCCGCACGATCCGCGCCTGACCGCCCGGCTGGCCCGCCACGGTCCGCGCCTGACCGCCCGGCTGGCCCGCCACGGTCCGCGCCTGACCGCCCATCCCCTCGGCGCGCCTGGCCTGGAAGGGCAGCCGGATAGGCTGGCGCGGGTGGAGCCCCTGCCAGCATCCGTTTCGCCCGTCGATGCCCCGGCCCGCTTCCATGCCGGATTCGCGTGCTTCGCGGGGCGGCCGAACGTGGGCAAGTCCACGCTGATGAACGCGCTCGTCGGGGCGAAGGTGGCGATCACCAGCAGCCGCCCGCAAACCACCCGCCGGGTAATCAGGGGCATCGTGCGCCGCGACAACGCGGAGCTGGTCATCGTCGATACGCCCGGATTGCACAGGCCGCGTACGCTGCTCGGCGAGCGCCTCGACAGCCTCGTCCGCTCCACGCTCGGCGAGGTGGATGTGATCGGGTTCTGCGTCCCGGCCTCCGATCGCATCGGACCGGGGGACAGGTACCTGGCTGGCGAGCTGGCGGCGCGCACGCAGACTCCGGTCGTGGCGATCGTCACGAAGACCGACCAGGTATCGCGTAAGCAGGTCGCAGACCAGCTATCGGCCGTCGCCGAGCTGGGCGCCTGGGCCGACATCGTGCCGGTTTCGGCCGTAACCGGCTTCCAGCTCGACGTGCTCACGAGCGTGCTCATCGGCCACCTGCCCGAGGGCCCGGCGCTGTTCGCCGGCGTTGAGCTGACCGACGAGCCCGAGCAGCAGCTGGTCGCCGAGCTGATCAGGGAGGCGATCCTGGAGGGAGTCCGCGAAGAGCTGCCGCACTCGATCGCCGTCGTGGTGGAGGAGATGGGCCCGCGGCCGGGCCGCGATGACCTGACCGACGTGCACGCCGTCATGTACGTGGAGCGGCCGAGCCAGAAGGCCATCGTGATCGGTGCCAAGGGGGCGCGGCTGGCCCAGGTGGGCGCACAGGCCAGGGCGCAGATCGAGGCGCTGCTTGGCGTCCAGGTGTACCTCGACTTGCGGATCAAGGTCGCGAAGGACTGGCAGCGCGATCCGCGCCAGCTTCGCAGGCTGGGCTTTTACGACTGAAGGAGCTGCCCGTATTCTGCTGAATCGCGTGCCAAGGCCCGGCGATCGTGTGATGATCGGGACTCCGGTGCGTGGGTCACCCTGCTGGGCAGCTCGCCCCGGCCAGAGCGGGCTGGAGGCACGCGATGCTGATCCTCGGCACCAGGACCGTGTACCGGACGGTCGGGCGCGGCATTGTCCTCTGCGAGCGCTGTGGCGGTGACCGGCCTTATCGTCGCAGGTCAGGGCGACAGTGGTGGCATGTGCTCGGCGTACCCCTGGCCCCGCGCGGGCGCACAGGCGAGCACCTGCGCTGCGCTGTCTGCGGCACGTGCTACCGGGTTGAGCTGCTTGCCGTGCCGACCGTCGACCAGATGCGGGATGCACTGCTCGCGGGCACCACGGCCGCGGTGCTGGCCGTGCTCGGCAGCGAGCCACCGAGCGAGGAAGCGGCGCGGCGGGCCGTGGACCTGGTGAGCAAGGCGGGAGCGGACGGTTTCAGCGCCGCCGACCTGGAACTCGCGCAGCACGAGTTCAAGCAGGGACCTGCCGAGTTCGGGTCGGACCTCAGACGTCTCGCCGTGCAGCTCGACTGGTACGCCAAGGAGTGGTTCCTGTCCGGGATCATCGACGTTGCCAGGGCGGACGGGCGGCTAAACACCAGGCAGCGCGCCGTGGTCGGCTCGCTCGCGCGGCAGCTCGGGATCAGCCCGGAACGCGCGCAGGACGTCATCGGCCTCACCTAACCGGGCGCCCCCCGCGGGTACGCGAGAATGACACTGTGGGCAGCTACCGCGACGACGGCGTCGTGCTTCGCACCCAGAAGCTGGGCGAGGCGGACCGCATCGTCACGATCTTGGCGCGCAGGTCGGGGCGGGTCAGGGCGGTGGCCAAGGGCGTCCGCAGAACCAGGTCCAGGTTCGGGGCAAGGCTTGAGCCCTTCTCGCACGTCGACCTGCTGCTGCACACGGGCCGCACCCTGGACGTGATCACGCAGGCGGAGAGCGTGCGCAGCTACGGCGGGGCGCTCGCCGGTGACTACCCCAGGTACACGACGGGCACCGCGATGCTGGAGGCGGCGGAGCGGTTCACCCCGGTCGAGAAGGAACCGGCCCTGCGCCAGTTCCTGCTGCTCGTCGGCGGCCTGCGGACGTTGGTCGAGGGAGGGCACGAGCCCAGGCTCGTGCTCGATGCCTACCTGCTCCGGTCGCTGGCCGTCGCGGGTTACGCGCCCGCGCTCGCCGAATGCGCGATCTGCGGTACCAGGGCACCGTCACCGCACGAGCACCCGGCCGCACAGGACGGGCAGCCGCGGCGGCGCCCAGCCCGGCGCTCTTTCAGCATCGCCGCCGGCGGCCTGGTATGCGGCACCTGCCACGCTCCGGGCGCGGCTTCGGCCTCGGTGGCGACTGTCGGCCTGATGGACGCGCTGCTGCGGGGAGACTGGGAGCAGGCAGACGCGAGCGAGCGTCGGCATCGGGCCGAGTGCAGCGGCCTGGTGGCCGCGTACACGCAGTGGCATCTCGAGCACTCGATCCGCTCGCTTGCGCACGTGGAGCACGTGTGACCACTGCGCGCCCCATCAGGCCGCCGGAGCCGCATCCGACGGGCGCGCGGCCCCCTGCGATCCCGGCCGAGCTCGTGCCGACTCATGTGGCACTGGTCATGGACGGCAACGGGCGCTGGGCCAAGCAGCGCGGCCTGCCCCGTACCGAGGGCCATAAGGCCGGCGAGTCCTCGTTGTTCGACGTCATCATGGGGGCGATCGAACTCGGCATCCCGTATCTGTCGGCGTACGCGTTCTCGACGGAGAACTGGCGGCGGTCTCCTGATGAGGTCCGCTTCCTGATGGGGTTCAACCGCGACGTCATCCGCCGCCGCCGGGACCAGCTCAACGAGATGGGCGTCCGGGTGCGCTGGGCCGGGCGCCGGCCGCGGCTCTGGCGCAGCGTCATCTCCGAGCTTGAGGATGCTGAGCGGATGACCGCCGGCAACTCGGTGCTGACCTTGCAGTTCTGCGTGAACTACGGCGGCCGGGCAGAGATCGCCGACGCCGCCGCCGCGATCGCGGCGGATGTGGCCGCGGGCCGCCTACGGCCGAACCAGGTCGACGAGAAGGTATTCGCCCGCTACCTCGACGAGCCCGAGATCCCGGACGTGGACTTGTTCGTCCGGTCCTCGGGCGAGCAGCGCACGTCCAACTTCCTGATCTGGCAGTCGGCGTATGCCGAGTACGTGTTCCTGGACACGCTCTTCCCCGACTTTGACCGGCGGCACCTGTGGCGCGCCTGCGAGATCTACGCGAGCCGGGACCGGCGGTACGGGGGTGCCCTGCCGAACCAGCCCGGCTAACCAGGCCTTGTGACCGCGCTAGCCGGCCCGGACCTAGCCGATGAGCCGGGCTGCGGCGAACGCCACGACCGCGACCACCACGCCGACCCGCAGGGCCCGCCCGGCTGGCGATAGCCGCGGCCAGGACAACGCCGCCAGCCAGGCAAGGCCTGCGGCAACGGAGCACAGCGCGAGCGCGCCGAGGAGGCCGGGGACGGCAAGGCCGGTCACGAGCAGCGCCGCCGCCAGCATCGGCGGCAGCCATGCCGGAAGCTGGTGCAGCCACAGCAAGGCCGGCGCGCTCAGGCGTTCGAGGGACTGGCGGGCAGGCGAGGCGCCGGGCGTGAACAGGTGGCCGCCTTCCGGCAGCGGCCTGGTCCTGCGAGCTCGGTTCGCGCGCACGGGCGGTCCTTCCTCAGGGCTCGTCTGCGGCGGCCGGTCTGCAGCCGCACGAGGTCACCGACCACGATAGGCGCACTATGATGCCGCCGCGCTACCACTAAGCTGGGTGGTACCGCCGCCCTGCCGCTCTTGCGCATGGACCGCCGACCCGCGCTCACCGCGCATGGAGAGACCCGATGGCCCGACGTAGCGACCGCATGGAGACCATCGTCAGCTTGTGCAAGCGGCGTGGGCTCGTCTACCCGTCCAGCGAGATCTACGGCGGCCTGCGCGCGTCATGGGACTACGGACCGCTCGGCGCGGAGCTGAAGAACAACATCAAGCGGCAGTGGTGGCGCTCGATGGTGATGGAGCGCGATGACATCGTCGGCCTGGACTCGTGCGTGATCCTGGCCACTGAGGTCTGGGTGGCCAGCGGTCACCTCACCGAATTCGCCGATCCGCTGGCCGAGTGCCAGGCGTGCCGCAAGCGGT
>Ga0126369_10001740_pt1 | contig 15254 bp, 12 predicted proteins | sample PanSoiMetaPlot_1_FD_109646 | JGI IMG/M metagenome (GOLD analysis project Ga0126369, IMG submission 109646) | Tropical forest soil microbial communities from Panama - MetaG Plot_1 | ecosystem: Environmental > Terrestrial > Soil > Tropical forest > Bulk soil | place: Panama | collected 2016-02-17 | reverse complement strand
TAGCATTAAGCGGAGATTAGTTCAAGGTTAAATTGAATTAAGAAAAGGTAAGGGACCTCAGTCGTCCCCACAGTTGGCTCGAGATAGAGTGCGAACGAATTGACGCCCGAATAGGAATTCGGAAATATTGGAATACGCAACCTGAAATTTGACCTACCCAAATCTTCCAAATAACCAATAATTCCGATTCATTGCTTATTTAGGACATTTGGGTAGGTCAAATTTCAGGTTGCGTACTCCAATATTTCCGAATTCCTATCCGGGCGTCAATTCGTTCGCACTCTATCTCGAGACAACCTGTTGGGACGACTGAGGTCCCTTATCTTTTCTTAATTCAATTTAACCTTGAACTAATCTCCGCTTAATGCTGCGGCCGTACATTCATGTCGCTGGGGAGGGTTGGTCAACAGTTACGAAGGCTATAGCTCGAGCGGATACCTTAGGTGAAACGCCTTACAGGCGTTCGTGTGGACGATCGTCTACTCACTTCGCGGTCGTCGGCTTAGGCCTCCGTGCTCTCCCAAGCTGAGCAAACGATTAAGCAAATTGACTAGGAGACCGTGCAATGTGGAGGGTGCTTCTCACAGGCGCAACCGGCTTTTTGGGGGGCGAACTGGCCGTCGCGCTTTCAAAGACTAATTCTGTCGAAAAAATTGTTTGTCTGGTACGAGCAAAAACCAACGAAGAAGCCGACGAGCGGCTTTAGTCCGTTTTTGCATTGCACCAGGATCCATATGACTGCAAAAAACTTGTCGCGCTTGCCGGAGATTTGACGGATCAGCGACTGCCCGCGCTTCTGTCCCGGCATCCATTGGCAGCCGAGATTAACCTGGTCGTTCATGCAGGGGCCAACACATCTTTCCTGCAGCAGAAATATCCCGTCGTCGAAGAGACGAACTTCTGGGGTTCCCAAAGAATCGCAGCGTGGGCGCGCAGCCTTGGGTCCCTGGAAACATTCGCCTATATCGGAACGGCGACGATCGTTGGCGCGGGTAACGACGTTGTGGGCCGAACGCTGAATGAAGACGAAGCGCCGAACCCCGCGGCCCGGCACCTGGTTGGATACACGCGGTCGAAAATGTTCGGAGAGATGGCAGTGCGATCGATAATTCCCCACAAAAAACTGCTGATCATCCGTCCATCGATTCTGGTGGGCGACGCGCGATCCGTCATTCCCCGTTCATTTGATATCGCTTGGATTATTCCCGCGCTAAAACACTTGCGAATGTGTTTTGGAAATCCCGACGCAGCGTGCGACGTTATTCCCGTCGACTACGCCGCCAATGCGATATTGGGACTACTGACGGCTGAGAGAACGCATATGACATATCACGTAAGCGCGGGTGCAGCGGCGACGACCTGCCGGCAAGTTGTGAACTCAGTCGGGTGTGACGATCCAGGTAGACCGCCGCTTGTTTATTTGACGAAAACACATCTGGAGCTGATCAAGCGATGGTTACGGACCAACAATGCTCCGGATCCTGCCTTATCACCCTATTCGACACAACTCGAATACCTCAAAGACGAACTCGGGAAGAGGAGAGCACGGCTGCTGTTGTCCGGCCTGGAAGCGTACTGGCGCTTTATTGATCTCGATCAGCGTTTTGACAACGCTCGATTGTTGACCGACACCAATATCGGTACGTCGGAACCGGCTCATGATTATTTGAAACGAGCGGCAGGCTATCTTGACAACCTTGATCCTCTAGAAGCGGCCGCCAATCCATGAGGCACATTGGATGAAGCAGGTTATCTATGCGTGTATTGCGGTGCTTTTTTACGCTCTGGGAAATGTGATTACCGAGCAAAAACTCAAGCCCTACACTCAATTTGCCATTATGAGTTTTTGCTATCTGCCGATGCTCATCATGACCATTGGCGCTCTGGCTCTCCTGAAATCCCGCGGGCAGACGATCGCGTTTCCGGAAGGCGAAGCCATCTATGTGGCCGGGCTGATAGCAATCGTGTTCTTTATCGCTGATGGTTTTTTCTTCAGCGCATATACGAACAACGCCGATGCCTTCACCGTTTCCTCCATTGCAGTCATGTTCCCGGCAGTGGCATCTCTGCTGAAGTTTGGCTGGACCGGCCAGCTGCCGAATCGCTACCACATCGCCGCTTACGTCGTTGCCGTGATAGCCGTAGTTCTATCCGAAAGAGGCAACGAGATCCAAACGACGCTGAGACCATGAGGGCAATTACGGGGACTTTCGGCCCTCCGGGCCTTTGCATCTGTGTTCTGCTGATTGCGGCAGTTTCAGCCGTGGCGCAGGACAGCGCCGGGGAAGTAAGTGGCTGCGTCGTCAGTTCACGCGATAACCAACCGCTTGCGTTGGTCGAGATTCAGATCCAAGGTACGTCTTTGCGTACCGTGACGATGGATGATGGAAGTTTCCACATCACGACAATACCCCCGGGCCAACATGTGCTGCAGGCATCCGTCGTGGGTTACTACACCCTCCATCAGGAATTTGCCTTGGCTGCCGGCGAAAACAAGAACTTCGATATCGTCCTCACACCTTCGAACGCCAGGGTCACTGAAACGGTAGACGTGCTGGCGGACCCATTTCAAGTTGGAACCCAGGCAAGCGCATCAGAGTTCACACTGGAAGGCGCTGAGCGCAAGAACCTGGCGAGTGTGCTCGCCGACGATCCATTGCGAGCGGTGCAAGGTCTGCCGGGAGTGACCTCGAATAACGATTTTTCTTCGGAGTTTTCGCTTCGCGGCGCGCCGTTCAGTCGCGTGGGCCTTTACCTCGACGGCATCCTGCTCCATTCCCCCTTCCACACCACCGATGGCCAGGCCGATAACGGTTCGTTGACAATCTTCAATGGCGACCTGACAGACGACATGAAGCTGTACGAGGGCGCGTGGCCGGTCCGCTATTCGGACCGTACTGCGGGTATTCTTGCCGTCGATACGCGGGCGGGAAATCGTGAGAAAACGCGAGGACAGCTCAACGCGAGCGCTTCAAACGCGGGACTTTCACTAGAGGGACCCATCGGTGAAAAGAAGCGTGGGTCGTGGTTGGCAGACTTTCGCAAAAGTTACCTTCAATACATTCTTAACAGGATCGACTTCGGTGACCAGGCTCCAATGGTATTCGGCTTCACCGATGCTCAAGCGCGGGTAGATTACGATCTAAGCGCGAAACATGCAGTCAGCCTGTCTTATTTGGACGGTTCCTCCTCCGTTGATCGGCAACGATTCCGAGACGAACTTGGAAATAATTCCGTAATGACCAGCGGCTTCCGTTTCACATTGGTCAATCTCGGGTCTCGCTACAGCCCTAATCAACATTTGCTGCTCAACAATCACCTGGCCTGGTCACGCGAAAAGGGCCATGTGGAGAATCGCGATAACGAGCCGCTTTCGGAGCAAAACTATTACGAGTGGACCTGGCGTGGTGATGGGAGTGTCGTTTGGGCCAAAAGCACTTTGGATTTTGGCGGCGAGTTTCGCCGCTTTCGGCAAGACGGCTCAGCTACGCAATTCGTCTTTGTTCCGGCCCTCGTACCCTCGCGCGACAATTTTCGACACGCTGTCAGGGAAGCTGCAGGCTACGTTCAAGAAGCCTTGGCATTTGCCGGCAGTCGCGGCCGCATCACTGTAGGCGTGCGCCAGGAAAAATTCAGCAGCGCTCCGGTACAGATGGGACAGATCACTACGCCGTATGCCAGCCTGTCTTTCCAGCTGAACAAAACGCGCGTGCAATTCGATTGGGGGCAGTACGGTCAATTTCCCGAACTGAGCCAACTCTTCTCGACTTTCGCGCCGGGACTCTTGTTGCCCGAGAGAGCGACGCATTATGAAGCGGCAATCGAACAGCGGCTCGACGATCGAACTCGACTCCGGCTCGAGTTCTACGATCGACAGGATCGTGACCTCATGGCACGACCTGCGCTGGATCCGCGGATGGATTCCAATGGAATCATTATTCCCGCTTCCCCAAATGCGCCGTGGCTGAACTCGCAGCGCGGTTATGCGCGCGGTGTGCAGATCTTTGTCCAACGGCGAACCGCGAATGGATTCACCGGTTGGATCTCCTATGCCTATGGGCGCACGATGATCAATGATGGCGATCTGCGATTGAAATTTCCATCAGACTACGATCAGCGGCATACCTTGAATATCTATGGAAGCCGCAGGCTACGCCCCACGGTGAATCTCAGCGGGCGTTTCACATATGGGAGCGGCATGCCCCTGCCCGGTTTCTACCAGCTTGTGCCGGGCGGTTACGCAATTTCTCAGAGCCGAAACAGCTTGCGCGCGCCCGCTTATCTGCGGACGGATCTGCGCCTGAACAAGGCCTATGTGCACCAGAAATACACAATGACGCTGTTTGGCGAAATTGTGAATCTGACGAACCACAGGAATCGCGATTTTGACTCACCGGGTCCGTACGACGTCAACACCACGCGCACGTTTCCGACGTTTTTCAGCATGTTTCCTATCCTGCCGTCTGCAGGGATGGTTCTGGAATTCTGATAGACTGCCTGAACGACGTCAGCGCGCTTAACAATCTTTAACAACGGTCAGGCTCGGTCGTCCAGTCTAAAGGCAGGTGCGCGTTGTGATTTCTAAACGAATCTTCTTGTTCATCTCCGCTTTCCTTTTCTTTTCTGCCACGCTAAATCCACTGCTGGCAGAAGAATCAATGTTGTTTGGCGCGAAGGGTGGCGTTCCAATAATGGATCCATTCGTCCTCACCAACGACAACGCAATCGCGAACAATTACACGTTTGAGACGAAGCGGTTTATTGGAGGCCCCTTTTTCCAAATGAACCTACCTTGGCACATCGGGTTTGAGGCCGATGCTCTCTACAGGCGGCTACACTACGAATCCAATCCATTCCTGTTCAACACACTGCATGCTTCAACGGATGCGAGTTCATGGGAATTCCCGCTGATGGTGAGACGGGCGCTCCCCGTTCCCTACCTTCACCCCTATGGCGGCATCGGCGTGTCTTTCGCGCGTGTCAGCGGCAAAACGGATTTTTCCAATGCGGTATTGCAGAGCAGGGAGCCTCTGGAGCTCGCGAAAACGTGGAACACGGGTGGGCTTGTAGCAGGTGGTATCGACATACGCCACGGCAGGTTTCACTATCAGCCCGAGATTCGTTACACGCGTTGGGCCACACAGACCTTTGCTTCTGGAAATGGTTTGTTCAATTCCAATCTAAATTCGATCGATTTCCTGATCGGAGTCGCGTTTGGAAAGTAATCATCATGAAATTCACGGCAACACCGTTTCAAAAATGGGTCGCACTCGCTGTCTTTATTGGACTGTCAATCGAAGCGCCTCTACGCCTCACGTCTGCGCAAGTTAATGTTGCCAACCGCGTGACGCGTGCCATCGAGGAGAGATCTACGTCGGTGCTTCGGGGACATATGCACCCCCTTGCGACAGCAGCGGCCGATCGGGGCCGAGTCGGACCCGGATTTCACCTTGACCGTATTACGATGATGTTCAAGCCGAGTGAAGCGCAACAGGCGAGCCTGGCCACACTCCTTGATCAACTCCATAATCCGTCGTCGCCTGAATATCAGCATTGGCTCACTCCGGCGGAATTTGCAGATCGATTTGGAATGAGTCGGGCCGATATGGACAAAATTGTCGGATGGCTTCGGGCACAGGGTTTTGCAGTAGAAGACGTAGCTCCGAGCCGTATGTGGGTAACGTTTGCAGGCAATGCGCGACAAGTCGAGTCCGCGTTCAAGACGGAGATCCACCAGTATGTAGTGAATGGCATGAGCCACTACGCCAACGCGACCGAACCCTCGGTTCCTGACGCCCTCGCTGACGTAGTAGTCGGCCTGCGTCTTCATAACTTCCGAATCAAACCCCGCTTCCACAGCAGAAAGGCAAAATTCACATCGAACATAACGGGGAATCACTTTCTAGTCCCCGATGACCTAGCCACGATCTACGACATGAAGAAGGCATACAGCACAGGCACCGACGGTACGGGCCAGAGCATCGCAGTCATGGGCCAAACGGACATACTCTTGAGCGATATCGAAACATTTCGGTCTCTTTCGGGATTGCCGGCCAATGATCCCTCGGTAACATTGGTGCCGGGTTCAGACGATCCGGGCATCAGTAACGACGACCTGACCGAAGCGGATCTCGATTTAGAATGGGCCGGCGCCGTCGCGCCAAATGCCCAACTCATTTACGTCAATTCGAACGACGGCGCATTCGATTCGCTACTCTACGCCATCGGTCAGAATCTGGCGCCGATCATGAGCATCAGTTACGGGGATTGCGAAGCCCATTTCACTTCCGCAGACCTGAACATCCTGCGCATGGTAACTCAGCAAGCCAATGCACAAGGAATTACGATCGCTGTTCCTGCAGGAGACGCCGGGGCAGCTGATTGTGACGGTAGTTTCGCCGAACGACAAATCGTTCGTCTCGGCCCGAGCGTGGACGTTCCGGCGAGTCTTCCTTATGTCACGGGAATCGGAGGCAGCACGTTATATGACGTGGGGAATTATTGGGGCAGCACCAACAATGGTAAGAACGGTTCGGCCCTCTCCTACATTCCGGAGGTTGTATGGGATGATACGTTGATTTTCGGCGAGACCGGCCTTGCGGCGGGAGGCGGCGGCCGGAGTTCAATCTTTCCAAAACCAAGCTGGCAAGTTGGTCGTGGGGTTCCGCAAGACAACGCTCGTGACGTACCTGATGTGTCGCTGGCGGCGTCCATGCACGTCGGCTACTTGGTTTGTTCGGCGGGCAGCTGCGTGAACGGTTTTCGAGCGGCCGATGACAGCCTCACGGTCATCGGGGGCACCTCGGTAGGTGCCCCGGTTTTTGCGGGAATCATCGCCCTGCTGGATCAAAAAATGAATTCAGCCCAAGGCAACGTCAATCCTGGGTTGTACGTTCTCGCGGCGGCGGCTCCTAACGCATTTCATGACATCGTGAACGGTGCGAATTGGCTTCCTTGCCAATCGGGAAGCCCAGGTTGCTCGTTTGGGGTTCTTGGCTACACTGCCACGCGAGGATATGACCTCGCTACGGGTCTCGGATCCGTTGACGTGTTCAATTTCCTTACCGCGTGGCCATCTATACTTACTCCACGATGACTTTGTCGTTTAACGCCAGTATCCTTCTCTAAACTGCCAATGGTTCCCGTGTCGTTGCCACCTGCTGGGGACCCAGTGCGAATGTGCCCGCGGAGGGCGTTGCCATTGACCCGGCGTCCATTCGTATCCGCGTCCATTCCAGCGTTGGTATCCGGGCACCCAGACGTACCCACGACCTGGCGCGGGACCTCTTCTTTCTACAATCGGCCGAGGCGGGCGAACCTGAACCACAACCTGCGCAGCCGCTGAGGCAGCACTACCTAAAATGAAGCTGCCGAGTATGAATCCCGTCCATCTGGTGAATCGCATAAAAACTCCTCCTCATTACAGAACTAATAAATGCTCACACTCATTTTTGGACGTACTATCGCCGTTCGGTTCTCGTCCATTTTTTGTAAATCTGGAGGTGGATCCGCGGATTAAGGGAATTAGTGAAATTCGGCCGCCGTCGCCTGCTCCATTGTTCCTTTCAATGAAAACAACCAAACACTGTCTCCGCGTGGTGAATTGGCGAAGAGGTTTCCACCGGAATAAGCGACGACGTACTCTTCTCCTTCGTATTCGAACACGGCGGCTGGAGCGTTCACGCCCGCTCCCGTCTGGAATTCCCAAAGACGCTTTCCGTTGGACGAATCGAGTGCAGTCAGCCGACCGTCGTTTCTTCCCACAAAGACGAGGCCGCCCGCGGTCGTAACGGATCCGCTGTAACAAAGGTCCTTCCATCTCTGTTGCCACACGAGACGATTGGTTTTCATGTCCAGTGCAGCGAAAATTCCGGTTGCGGGAATTGGAGAGCCGCCAAACGTGCCTCCTAAATAACGGCCGCCGTGTCCTTCCTCGGGAATAGCCTGATTCTCTTCGCCGCCTTTGAAGAGGTTCACGCTATCGGTACCGCACACGTAAAAATAGTTTGTCGCTGGATCGTACGAGCTTGGCGGCCAGTTCGCGCCTCCTCGCGGAGCGGGTTTCGCAACGACTCCATCTGCCCAAAACGGAGTGAATATCCGGCCCTGGTTCACCAAAGGATAATCCTCGAGCGGGATATCAATTTGATGGGGGACGAAGGCATCGCCTCGCGGAAACGGTTGAGTTGCCGACGTCAACTGGCGCGGCTCCTGCGGCACGGGCTTTTCATCAATTCCTAATAATGGTTTCCCGTTAGTGCGGTCGAGGATGTACACCCACCCGGTTTTGCTGGCTTCAGCAACGGCTTTGCGCATGCGGCCGTTAATCTTCACGTCAAAAAGGATGACGGGATTTGGAGAGTCGTAGTCCCAGATATCATGGCGGACTTGCTGAAAATGCCAACGGTACTTTCCCGTCTTGGCTTCTACGGCCACTATAGAAACGGAAAAAAGATTGTCCCCACGCCGAATGCGTCCGTTGAAATCGGGTCCGGGATTGCCGGTGCTGAAATAGACGAGACCCAGTTCCTGGTCGACGGCCGGCGTCTGCCAAATGCTGGCGCCGCCGTGCTTCCAAGCATCGTTGTCTTGCGGCCACGTTTCATGACCGATCTCGCCTGGTCCTGGAATAGTGAAGAACGTCCACATCAAGCGGCCACTTTCAGCATCGTATGCTTTGAGTCGGCCTCGCGTACCATTCTCTCCGCCTGCGAATCCGACGATGACACGTCCATCGAAATAAAGAGGCGCCGCGGTAATTGTGTAGCCTTCTTGCCAACGCTCGGCTTGAATGGACCAGACCGGTTTGCCGGATTTTTCATCAAGAGCAACCAGACGGCCGTCCAACTGGCCGACGTAAATCTTGCCTTCACCCAGGCCGAGACCGCGGCTCGTCCAGCCGCAGCACACAGTTGAGATTTTTTCGTCAAGATTGGCTTGATACTTCCAAAGAGTCTGACCGGTTTTCACGCTGATCGCGAAAACATCGTCGGCTCCAGTAACAATAAAAACTACACCTTCATGAACAATCGGCTGCGCTTCACCCGAGTACTTCGCGTTCGCGCCTGAACCGTCGAGCCGCGCCCGCCAGACAGCTTTCAAATTGGCGACGTTCTGGCGATTGATCTGTGTTAGCGGCGAGTAGTTCTGGTTGAAGAGGTTCCCGCCGCTCTTCACCCAGCTATCGACAGGAAGCTCAGCGGCATCACTCGTCACTAGCAGAACCGAAACAGCGAGGGCAAAACACCAGCTGATGTTCTTTTCCAATTCCAGCCTCCCGGAATGACTTCGAGTCGTCCCCTCCTCACGAGGAGGGGACGAGCGCTCGCCCAGTGACTAACGTGCGGCAGCGACGGGCGTCTCCGTGACTTCAGTGCCTCGTTTCTTTGTAGTGGCGCGCTCCGAAATTCCCGCCATGTACGTGTACACCACCGGTGTCAGGTACAACGTGATCAATTGCGAGAAAAGCAGACCACCGACCACAGACAATCCTAAACTCTGCCGCGCTTCGCCGCCGGCTCCATAACCAAGAGCGATGGGCAACGAGCCGAGCATGGCGGACATCGTGGTCATCATGATGGGACGGAAGCGCACAAGGCAGCCCTGATAAATTGCTTCGAGTGGAGCGACGGACTCGCTGCGCTGAGCCGCCAACGCAAAATCGATCTGCATGATCGCATTCTTTTTCACGATCCCGATCAGCATGATCAATCCCACAAACCCGTAAATATTCAGATCCATCTTGAACAACGACAACGTCAGCAGAGCTCCGAAGATCGCCGATGGCAATCCGGAAAGTATCGTCAAAGGATGGATGTAACTTTCGTAAAGAATTCCGAGGACGATGTAAATCACCAGGATCGCAATAACGAGCAGAAGCGTGAGGTTTCTTACGGAATTCTCAAACTCTCTCGCAGTACCTTGGAACGCTCCGCTGACGGATGTAGGCAGGCTGCGGGTGATCTCGCCGATCTGGTCGACTGCCTCGCCAAGTGAAACTCCCGGTCTCAAATTGAAGGATATCGTTACAGAAGGCAACTGGCTCAAGTGATGGATCGTCAGCGGACCCGCGTCCTGCGTCACTTTGGTAAGAGTGTCGAGCGGCACCAGCTTTCCTTCGTCCGACTTGACGTATATCAGCGATAACGCTTCCGGCCGGGCCTGATATTCCGGCAAGAGATCCAGCAGCACTCTGTACTGATTGGTTGGAGCATAAATCGTCGATATCCATCGTGGGCCATAGGCATCATATAAAGCGTTCTCGATTTGTTGCGCGTTGACCTTCAACGTGGCGGCCTTGTCGCGGTCGATAGAGACATTGAGCTGCGGATTCTGAAGCTGGAGATCACTGATGACATCTGTAATGCCGGGGATCGCCACCATTTCGTCACGAAGCTTGCGTGAGGCTTCGTACAGTTCCGGAGTGTCGGTGCCCTGCAGCGTGTACTGATATTGCGCCGTCGATACCTGCCCACCGATCCGAAGCGTCGGCGGATTTTGCAAATAAACTCTCATGAAAGGCAAACCCGACAGCTGCCTCCGCAAGCGGCCGATAATCACATCGAGCTTGTCACGCTCGGAGCGAGGCTTCAGGCGAAGGAACATGCGGCCGAAGTTCGGACCGGAAGTGTAGCCCGTGCCGGAACTGCTGATTGCCGAATAGAAAGAGTTCACAGCCGGATCCCGGCGGACAATGTCCGCCACCATTTGTTGGTTACGGCTCATCTCATCGAATGAGATACCTTGCTCCGCCTCGGTCTGAACCATGATCTGATCGTTATCGGAGTCGGGGATAAAACCTTTAGGGATTCGAACGAATAGATATCCGGTGGCCACCAGTATCAGAACGCTGAACGCAAGTATCATCGCGCGATGCCGCAGGACCCACTGCAGGCTGTGATCGTAGATATCCAGCATGCCGTCAAAAATCGCTTCCGTTGCTCTGAACAAACGCCCTGGCGTCCGGTGACGGTTGGACGATTTTAAAAAGCGACTGCATAGCATCGGGGTCAAGGTAAGCGACACAATGCCGGAGATGAGAATGGCTGCCGTGATCGTAATGGCGAATTCGCGGAAGAGTCGGCCGAGAATCCCACCCATGAACAAGACGGGTATGAAGACAGCAGCGAGCGAGAGTGTCATGGATACAATCGTGAATCCAATCTCCTTCGACCCTCGCCAGGCCGCTTCGAGTGGTGCTTCGCCCATCTCGCTATGGCGCACAATGTTTTCCAGCATGACGATGGCGTCATCGACGACGAAGCCTATCGAAAGCACCAGTGCCATCATGGACAGATTGTTCAGCGTGTAGCCCATGACGGCCATCACCGCGAACGTGCCGATAACAGAAAAAGGCAGGGCCAGGCTCGGAATGCTGGTCGCACGAAGATTTCTCAGGAAGATGAAAATCACGAGAATGACCAACGCCAGACTCAAGAACATCGTGGATTGAACGTCGTGGAACGAGTCTCGGATCGACTGAGCACGATCGAGAAGGACGTCGATGCCTATAGATGGAGGAACCTGCTGCCTGAACGTCGGCAACAACTTCTTGACGGAATCCGCCACTTCAACGGTATTGGCTCCCGACTGACGCTGAACCGCGAGAATAATGGAGCGGCGGACGCTGTCGGCGGTTTCCACCCAGCTCGCACTCTTATCGTCTTCAACGCTGTCTACAACGTTACCGAGTTCTTCCAGGCGGACTGGAGAACCACCTCGATGTACCACGATCAGTCGCCTGAAATCGGCAGCGCTCGTGAGCTGGCCGTCAGCGCGCAATGTCAGGGAACGGTCGGGTCCATACATTGTGCCGGTGGGCATGTTCACATTCCAGTTTCGTAGCGCTGCTTCAACTTCGTTCATGCCGATTTGTTTGGCGGTAAGTTTCTGAGGATTTAGATGTACGCGCACCGCATACTTTTGCGCACCCTGGACCTGCACCTGAGCAACGCCTGGAAGTGTCGAGATTCTCTGAGCCAGCGTGGTTTCTGCGTACTCGTCCAGCACCCATGGCGGAACGGTATCCGACTGCATGGAGATGAATAGGATCGGCTGGTCGGCTGGATTAGCTTTGCGGAACGTGGGTGGCGTCGGCATGCCGGCGGGAAGCTGCGGGGCGGCCTGTGTGATGGCGGCTTGGACATCCAGAGCCGCTCCATCGAGTTCGCGGCTCAAATTGAATTGGAGCGTAATTTGAGTGACGCCGATTCCGTTGGTGGATGTCATCGAATCCAATCCGGCGATCGTCGAGAATTGGCGTTCGAGCGGCGTAGCCACGGCGGATGCCATCGTGTCCGGATTGGCTCCAGGCAGGCTAGCCGAGACTTGAATGGTGGGGAAGTCCACATTGGGCAGATCGCTCACGCCGAGAGTTTGGTAGGCGATGCTGCCAAAGAGCGCGATCGCTGCCATTAAGAGGCTTGTCGCAATAGGCCGGCGAATGAAGATCTCGGATATGTTCACGTTAGATCTCCTACTCCGTGGCGGAAGAAGAATTCGTCTTGATCTGAATGCGGCTTCCAGGGACCAGTCGAAGCTGACCCGTGGTCACAACGCTTTCTCCTTCACTCAGCCCTTTCTCGATAACAACATCTCTTTCTATCGTTCGCCCAGTCAGCACCGCCCGTGCCTCGACGGTCATGTCCGGCTTGACGACAAATACGAACTTTCCATCCTGCCGCGTTTGCACCGCGGTCACCGGGACAACGATCGAGTTCGATGAATCATTCGATCGAACGACCACGCGCACGAATTGACCGGGCCAGAGTTTGTCGGCGCGATTATCGAATAGAGCTTTAAGACGAATTGTGCCTGTCGCGCTGTCAACGATGTTTTCGACGAAGGTGAGAGTTCCTGTTTCCACCGCTTCATCCTGGCCCTGAAGATACACAACGACGGAAACCTTTCCGGCAGCCATTCGGGCCTTGATCAATGGAAGATTGATTTCAGGAACCGTGAATGTGACGTAGATCGGATGGAGTTGATTGATCGTGACCAGTTCCACGTCGGTCGCTTTGACGACGTTTCCTTGCTTTACCATCAACTGTCCGGTGCGGCCATCGATGGGAGAGCGAATTGTGCAGTATTCCAACTGGAGCTTCGCGCGATCGAGCGCAGCCTGATCGGCAGCTATGTTCGCTCGCATGCTGTCGATTTCAGCACGATCCGCGCGAACGGCCTCCGAAGCAGCCTTTGCCTGCGCGTTGATCTGCTCCGCCGAATCCGGTGCAAGTAAGCCTTTCTGCAAAAGCTCGGAGTACCGCTTGGCTTGTGCCTGCGCAAATTCTTCCTGTGCGATCTCCTTCGAGAGATTCGCCTGAGCAGCCTGCAATTGTGCTTTATCTTTGGCAAGTGCAGCCTCGGCCTGCGCGACCTGGGACTCATAAGGGCGCGGATCAATCACGAACAGCCGATCACCTTTCCTTACGTCCGTGCCTTCCTTGAAATCGACGACGGTCAGCTCACCGCCGACCTGAGATTTCACACTTACAGAGGAGTACGCTTCGGCATTTCCTACCGACTGGATTTCAATCGGCACCGATTTCAACATTGCTTTGGAAACCAGAACCGGAGCGGCCGGCGCCTGTTGCTGAGCCACAGCCGCGGCCTTTTCTGAGGAACAACCCGCAAGCAGGAGTATCAGAATGAAAACTATAACCATACGTTTACCTTTAATGCAGGGATTATACGCAATCCGGAGGACCCACGGCGAACTGGGGTTGTAAAAAAGGCCGCGCCGGCGTCACTGATTATGTTCTGGAGGAGCGGTGAAATGTCCGATATAAGAACGTGCTGGGTATGCATCGACCCCCGATGCTAGGATTCGGGATACTTCAACTTCCAATCTGTGTTTGTATGAAAACAGTCATTAATGCGATTTGCCTCGTGGCGATAGTCGTTGGCACTTCGAAAGTGTCTTCGGCGCAGTGGCCGGCTTATCCAACGCTGCGAGTTCCGAAAACGGCGGCCGGACAACCGGACCTCAATGCACCTGCCCCGCGCACGCGTGAAGGAAAGCCGGATCTTTCCGGGGTCTGGCAGAATCCTCGGCCGCCGGGAGCATTTCAGAATGCATCCGGAACCGGCGGAGCGCCTCCCCCTCCTGGCGTCACTCCGCCCGCCAACAACAGCCTGAACTTGTTTCGTGATATTGGAACAGGAGTGCAAGGTGGTCTGCCGATTCGTCCATGGGCCGCAGAGCTCGTGAAAAAACGGCAGGCCGATGGCAGCAAGGATAATCCCGATGCGCATTGCCTTCCCATGGGCTTCATGCAATTCCACAATCATCCTCAGCCGCGCAAGATTGTCCAGACTCCCGAATTGATCATCATCATGTACGAAGCAAACTACGGTCTTCGTCAGATTTTTATGGATGGAAGGAGCTTACCTGATCGCGAGGCCGAACCCTGGTGGTATGGATACTCAGTAGGAAGATGGGATGGAGATACGCTCGTCGTCGAGACGAGTGGTCTCATCGATGAGGGTTGGCTGGATATCATCGGCAATCCGTTGACTGATGCCGCGAAAGTCACAGAGCGATTCCGCCGGCCGAACTTCGGGAGTCTCGAAATCGAAATTACCGTGGACGATCCGAAAGCGTATACGAAGCCATGGACCGTTACCGTGAAGCAACGCATCCTGCTAAACGAGGAACTGATCGAGTTCATCTGCATTGATAAAGATGCCGCGCATTACGTCGGAGGACAGAAATAGTCGGTCGACCTTGGCATTTCAGTTTGCAGACGGTCGATTCACGCGATCGATAACTAATGCATCAATGAGAGCTTTCGTGGGTATCAGTTTCAGGCCCCACTGACGGTCTATGAATTCCAGCGTACCGCGGTACATGCCCTCGTTACTCGGAGGTGCGCCGCTGATGTCCGTTGCAACCTCGACGATTTTTCTCATATCCAGGTCGAATTTGAATTGTTCCGTCAGCCCAGTCTTATCGATCACGGGCATGTCGGCGCCGAAACGCGTGAGGAAGCGGGCGAAGGAAGCTTCATATCTCGGAAAGTTTAAGCGGATTCTTATATTGCCCGCTCGTAATAACACGTTATCCGTCCGGAGGCTGCGAACTCGAAGAGCACTTCGGTGATCACCACGCCCAGCCACATGCCGAGCACGAGCAAATGGGCGACGTGAAGCGGTTCCATTGGCTTATATCTCAGCCGATCGTCCAACTGGCCGCCCAGCTGCCAGGAAAGGAGCTGTGACCGCCAGTGCAGCCCAGACGGTAGCGAGGCCGATGT
>Ga0126369_10001738_pt1 | contig 15267 bp, 8 predicted proteins | sample PanSoiMetaPlot_1_FD_109646 | JGI IMG/M metagenome (GOLD analysis project Ga0126369, IMG submission 109646) | Tropical forest soil microbial communities from Panama - MetaG Plot_1 | ecosystem: Environmental > Terrestrial > Soil > Tropical forest > Bulk soil | place: Panama | collected 2016-02-17 | reverse complement strand
CTTTCAGGTTCGTCTTCAGGTAGGCCAGTACTTCCGGCGACTCTTCCGGTTTGAAATGTCGCCAGTATTCGGACTTCAAGTTGTATTTGGAAGCAAACTCCTGCTTCGATTCCAGTATGAGCTTGGGGAACCCGCCCTTGGTGAAAGTATCCACGACGCGCATGCTGAACCGCGGCGCGGCGCGGTGGAACGGATAAAGCGCTACGAAAGCTTTGTACGTCTTCGCCGCATCGTCGTAGCGCAGCTTGCCGAGATAGTGCTCACCAAGACCGGCGTAAATGCGGTCCTCATAGGAACGATTCCCGAACTTGGAGAAGTACTCCGGCAGGGTCTCGGGCCCGCCGAGGTTGCTGAAGCTCAGGCTGATTACTCGGAACGTATCCGCGACACGGCGATCGCTGTCCTCATCATGCGTCTGATCGAAGTCGTAACCGATCGATACCTTGTAGTCGAGCAGGGCAATATATTTTTGCAGAGCCTCCTCGTAGAATTCCTGCTTGTAGAGCGTCCATCCGAGCTTATAGAGAGCGAGCTCGTGGTACTCGGAGGCCGGGCCCAGGCTGACGATGCCCGTATAGGCGCCCTCAGCGTCGCGGTAGCGTCTGCGCGTGAAGAAGTACTCACCCCGCCTGAACTGCACTTCGTCGAGGTGCGAGGAATGCGGGTTCGTGTGGATCAGGCGCTCCATTGTCTCGATGGCCTCTTCGGTGCGGCCGAGCTCGTCGTACGCTCGAGCCATCTGGTAGAGGACTTGGTCGCTGTTCTTGTAACTGGGGTACTCGGTGAGCAGCCGATTGTAGAGAGCGATCGCCTCGAGGGGACCGTCGGGATTGCTGTCACCGGGCACGGCGTTACTGCTCGCCAGGATTCCGGCCTGCGCTGTCGTGCGTCGCTCGAAATCCTGATCGGATTCCGGCAAATCCGTGCTGTCGTGCGCCACGACCGGATTGGGACTACCGGTCCGCGAGCCCGTGGGCACCCGGGCGGGCTTCGGGGCGGCCATTTCTCGCGGCTTGGCGTCGACCGCGCGTATCCCGAACTGCTTCTCGATTTGCAGATCCGCGAGGCGCCGCATCGCCTCCGGAGTCATCGCGGACTGCGGTGTCTCCTCGAGGAAGCGCCGGTATTGCTGCATGGCCTGATCGAGGCCCTGCTCGACCTTTACGTCCTGTTCATCCGGGCGAACGTTACGCAACTCGGCCAGCGTCCCCGCGGTCTTCTCCGTGCGCGTGACACGCGCGGCGCAGCCGGTGATGAGAACCGGCGCGATCGCCATCGGAATGGCGAGGCGGCGCATCAGTGTCCCTCCGCGCCGGACTGGGCGCGCGCAGCTCGATCGTAGCTATCGGCAACACCGAAGCGCGCCTCGGCCTGCTGGGCCACCAGGCGTTCCCGGCGGGCCTCGAGCTGATTGACGGCGACGGTCTCGATCAGGTGTCCTTGCCGGGCAATCAAGATGTCGACACGCTGCGATGCGTCGCTGACGCGCTCGCGGAGCCGTGCAATCTGGACGTCATATCCGACGTAGCTGTGCGTCGCCGCCTGCCTCGTCCTAACGAAGGCGTCATACTGCCGAGTGAGAGCGTCGACAGGCGCATTCAATTCGTTCAGGTGCGCATATGCCGCGGTCAGCCGCTCGGGGTACTCGGTTTCGAGCCGCCATGTGAGCGTTCCGCGCAGGCGGGCCGCGCGTTGCCGAAGCGCGAGCGATTCGGGATGATCAGAGTCGCCCAGCCGCTTCTCGATGAGTGCGATGCGCTCGCCGGCGATCTGTTCCTCTGCGGTCGCCAGATAATCCGGCCGGGGCGCGGTCAGGATGGCCTGCAGGCGTTCGGCAAGGTGCTTGCGCTGCTCGAGGCGCAAGCGAATCCGCGAATTTAGCTCCTGGAACTGCGCGTCGACCTCCGGCAGTAGCGGCTCGTAATTCTGTCCGCGAAGTCGGATGACATCGTCGAAAGCATCGAGGCTGGTCTTCCAGGCACTGAACTTCGACCGCAGGTCTTCGAGGTCGAGGTAGTTTTGCAATGCGGTTTGGAAGTCGTGAGATGCCATCAACTCCATCAGGTAGTAAGTTTCCGGCGCATCGGGCAGGCTGCGCAGGCGGATGACCCAGGTTTGGTCTTCCCGGCTCTCCTCGCGGACCAGCGCATTGAGAAACCGTCCTTCCTGGATGCTGCGAATCGATGCGTCGACTCTCTCGATTTGGTTGCTGAACAGCTCGAGCGCGCGCCCGTAACCGATCGCGGCGCGACCGTACCGTTTCAGGCTGGCGTACGCATGCGGTACGGCAAGCATGACCTCTTGCGCCGCGGCATCGGTCGGCTCACGATCTGCCAAGATGTTCCACGGCACGAGCGCACGGTCATACTGCTGGGCCGAGGCTTCGGCCCAGCCCGCCCGCAGCAGGGCTTGGTTCGAGAACGGCCCCTCGAGATGGACGCGGTCCAGTGACTGTCTGGCTCGCTCAAAATTGCCGGATTCGAACAGAATGGTGCCGAGCACCAGGTTCGACTTGTCGCGGATCGCGAGACCGGTAGGATCACCGGCCGGCAGCTGTCCGGCCTTGTCTAGTTGCTCGATCGCTTCCTGCTTTCGACCGTCCTGCAACAGCGCGATGCCAAGGTTGTAAGCAACAAACCCGGCCAGGTTCTCATTGCTCTTTAGCTCGCCGAGCACCTTAACCGCCTCGCTCGGCTGGCCTTTCGCCATATAGACGTTCGCCCGCAAGAACTCGACGTCGCCCCTGATCTCCTCGGGCACCGTACCCTTGATCCGCGCGAGGGCCTGCAGCGCATCATCGAGCTGATCTTTCTGGAAGCAGATGCGGGCGAGCCTGAACGCGGCCTCGTTTCGTACCGCCTCATCGACGGCGCCTTCGAGCACCGCCTTGATCGCGCGCCCTGCTCGTTGGTGCATTCGGTAGTCAAGCTCGAAGTCTCCGACCGAGAATTCGGCGTCGTTGATGTGAAAATGAAGGGTGTCGAGTGCGGGCTCGTCGAGTCCATGGTACATGGCGAGCTCGGTGTCGAGCCGTTGGAGTGCCTCGAAATACCGTCCTTGGTAGGCGTGATAGAGCGCCTCGCCGAAATAGAGGTCCTTCAAGTCGCCGCCCGTGACCGGATGGGCGGCAAGTCCCAAGGCCAGGCCGAGTCCGATGAGTCGGCGAGTCGCTGGCATCGGATTACCATTCCCCAAGCGCAATCGGAGGGTTGCCGGAACGCGGTCCGGCCAGAGTCAGTCCGACCATCTTTGGCTTCACTTCCTTGCGGAAGGTAAACTGTCCAGTGCGGCTGAAGTCCGCGCCGCCCTCAAGCTTGCCGTCGACAAGTACGTCCAGCTTGTGATCCCCGGTCGCCACGTTGCCGACGTAGATGCGTTGCACGCCGCCCTTGCGCAGAGCCTGGAGCTCTTTGGCGCTGTAGATGTAGTGCGCAACGAGTTGCCCGTCGATCTGGAGCCGCACGGCGTCGAGGCGCATCGTGTCGCCCTTGGCCAACTCGACGAAGATGGCGACCTGTGTCCCTGACGGATACAGCAGCTTCTCCTCCAGCTGGCTGAGTTCCGCCGACATGCGCAGGGCGTCTGACTTGATCTCCTGGATCTGTTCGTCGAGGCCCCTCATCTGGCGTTGGTCGGACGAGCTCTCTTCCTTGGAACGGTCCTGGACCGCACCCGCAGAGGGCGCGGGTGTGATAGTAACTTGCGCGTTGGCATGGGCTGAGCCGCCCGGACCCGTCGCGTTGACGGTATAAGTGGTCGATTGCGTAGGCCTCACTGTCGTAGAACCCTGCGCGGCGACACGGCCCACGAAGGGTTCCAAAGTGATGGATGTGGCGTTCGTCGACGACCACGTGAGTGTGACGGGTTGGCCCGCTTGGGCGGACGCTGGCGAGGCGCTCAAAGCGACGCTCGGGGACGCGGGCGGCGGCGCCAGTTGCGCTGCAGCAACGGGCTCCCTCCCGTTGGCCATGAGCGTGAACACGACCAAACCGAACAACACCGCAGTGCGAAGCGAATCGAAACGCATCGTACTTTACTCCCTGTCCATTGGAGCATGACGTGAAGCGGCAGGTGGTCCTGCCCCCCCCATTGGTCCCTATTGGTCTCAGGATTGCTGAATTGCACGACGCTGTAAACTGTTCCGAGGAACGGAATTCGAACGGGGAGCGCTGGTACAGGAGGACCTGGTCTTTGTGCCGCTCATGGAACGCAGCGAAAATTCGGAGCTATTCGGACTCCCTCTACCAGCACCATTCTCCGATGCACGTGGCCATGCGCACACATTTGAGATACACCAGACGAGGAGTATAAGATGGCCGCCATCAAAGTCGGTGTGCGCGAGTTCCGCGAGCGATCATCGCTAGCTTCCTAGAATCGGACACCCCTGTTGCCGTCACGAGGCACGGTGAAACGCTGGCGTTTACGTTCCTACCCGGCGAAAGCGCCCGAAAGCAGCCGAGTGTCTCGCCGCAGCGCTCGCCGACTTCAAAGAACTGCGTCGTCGCGGGAAGAAGACTGCCCGGAATCCAAAACGACCTAGAATCTCCCTGAAATTCACAACCAGCAACAATGGATGCAAGGCGCTGCGAGCTGGTCGGGCTAACAGGCACCTACGGCCGCGCGCACTGCAATTCGCAACAGGCTCTCCCGACGACCGCCATACCTTCTTTTTTCGACGAGCTCCGGAAGCTCCAGCGAGTAAGTGCGCTCTAACTGCCCAACGCGAAAACAAATCCCGCGCGAATCACTCGATTTCCCGGACGGGCTTCTGAAACGCAGCTCCTGCGGCCGCGAGCATCATCAATACGCCAGCGAACAGGAACATGAGTTTCATGTTCCAGGCCACCAGGAATCCCGCAACTCCCAAGGAGATTGGGGCCACGCCAAATGCGGCGAGCATGAGCACGCTGGACACTCGCCCGCGTACGGCGATATCAATGCGCTGCATGGCCCAGGCGCCGATATGAACATTGAGCATGCCCGCCGCCGCGCCCATCACGATCAGTATGGCCGCGACGCTTGAGGTTCGTTCCGCCAGCGCGATGGAGCTCAGGCAAAGGCCTAGCACTACAGCGACGAGAAGAATCAAGACACCGCGCTTGTGAATCTTCCACAGCCCAGCGAGCAGCGCGCCCATGAGGCTTCCCGCAGCAAGCGACGAAATCAGCGTGCCATAGGCCGCGGGTGAGCCGAGCTTCGTCTTGGTGAAATAGGCGAGACCAACGGCGACGGGCCCGGAAACGCAGAAGTTCATGATGGTGGCCAGCAACATCAGAGAGCGCAGGGGCACGTCCTTTGCCACGTAGGAGATTCCTTCAGCAATCGAATGCCACATCGCTTTCCGGGCAGCGGGAGTCTTGGGCGGATCGGGGAGTCTCCAAAGCGCGCCGATGATGAACAGAAAACTGATGGCGTCCACGAAGAAAGCCCAAGCGACGCCCAATGCCTGGATCACGAAGCCGGCGGGGACGGGGCCAACAATGGTGGTCAGCTGCGCGGTGCTTTGGCTGAGGGAGGACGCCGCGACAAGCTGTTGGCGCTTGACGAGCGAGGGCATGTACGCCGACTGCGCCGGAGCAGCGAATGCATCGGCTACGCCAAAGGCAAACCCGAGAGCGTACAGTTCCCAGGTTTGCAAAACGCGCAGCCAGACGAGCAGGCCAATCACGGTGACACAGACGGTTCGCGCCGTGGCCGTCGCCATCATGATTTTGCGCGCCGACAAGCGATCGCTGACGGCGCCGCCCATCAGCATCAAGACGGCACGCGGAATTGCGCCGGCCATCATGATGGCGCCCATGGCAATCGCCGAGCCCGCTTGCTGCAAGACCAGCCACGGCAAAGCCACGAGATAGAACTGATCTCCCAGGAAGGAAATCGTTCCGCCAATGAGCCATAAGCGGTAGTTCGCGCTTTTGAGCGGATGCTCGACGGTTGGCACAGGAACAGACGCGACGGAAGCGGTTGCGGAAGCCATTGGAATCTCTCCCGTCAGCGGAGCGGAGCACCAGGGCGCGAAAGGGTGCGCGGGTTCGCGACCGCTGACTGCCAGCTAAAAGTAAATGCGAATTTACATTTACATTTTGTCCCCTGTCAAGCAAAATCTTTGCAACCTGATATAAAGGAGGGTCATGGCCAAAAATTCACTCGCTCCCCAGCAAGCACGCAGCCGCGAATCCCTGCGCAAGCTGTTGAAGGCCGCCGCGGAAGTGCTCGGGCAACACGGAGTCGAGGGCACCACGATTCCCCGCATCGCGCAGCACGCGGGATTGACGCCGGGAGCCGTCTACCGCCGCTTTCCGGACAAGGATGCGCTGCTGGAGACGGTGATCCTCGGCATCCTCGAGCGTCAGCACGAAAGGCTGCGCGTGGCCTTGACGCCGGAGATGGCCCGCCAGATTCCGCTGGCCGTGTTTGCCGAGCACGTGATCACCAGCATGCTAATCAGCTACCGCGCCAGCGCGGGGCTATTGCGCGCGGTGCGGCAATTTGTACAGGCGCGCGACGAGACAGCCTTCTATAAGAAGGTCGCTAAGCTGGAAATGCGGACTTTCCAGTACCTGATGGAGTTGTTTCTGGTGCACCGGAAAGAGATCCGCCACCGCGACCCCCAGGTGGCGGTGGCTTTTGCACTAGTGATGCTCAGCAGCACGCTGATCGAACTGATTCTCGTAGACCACGATTTGAAGTGCTGGCAAGTGGTGATCCCGAAGGAAGACCAGACGCTGAAGCGCGAGCTTCTGCGCAATTTTCTTAATTATTTAGGCGTTGAATACAAGAGCAGCTAGATGCCGCGTTGGCGATTCCGTTGGCCGTTGCCGCGCAGCGATTCGGAAGCGACGAAGGCAGCCTGCCAGAACGGAAAGGCCGACGCTGATACGGCGCCGTTCGACATTTGAGGCAAGAAGAGCGCGATCAACTCACGATTGAGGCGATGAGCACAGAAGCGGTCACGACTTCCGAAATCGAAGGCGAGATTCTGGATCGCGCGAGTGTGCAGTCTTCCCTCCGCAAGCAACTGGGCCTTGCGACGGACGGACGGCGGGTTGGGCCTGCCGAGCGAGGCATCGCGGAGATGATGGTTGACTTGTATCGATCCTTCGGCGAGCCGCTGTCCGAAGAAATGCTGTTTCGCTGGCATCGCATGGTGATGAGTGCCAACCGTAACCTGCGAGATGTCGGGCGTTACCGAGCTGGGGCGCCGCCAATGCAAGTTGTGTCCGGGCCGATTGCGGAACCCAGAGTTCATTTCGAAGCGCCGCCGTCGTCACACGTGTCGTCGGAAATGAAGCGATTCATTTCCTGGTTCAAGCGAACCCCACCAGAAGGCCAAGAGCCGCTGCCTGCGCTAACGAGGGCGGGGATTGCTCACCTGTATTTCGAGAGCCTCCATCCGTTTGCGGATGGCAACGGGCGTATGGGACGAGCCATCGCCGAAAAAGCTCTGGCGCAAAGTCTCGGGCAGCCGACGCTCACCGCACTTGCCGCAACGATTCTTGCTCGGCGCAAGAATTACTACGAAGCGCTCGAAGCCGCAAACAAAGAAAACGAAATCACGCGCTGGCTGATGTGGTTTGCCGGTATCGTCATCGAAGCGCAGCGCCGGACCATCGCGCTAGTGGAATTTCTTATTGACAAAACGAAACTGCTCGACCGCCTGAAAGGCCCACTCAATGCTCGCCAGGAAAAGGCGATGTTGCGCATGTTCCGCGAAGGCCCGGAAGGTTTCAAAGGCGAACTTTCTGCGGGAAAGTACACCACCATCACCGGAGCCTCGCCAGCAACCACCACGCGCGACCTTGTCGACTTAGTTGCCAAAGGCGCGCTAGTTCGCGAAGGGAAACGACGCTACGCCCGCTATCATGTCAGCGTTCCGCTGCGGCCGGTCCCGCACGTAACCCTGAGTGAAAACGGTGAAATAGCCGAAGCGTAGCAACTATTTGCTGGGATTCTCACCCCCCTACTCCTGCGTTTTCTTGGGAGGAATTGACAAGCATCGCGCTGTTTCGCCCCATTGTTGTTGGTCTGAAGTTGCGGAAAGGCAAGCCAAAAAAAGCGAGGGGACCTTGCGGTCCCCTCGGTTGATGGCTACACCAGTTGTTCTGTTAGAAGCGGAGCCGCAGACCAAACTCCATCGCCCGTGGCGAGTTCGCCTGCGCCTGTCCAGTGAATTGAACCCCGCTGAGCCCGCCAAGAGCACCCCAGTCTCCTTGATCACCAAGGACGAGGTAGGGGTCGGACAACTGGTTATGGTTGAACAGGTTCGAGAAAATGGCCTGGAACTCCGCGCCCACACGTTCGGTCACATGTACGTTTTTCTTGAGGCTAAAGTCCACGTTCCAGAAGGGCATGCCTCGTATGATTCCCTGGCCTCCTCCGTTCGAGGAGTCAATACCAAGGATAGGGTTTCGGAAACAGGCGTAAGCAGCCCCGGGATCTTGGAACATTGACGGACCGTACCAGCTTGATCCGAAGACTGAGCTGCCACCGACCGGATTGTTGTGACGGGAACTGCCGAAGTTATTCGGGCAGATACGAATGGCATTTTGTAGCGCGGCGAAGTCGAGACCCTCTCCCTCGCCAAACGCTTGTCCGCCACCGTAAACCTGGTTGTCATTGGCGTCCGTAGGAGAAACCTCCAATGGCAGGCCACTCCCGACCGACAATATGGGCGCAAACGTCCATCCACCAGCGATGTGCCCAATAATGCCATGCTGGCTCTTATAGAACGGCGGCTCGTAGACAAGAAACGTGTTGAACATCAATTTGCGGTCCCACGGCTGCGGTCCATAAGCGGAGTGGACGTTATACGGATCTGGCAGCGTGAATTGGCTCGTGGCTTGGACTTCGGAACCCGTCCCCAGAGCCTTTCCATAAGTCAAGTTGGACTGCAAGGTCAGGCCGTGCCACCCTGACATTCGAAGCGAGAAGAAACCAGCGTTGTAATTTCCATATCCGAGGCTGGTATTCATGCCCACACCGGAGGTCAGCTGACCTTGCGAGCCAAAGGGTGAACCCGGAATCGCTGTGTTCATCATGGATCTTGGGAAATTAAATGCGCCGCCGTCCAGATCGCTCCATATGGTCCAGACCCTCGCATTCTTGATGTTATCAGCTTCTTTCGAGGCAACCGCCTGAGCGCAGTTTGCGAATCCCGAGCAGTAGGCGGGATTCAGCGCCGCCTGAAAGAAAGGCTGAGACGCCACGGCTGCTAGCTGTGCTGGGACAACATTGCCGTTCGCGTCGATGCCTGCGCAGTTGCCCCCAGCCAGACCCGCGTTCCCACCACAGAATTGCCAAACCATCTGGCCGTACGCTTTAGCGAACGACTGGCCTCCGAGCGTCATCATGTACGGTATGGCGTTGAGGTTGATGGGTTGAAATTCGTGGCTTATCTTCCGGCCGATATAACCAAATTCTAATGTTACCTTATTTGTTATCTGGCGTTGCAGCGTGAGGTCGAATTGATGGCTCATGCTCGGCCGGAAATTGGGATCCAAGCCTTCGCCGGCGCCGGCGGCAACGTTGTTAAATCCGGGGAAGTCAGGCTGAGGTAAGGTTTGCGTGGCGGCAGGAAGCGGCGCTACCAAGCCATCCCAACCCCCACTGGTTGGACCGATTCGGAAGGCGGTGTTGGGAGTTGCCCCTCCGCAACCACCGGTCGTCAGCGGGCTATTGCACTGGACTGCCTGGATCAGGCCGGTACCGAGTAGAGGTACCAATACCAGATCGACGCCGTTGAGACGTCCGTACAAGATACTATATCCCCCACGAATCACGGATTTGCCGTGGCCAAGCGTCTTCCCTAGCAGACCACTATCGAAGCTGGGGTTCCATGCGGCAGCAACGCGCGGGCTGAATGACTTGTAGTAGGGGTTGTACGGATATTTCGGTTTTCCAGCCACATTGCCGTTAAGCACAAAGCCAACCTCCGGGTTGAAAACCTGCCCCTGCAAAGCGGCGGCCTTACGCGCGTCCAGGTAGGCTTTCGTGTCGATTGGCTTGTCATTGACGTCCACCAGAGTAATCTGCTTTCCTTGCGCCTCCACCGGCGGCATCTCCAAAGTCCAGCCGAGGCCGTACGTCAGAGTGAAAGTTGGCTTCATCCGCCAGGAATCGCTGGCGTAAAGGTTATAGAAAGGAATGGTGCTTTGGTCAAACGCCGGAGTCTTCGGAGGATTCAAAGTCAGGTTTGACCCAGTCCTCGTGTAAGCGATTTGCGTTACGCCGGGTATGCCGAGCGCGATGGCATAGTCGCGTGCCCAAGCCGTCGCTGGTACCCCGGCAGGAGTGAAACCCGTCATGTCCATGCCATTTGCCGTTGTTAGGCTCGCCCCCAATTGGTACACCGTTTGGTAGTTAATCCCGCCGCCGTTGTCGGTGCGCTGGTGGTAGTTCCAGTTATGTTGATAAGTTCCACCAAATTGAAAGAAGTGCTTCCCCTTTAGCCAGGACACATCATCGCGAATCATGTGGTCCAGACCATCCCAGAATCTAGTTCGCACGCTCTGTGTGTTCAGGTTGTATGGAGCTAAAACATTGGTAGAGGATTCGCCAAATGGTTCGATCGCACCGCCCAACCCGGTTACTTGCGGTGGCTGGGCCTCGGAAGCGCGCGCCCAATAATTGCGCAAGAAACTGTAGTGAAAATCGTTGGTGAGATTGGTGCTGACATTGGTTGTGAGACTGGCGGTAAGATACCACGGCACCTGTGGACGGCTGGAGGCGGATGCTGGCACGCCTAGCTTGTCACCTGGGAAGAAGCCGCCGATGTCCACTTGGTTGTTGGTGGCACGCTCCATTTTGTAGTAGCGATACGTCGTGTAGAAGCGCCACTTGGAGCTGAAGTCGTGGTCTAAGCGAAGCACGCCAATATTGTCCTTCCAAGGCAGCGACACGTTGCCTTGGAACTTAAGAACATTCAAATGGTCACACCGGCTGACGCTGCCACAGTCTGTCACGTTCGACTGCGGCATGAACTGCCACAAGGCCTGCATCGTCGGACTGATTCCCAGGCCTCGCGGGTCAAGCGTCGTGCCCGAACCGGGATACGTCGTTCCGGGAACCAATGCGCCAATGGCAGGCGCGCTGGAAGGATAAGTAACTGGTCCAGGATTCAAATTGTAGACCGTCCCTCCGAACTGCAGGAGGCCAAGCCTCATCCCCTCGGACGGGACTGCTCTCCTAACGGTGGACGAGTTTACCCAACGGAATCCTTCGTAGTTCGCAAAGAGAAACGTCTTTCCGCCAAGAATCGTCTTGGGAATCACTTCCCCACCGACGGAGCCGCCGAAACGGTTGTAGTGGTAGACCGGGACAGCTTTCGCGGCAGCATTGTTATCGAAAGTGTTCGCATTCCAATCGTTATTTAGATAATACTCATACGCTGTTCCATGCCAGGTATTGGTGCCGCGCCGGGTCACCATCTGAACCTGAGCCCCCGCGGAACTGTTGAAGTCCGCCGTCTGGTTCGTCGTTCCAACCTTGAATTCTTCAATGCTGTCCACCGGCGTCGGCATCACCCCCGACGGTCCGCCCCCGCCGGGAGCGCCCGTAACACCAGTTCCCGTGGCATAGCTATTCACCAGGCCACCGCTTGGGTCGCCGGCAAACCCAGGCGTATAAGTATTCATTGTACCGTCCATATCGCTTGAGTTATTCCCGCCGTCCAACATGTAGGAATTTTGATCTTGGTTCGCTCCCGCGACGCTGCCGTCCGGAGCAACGCCAGGCTGCAGGGAAACGAAAGTGCTGACGTCCCGCCCCAACCCAGGCAGAGCATCCAGCGCGACTCCGCTGATCGTGTTGCCCACCGTGGCGTTCATCGTTTGCAGTTCCGTGTTGGTAGCCACCACTTCCACAGATTCCGTTGTCGCACCCAATTCCATCTTGGCGTCTACTGTGCGCGACTCCCCGACAACCACATCCAGATTGGCAACCTTTGCCTGACGAAACCCCGACTTAGCGATGGTGATGCTGTATTTCCCTGGAGGTACGTTCGGGAAGTCATACCGCCCGGCATCGTTCGTCGTTGCGGTTCGCACCGCGTTCGTAGCAAGATCAGTTAGGGTAACCGCCGCTCCAGATATGGAAGCCCCAGTCGGATCGGTTATCGTGCCAAAGATGACGCCCGTACCCGCTGTCTGAGCGAATACGAGGCCGGCGAATGCACTCGACATCAAAACTACAAACAGTACTGAAAAAAATGTTTTTTTCATGGCTTGGAAATCCTCCCCCAGTTTTCCAAGAAACACGTGTTTGTTTGAGGTGGGCCCGAGAATCCGGCAGAGTAATGCCCACGCCGCCGGACGAATCAACTTCCTTCTCCATCTCCATGCATACGCATAGCCATTCTGTGTTTCACGTATCCCGTTCATTGGCAATACATTGCACATCTAAAGCTGATATAAATTATTTGTAGATATGTAGATTGATGAAACGCGGATATGTAATTCCGTATTTGAAGCTTCCTCAGAGGTTCTCCTATGGAGGCCGAAATCTGGCTGGTCAACGAGACGCTTCGTTTAGAAACGGGAGCGCAGCACGAGCGTGATGTACCCTCAAATTAGGACGGGTCGGGAAAATCTTCGCTCGCATTCGACACCATTTACGCGGAAGGGCAGCGGCGCTAAGTGGAATCGCTGTCGGCTTACGCGCGGCAGTTCCTCGACCAAATGGAACGCGCCCCGAAAGTGGATGTGATTGAAGGGCTTTCGCCTTCGATCGCCATCGAGCAGAAAACCACCACGCGGTCGCCGCGGTCCACGGACGGAACCATCACGGAAATTTACGATTACCTGCGCGTGGTGTACGCATCGGTGGGCGTGCCGCATTGCCGAATTGCGGGAAGCCGATTACGCGCCACTGCCGGCAGGCGTGGAGTTCGTGAACGAACCAATCAAAGCGTTCACGAACCGTTTGCGGGAGGAAAAGGGAAAAGACATCTGGATGATGGGTGGCTGCTGGCATCATCGCGTCGTTTCTCGATGAAGGAGAGATCGACGAGTTCATCATTCATGTGATTCCCAAGTTCATAGGCGAAGGCATTCCGTTGATTGCGCCCGGTCGTCGTACGGTGCCACTAAAGCTGATGTCCTCCACGAAGTTCCCGGACGGCGTCGTTCGACTGCGCTAGGAGGTGGCTAGGTAGCTCCTGAGGACGCAACGTATGACGACTATCTCATTCTCGTTTCTTGTGGTTTAATCCCCCCAACCCCGGTTTCCTTACCCTCAACGTACGATCAGACGCTACGGAGGAACTAACATGGCCACCGCTGGCAATCTCAAGCCTCTTCGCATCGCACTCGCAGTCGTCGGAGTGATTTTCATCGTTGGAATCTATCCCTTGACTATTCTGTGGCCGTCAGGATGGATATGGCACATGAGCGGCCACTCGACCTACTTACAGATGATTCTGGGCGTTTATGCCACGCTTGGCGTCTTCCTCCTTCTCGCGGCGCGCAATCCGCTCAATAATCTCAGCCTGATCTGGTTCACGATTTGGTCGAGCGTCGTGCATGGTGGGATCATGACCGTGCAGGCTCTTGTCTATCCGGAACACCGTGGGCATCTTGTCGGGGACGTGCCTGCACTGCTGCTGATTGCCATCGTGCTCGCGGTCCTGACGCTTCGCGCTGGCAAGGTCGAAAAGCAACCGGCTTGATCCATCAAGCGGTGGAGCGCGAGGCCCAACTTGCGAGCGGCTGATATGCTCCCTTGGCTGCCAAGGGGGGATTTTCCACATGAGTGGTCTGCTTAACAACCGGATAAGCAGGAGTCGGCATAATTCGGGAAGCGGCATTCTGCCTGTTATGCCGCGCGCGGCATAAGGGCCACGGCTACTGCACGTACGATTTTTTCGATCAATGCCCGCACCGCATGGCGTGCGCGAAGTGCTCGTTCTACACGCCCAAAGGCTCGACGGCCTCGGCACTTCTCGAAGGCAAGAACAGTTTGTTGCGTATGCGGCAGGAAATTCCGCTGACGGACGCAGAGGCGGCAGCAGTAGATGATGGTGCCGCAGCTCTCGATTCGTTGCTGAAGCGTCTTGCCAACGTCCCGACACCGGCCGGTCCACCGGGCGGTTCCCGGCGTAGATGCGGCGGCGGAAGCAATCAATGTTCCGCTGGGGAACAGCTTTGAGGACAAGTTCATTGACATTCCGGAGAAGGGCGTTCACCGGAGGGAGGTGAACGTCAATAGGGTCCGCGATCAGTTTTTTCGGACGCTGGAAGTGCCGCTGCTGGCTGGCCGCGATTTCGACAAACGAGATACGCTGAATTCGCCGCGGATAGCGATTGTGAATGAGCGCTTCGCGCACGAGCTGCTCGGAGGGAGTAATCCCCTGGAAGCGACGTTCTACACGGCGCGAGGGAGGGCGGACGAGAAGGTCTATCAGATTGTCGGGCTGGTGGGGAACACGAAGTATCGCGATGTGCGAGAGCAGTTCCAGCCGATTATTTTCCTGGCGGAGAGCCAAGACGCGGAGCTGGATGCGGATTCGACATTCGTGATTCGTTCCGGGGAAAGTGCAGCGTCGCTGATCGCAGCGCTGAAAGAAGTGGCAGAGAAGGCGAGTCCGGAAATTGTTTTGAACTTTGGAGTGCTGCGAACCACGGTGCTGCGGGGGTTGACGCGGGAAAGACTCGTGGCGACGCTTTCCGGGTTTTATGCCGCGCTGGCGGCCCTGCTGGCGATGATGGGACTCTACGGAATTGTTTCGTACATGGTGATTCGGCGAAAAAATGAAATTGGTATTCGAATAGCGATTGGCGCGAGCAAGGGCAGCATTCTGAGAATGATTCTGCGAGAAGCGCTGACGCTACTGGGGGCTGGGCTGGTGATCGGGACGATTTTGGCGGCAGCGGCGGGTAGCGTTGCGAGCGCGATGTTATTTGGCGTGACGCCGAGGGATCCGATGAGTCTCGCGCTGGCAATTGGCGGGTTGGCATTGGCAGCGGTGTGCGCGAGTCTGATTCCGGCGGCGCGAGCGACGGGAGTGCAACCGGTGGAGGTTTTGCGAGAAGAGTAAGTGCCAGAGGACATAAGCAGGCCTCGCCCTTGCAGGTAAGGCCAGATGCGGGCGAATTTGCGGGCAGCCTACTGGCTGCCCGCCGCCGTGCTTCCCGCTTTCAGAATGGAAGTGGCAGCCGCGAAGATGCGGGCCGCGCTTTGATTGGGAATTTCCTTTTCGGTTTTCAGCCAATGCTGTATGTAGCCACGGCAGAACTCCGCACCTTCAAGGCCCAGCGTCTCGCAGCAAATGAG
>Ga0126369_10001737_pt1 | contig 15272 bp, 9 predicted proteins | sample PanSoiMetaPlot_1_FD_109646 | JGI IMG/M metagenome (GOLD analysis project Ga0126369, IMG submission 109646) | Tropical forest soil microbial communities from Panama - MetaG Plot_1 | ecosystem: Environmental > Terrestrial > Soil > Tropical forest > Bulk soil | place: Panama | collected 2016-02-17 | reverse complement strand
GTATCCCGGGGCATCACTTCCAAATCGCGATCCAGCAAGAGCTCAAGGGCGTGCCGTTCTTTCGCCGGGTACTTCCGTTCACCGCCTATGCGGAGGGTTGGGGGCTGTATGCTGAGCGCGTTGCCTGGGAGCTTGGATTCGAAAAGAATCCCCTCGACAACCTCGGCCGATTGCGGGACGAGATGCTCCGCGCGGTGCGGCTGGTGGTGGATACCGGAATCCATTCCAAGCACTGGTCATTGGACCAAGCGGTCGCGTACATGATTGAGAACACCGGGATGGGCACGGGAGACGTGACCGCGGAGATCAAGCGTTACTTCGTCGCTCCCGGCCAAGCGCTCGCATACAAGGCGGGGATGTTGAAGATTCTCGAGCTGAGGGCCCGGGCCCAACAGGCGCTCGGTCCGCGTTTCAAGCTCAGCGAGTTCCACGACCAGGTCCTCACCCACGGTGGGCTACCGCTCTCGCTGCTCGAGCAGATCGTCAACGACTGGATCGATCAGAAGAAGGCCCAGGCTTAAGCTTCAGAGCGCTCCCTCGCCAGCGGGAGTGAGTCCGGTATTCGAATCGGCGATGGCTTTGCGCCCGCGCGGGAAAAACAGCGCGCAAAGAAACGCCACCGACGCGAAGGCAAACATGATCCAGAAGTTCGTCGAAAGACCAGACTCGAGCCCGCTGCCCAAAACCCGCATCACCTCCGGGGCGAGCGAACGCCCGTGCTCAGGACCCAAGAGCGAATTGGCAGCTTCAATTGGGACGGCGGGATCTCGCGTCAAGCGCGAGACCAGAACGCCGCCCATGGTGCCGACGCCGACCGTTCCCCCGATGGTGCGGAAGAACATGTTGCTGGCGGTGGCCACGCCTCGCAACTCCCAGCCGACGCTGGTTTGAACTGCAATCAACAGCGAGGTTGCGGCGAACCCCAGGCCCGCTCCGAACACCGCCATGGCCAGCTGCGCAATCAAGAGCGACGAACCCGCCTTGAGGGCCATGGCCATGGTCAGCGTGCCCACACTCGCCACCAGCAATCCGGTAACGATCAGGGGGCGGAAAGGCACGCGCGTCACCAGCCGTCCTGAGATGATGCTGCACACCGGCCAGGCGACGATCATCGGGGTGATCATCCCGCCGGCCTGCGTCGGGGAGCCACCGAGAACCCCTTGAACGAAGAGGGGGACGTAGGTGATGGCGCCAAACATCGCGGCGCTGAAGAAAGCCCCCGCCGCCGCTGAAATTGCGATCTCGGGGATTTTGAACAGCTGCAGCGGCAACACCGGTTCCGCCGATCGCGACTCCACCCACACGAAAAGAAGCAAGAAAGCAAAGGCAAGTGGCAGGCCCAGCGCGAGCGAAATGTTTCCCTGGACTCCGAGCAGCAGCGCCAACACGCCAACCATCAGCAGTCCCGCACCCCACCAGTCCATCGAGTGTTCTCGGCGGGTGATCTGCTCGTGGAAACTGGTGACCAGCAGCACGATCACCACCACCCCGAAGGGGATGTTGATGAAGAAGACCCAGCGCCAAGAAAGGTACTTGACCAGCAAACCTCCCGCGAGCGGACCTATCAAGCCGGCAAGGCCCCACACTCCGCTGAACGCGCCCTGCACTCGAGCGCGCTGCTTCACGGTGAAGATGTCGCCGATGATCGTCAGCGCGATTGGCTGCATCGCCCCCGCGCCGAGACCTTGTAGGGCGCGGAAGGCGACCAGCGCTCCCATGCTTCTCGACAATCCGCTCAGACTGGACCCGACCAAGAACAATCCCACCCCCAAGAGGAACACTGGCTTACGGCCATAAAGGTCGGCCAACTTCCCGTAGACCGGGACGGTAATCGTCGCTGCCAGCAGGTAAGCGGTGAAGACCCACGCGTAGTGCTCGATTCCACCCAGATCGCCGACCACCGTGGGCATCGCGGTGGAGACCACCGTCATTTCGAGCGCCGCCAAAAACAGGCTCAGCGCCAGCGTCACGGTCGTGATGGCACGATTGGTTTTGCGCATGCGTCGCTTTCAGCTTGCTGCGTAATCCTATTTTGCGCGACGAGCTGAGTATGTCGCAGCGAGGAACTGACCAAACCTAATTGAAGCCAGCAGCGCTTGGTCGTCGCTCCGAAGAGGGAGCGATCGATCCCGCCATCGGTTGCGGCGCACCCGTGGGCACAGTGGCCGCTTTGGTGCGAGCGGTTGAGCGAGCCAGCGAAGGGCTCATCCGCCGGCTAGGGAGATGCACTGGCCGCTTCTGCTGGCCAGCGGTGAGAAGCGCTTGACGCGGACAGCGCAACTGAGGTATCGGCCGACCAGAAGTGGTCCGATCACCTGACCAACAGGGAGAGAGGATGAAAAGCTCGGCGGCATCTTCGGGGAAAAGCACGCTGACCGCAGGCGTCGCGGGCCACTTCAAAACGATTCGCAAAGCGCGCCGCTACCACCAGGTGAGCGAACAGATCCAGCGGCTGATCGCACAAGGCATGCTGAAAGCGGGGGATCGCCTTCCCTCGGAGCGCGAATTGTCGATGCAGCTCGGCGTCAGCCGAAGCTCGGTCCGTGACGCGATCAGAACTTTGGAGGTCGCCGGGATCCTTGAGGCACACCACGGCCGGGGCACGGTGATCCGAGATCTTTCCACCGACTCGCTGGTGGTGCCTCTCGCCAGCGTCTTGGTTCGCAAGCGCGACATGGTGTCCGAGCTTTTGGACGTGCGCAGGATGATCGAGCCTGCATTGGCTGCCCGCGCCGCGCTGCACGCCACCGCGACTCAGATCGCCCAGCTGCAAGATATTCTTCGGCGACAGCGAGAAAAGATGGCGCGGGGCGAGGACGCGATACTGGAGGATTCGGAGTTCCACCGCACCATCGCGCTGGCCGCCCAAAACAGCGTAGTTCTGAGGGTGCTGGACGTTCTCATGGACCTGCTTCGCGAAAGCCGCAGCCAATCTTTGCAGGTTCGGGGCCGGCGCGAGCGCTCCTACGCAGGGCACGTTCGATTGCTCAACGCGATCAAACGGCGCGATGCGCGCGCCGCGGAGCGGGCGGCGCGGCAACATCTGGCGGAGATTCAACGAGTGGTGATGCGAAAATTCCAATCGGAGGCGTGAGATGGGCCAACTGTTTGCAGTCGAGATCGTCTATCGAGGCATCTTCCAGAAGACCTTGGCGAAAAACATCGGGCGCGCGCTGGTGCTCGCCGCTCACCGCGAAGGCAAGCCTGGAATTACCTTCGGCCGTTACGGCGACAGTCCGGAGCGCAATGGCATCCCCGCCAAGAACTTCGCGATCATCGCTACCGACGATCTCACCCTCGAGGAGGGAATGGCGAAGTACGAGCCGAAGGAAGTGGACATCACCATCGCTGTGGACGACACGCTCTGTAAAGGCGTCGAGTCCTGGGCCTGGTACGGCTTACAACCCATCAACCGGCTGCTCAAGCCGAATGGGACGCTGATCGTCACTTCCCACCAGACGCCTGAGACCCTGGTGGCGATGGCTCACCGCAAGCAGCAGCCCTATCAGCTGGCGATTGTCAAAGGTAGCGCCAGCTTCTCCGGGCTGTGGGTCTACAAGGACGATCACACCGACGTTCGGATCCTCGGGACCGTGGCCAAGGTATTGCCGCAGCTGTGCAGCCTGGCGTCGGTGGAGCAAGTGATTCGCGAGGAGTGGCACGATGAGCTCAAGGTCACCTCGGCCCGCAAGAGCCACGCTCAAACGGCACCGATCACCGTGACCTCGCTGCAAGGCAATCCGGAAAAACCCTACGAATTCGTTTTTCCGAAGTGGACCGAGATGCGGGAGGGAATCGCCATTCCCTCGATTCCTCCAGGCCACACCATGGTCGACCCTAACAACGGAAAGAGTGGGGGTTATCGCCCCGAGCGCAACCCGACCTTCAAGAAGTTCACCACCCGCACGATGCGGCCAGTCGTTAATTTCGACACCTGCATTAAGTGCACGCTCTGCTGGCTGCAGTGCCCGGACTCGTGTTTCGACGTCACCCCCGAATCGCTCTACGACGCCAACATGGAAGCGTGCTGCGGCTGCGGAGTGTGCGAGGCGGTTTGCCCAGTCGAGAAATGCGTCACCATGGTGAACGAGACACAGTTCAGCGACAACGCCAGCCAGTGGGAGATGTGGAAGAAGGACAAAGAGGGCTACCATCGGTGGCTCGACGAGAAGATTGCCAATCGGCCGGAGCGCTCCCACGGCTTCCGTTTCCGCGGACAGTACGAGCAGGAGCTGAAGGACAAACCAGAGAGTGCCCAACAGGGCTAAAGCAACGTTTCCAAAGGGAGAGCCGTCATGCCACAGGCACAGGTAGAGCCAAAGGTTGAGCCGCAGGTACCGGTAGCGCCCGGGAAACAACCCTCCACGGGAGAAGAGACCTCGTTGATTACCGGCAGCGAGGCGATCGCGGTGGCCTGCAAGCTGGCCGATGTGGATGTGATCACCGCCTATCCAATCCGTCCCTACGACACGGTGATGCAGTACGTCGCCAAGTTGGTGTCGAACGGGGAGCTGGACTGCGAGTACATCGTCGCCGAGAGCGAGCACTCGCAGTTCGAAATCGTCAAGCACGCGTCGGCGGTTGGAGCTCGGGTGTTCTGCGGCTCCAGCGGAGTGGGCTGGATGTACGCCTTCGAAGCGCTCACCGTCACCCCGGCGCTGCGCATCCCGATGATCGCGATGGTCGGAAACCGGGCCCTCGACGATCCCGGCGCTTTCGGCGTTGAGCACAACGACGCTTTGGCGGTGCGCGATCTGGGGTGGCAGCTGGTCTGGGTGGACAACGCTCAAGAGGCACTCGATACCGCGCTCATCGCTTACCGAGTGGCGGAGGATCGGCGAGTCTTCTTGCCCTGCGCCATCAGCTGCGACGGCGCGTTTCTCACCCACTCCCAGGCTCTGGTGAAGATTCCGAGTCAGGCCAAAGTGGATGCATTTCTTCCGCGCTACAATCGAGGGGATCTGCTGCTCCACCCCGACAATCCGATCACCGTCGCCCCGCAGGCGAATGAGGACTGGTTGATGGAGATTCGCCGACAAAACGCCGCGGCGATGGAGCGCTCGCTCACGGTGATCCGCGAAGCGTACGCCGATTTCGAGCGCATCTTCGGGCGCAAGTACGGCAACCCCTTCTTCGAGGAATACCTGACCGACGATGCGGACGTGGTGCTGGTCGGAATGGGTACCCTGTCCAACCCAGTTCGAGTGGCGATTCGAAAGATGCGGGAGCAGGGCATGAAAGTGGGTTTCGTCCGGATGCGTTGGTTCCGGCCCTTTGCCGCCGCGGAACTGGCCGCAAGCTTAGGCCGCTTCAAGGCTGTAGGAGTGATCGATCGCGACTTCTCTTTCGGCTCTCCGTACATGGGCGGGGTGCTGGCCACCGAGATACGCACCGCGCTCTATCCCGCCGCCAAACGGCCACCGGTGGTGGGTTTCATCTGCGGCCTCGGCGGTCGCGAGGTCACAGTTCCGGACGTCAATCGGATGACTCAAAGCGTTTATCTGGCAGCGGAAGGCAAGACGCAGCCAGCAACACAGTGGATTGGTTTGCGCGAGTAGGTTGGCAAGGAGGATTTTGCGATGGCCACAATGGCGAACGACAGAGAGTTGGCGGAGTTGTTGAGGCAGCAGCCCACCCAGCATCTGGACGCTTTCAAGGGGGTCAAGAAGCTGCCGCTCGAGGAGTTCTTCACGTCCGGCCACCGGACGTGCCAGGGCTGCGAGTCCGCGCTGGTAATGAAGATGATGGTGAAGGCTGCCGGACCTCGGACCATCGTCCTCGGCAGCACCGGCTGCATGTACGTGGCAAATACCACTTACTACAGCACCTCCTGGGTGGTGCCCTGGATGCACACCCAGCTCGGCTCGAGCGGCTCGGCCGGATTGGGCACCGCTGCCGGGCTCAAGGCGCTGATGCGCAAGGGCAAAATGAAGAACGAGCCGATCAACGTGATCGCCTTCTGCGGTGACGGCGGCGGCGCGGACATGGGACTGTCCGCGATCTCGGCCACGCTCACCCATCCCGACTACAACCTGCTGATCCTGATGTACGACAATGAGTCGTACGCCAACACCGACATTCAGTTGTCCGGCTCGACGCCCTACGGCGCGAACACCACCTTCAGCACCCCGGGCAAGATCAAGCGGATCATGCATCACCGGTGGAAGAAGAACACCGCCGGGATGCTCGCCGCCGGCCACCCGAGCTGCCGCTACGTGGCGACCGTGTGCATGTCCTATGGCGTGGATGCGATGAATTCGGTGCGAAAGGCGCTCTCGATCGGCGGTCCGACGTTCATCCACTCCCTCGACCCTTGCCCCAAGGGCTGGGACTACGATCCGATCCAATCCCACGAGCTCGGTGAGCTGGCGGTGGCCAGCGGCGTTTGGCCGCTGTACGAAGTGGAAAACGGCGTTCTTAAGCTGATCGGCAAGACCCGCGCGATCGCAGATGGCCAGCTCAAGCGCAAGCCGGTCCGTGACTACTTGCTCAGGCAAGGGCGGTTCGCCCACTTCACCGACGACGACTTTGACTACTTCCAAAGCAAGGTCGACGAAATGTGGGAGCGTTGGCTGATTCCGGGCGTCATCCCGTTCCGCAAGCAGATCGAAGCAGATTCCGCCCCGGCCTGAGCCGGGCGGGCGATTCCGCTTGCCTGGGGTGAGGGGGGAGGACTAGCAGGGACTTCTCTCGGGAGGTGCATCATGGCAGCACAAGCATCCGCACTTGCCACAGGAGCGCAGGGCAGATCTGTCCTCGACAATCGCTGGCTAATTCTCTTTTTCAGCGTGCTGAGCATGGTGGCGGTGGCCAATTTTCAGTACGGCTGGACGCTTTTCGTGCCGCCGCTGCAGAAGCACCTCGGCCAGGATCAGTCGCTGATCCAGGTCACCTTCACCATCTTCGTGCTGCTCGAGACCTGGCTGGTTCCCTTCGAGGGCACCCTGGTGGACAAGTTTGGACCCAGGATCCTAGTGCTGATCGGGGGCATCTTGGCTGGCCTCGGATGGGTGGGAAGCGGCTACTCCGAGTCTTTGACCGCCCTCTACGGCTCCTATGCCGTCGCCGGCATCGGCGCCGGGGTGGTTTACGGAACCGCGATCGGCAGCGCTCTGAAGTGGTTCCCGGATCACCGCGGGCTGGCCGCCGGCCTGACCGCAGCTGGTTTTGGCGCTGGGTCGGCGTTCACCGTCGCGCCGATCGCCAACATGATCAACACTCAGGGGTACCAGGCGGCCTTTATCCAGTGGGGCATCATCCAGGGGGCGGTGGTGATCATCGCCTCGCTGTTTCTCAAGGCTCCTCCGCTGGGATGGCTGCCGCGGGGTTGGAGAAAAGAAGCGGTGGCAGCCCACGTGAGCCGGCGCCAGAGCGCGGTGGATTTCACGCCGCCGCAGATGGCATCCACGCCGCAGTTTTGGCTGATGTACTTGATGATGACGCTGGTTGCGACCGGCGGCTTGATGGCGGTGGCGCAGCTCAATCCGATGGCGGTGGACTTCAAGGTCGCTAAGGTGCCGGTGACCTTTCTGTGGTTGACCATGCCGGCGCTGCAATTCGCGCTCTCCGCCGACCGGGTCATCAACGGCTTCTGCCGACCGTTCTGGGGGTGGGTCTCGGACCACATCGGCCGAGAGAAAACAATGACTCTGGCGTTTGGGCTGGAGGCGGTTGCGATCTTCGTGCTGATCCAGTTTGCTCGTAATCCCCTGGCGTTTGTAATCTGCAGCGCGTTTACGTTCTTCGGTTGGGGGGAGATCTTTTCGCTCTTCCCAGCCCTCTGCGGGGACTTCTTCGGCCGCAAATACGCCACCGCGAACTACGGCTTCCTCTACACCGCAAAGGGAACCGCTTCGATGTTCGTTCCTATCGGCTCGGCCCTGGCAGCGGGCAAGGCCTTCGATTTCCGCGCCGACATCCTGTTGATACTAGGAGGTGGCGTCCTGCTGTTCGCCTTGTTCATCGCTCCCACAGTGATGCACTTGGCCTTGAGTCGTAGGGCAAAGGAGATCCTCCTGGCCATCGCTGCGCTCCTGGTCACCTATGGAATTGTGCTGACCGTGGTGCGCTCGGTATGGACGCCGTTCACCGCGAGGTTGACCTTGCCGAAAGTCGGTTGGGCGGGCGTTTTTGGAATCGCGATTGTCTTTGACGTGACCGCTGCGGTGCTTGCGTACTTCGTACTGCGGAAGATGAAGGTGCCCGTCGCCCGCGACGTGCCGGAGTTCGCGGCGCAGCCGTCCGCCGTTGCCGCCTTCAAGCCGTAGAGGGTGCCGGAACAACTGCCGGAACAATTTCCCGGATCCGGGAATTTGTTCCGGCAAAAGTTCCGGCGATTGTTCCGGCGATTGTTCCGGCGCCCAGGAAATCCGCGGTTTACGCGAGCCGTACGCGCAGCGCAGGAGCATCTGAGCCCTGCTGTAAGTAATGCTTTTGCTGAACGGCAAGCCCGGCGCTGCGCCTCTGTAACGCGCCGCGTAGACTCTAGACTTTCTACCAGCGGTGCGAGGCGAACGCCTCATCAAGCAATGCACGGATTTGAGAGGGTGGAAGCTGATGCGGGATTGTAGGACGGTTGCGGAACTGTTGGCGCGTGGCGAGGACAAGTCCCCAGCGATTGGCGCTCCGAAAAGAAAGTGGCTCACCTACGCAGAATTGCGGGCGTTGATGGAACGGACGGTGGATGCCCTCAATGCGATGGGGATTGGGCGCAATGACAGGGTAGCGATCGTCCTCAACAATGGCCCCGAGATGGCTTCGGCGTTTCTTTCGGTGGCCGCCGGCGCTACCACGGTGCCTCTCAACCCTGGTTTTCGCGCCGACGCCTTCGAGTATTACCTCGCGGATCTGAAGGCGAAGGCGCTGATCGTCGAGGCGGGTACGGAGTCCCCGGCCCGGTCTGCGGCAGCGGCATTGAACATTCCGATCATCGAGCTCCATCCCCGTTCCGACTCCGGAGCCGGTGACTTCACTCTGGAAGCTCCAGCCAAGATGTTGCTGCCCAGCGGCTCGCCGGGACTGGCGGAACCCGAGGATATCGCTCTGTTGCTCCACACTTCAGGAACCACGTCGCGGCCGAACATCGTGCCGCTTTGCCAGCGAAACATCACCAGCTCCGCGCGTCAGATTCTGGCCAGCTTGCAGCTGTCCCCGTCCGACAGGTGCCTCAACATCATGCCGCTGTTTCACATTCACGGATTGATGGCGGCGGTGAGTGCCTCGTTGGCCGCGGGAGCTTCGGTGGTCTGCACCTCCGGATTCAACGCGCTTCGCTTTTACGGTTGGGTCGACGAGGTGCAACCCACCTGGTACACGGCGGTGCCCACGATGCACCAGGCAATTCTCGGGAGGGCTCGCGGTCATCGGCAGATCATCGAACGAATGCGACTTAGGTTTTTACGCTCGGGCTCGGCGGCTTTGCCTGCTCCGGTGATGGCCGAGCTGGAGCAGGTGATGAACGCGCCGGTCGTCGAGAGCTATGGCATGACCGAGGCCTCGCATCAGATCGCTTCCAATCCGTTGCCACCGCTGGCCCGCAAAGCGGGCTCGGTGGGCCTTCCGGCGGGAACAGAGGTCGCGATCCTGGGCGAGCACGGTCATCAGCTGCCCCACTCGACTCCGGGCGAGGTGGTGATTCGGGGTCCGAACGTCACTTCGGGCTACGAAAACAACCCGACCGCCAATGCGCGTGCGTTTATCAATGGCTGGTTCAGAACCGGAGATCAGGGGATGCTCGACGAGCAGGGTTACCTGCGGTTGACCGGCCGTCTCAAGGAGCTGATCAACCGAGGCGGTGAGAAGGTCTCCCCGCTCGAAGTCGACGAGGTGTTGATGGATCATCCGGCGGTCGCTGAAGTGGTTACCTTTGCGCTGCCGCACCATCACCTGGGCGAGGAAGTCGCGGCGGCGGTGGTACTGCGCGAAGGCCACAGTCTCACCGATCGAGAGCTGAAGGACTTCGCCGCTAACCGGCTACCGGAGTTCAAGGTGCCCAGGAAGATCGTTTTCTTGCCGGAGATACCGAAGGGCGCGACCGGAAAACTGCAGCGAATCGGTCTGGCCGCTAAGCTCGGCTTGGCTCCCTCGGAATCGGCTGCATGAAAATTTGCATCTTCGGTGCGGGCGCAATCGGCGGATACGTCGGCACCAAACTTGCGCTCTCAGGCGCAGACGTTTCGTTCGTCGCCCGAGGGCCGAATCTGCGGGCCATCAAAGAAAATGGCGTCAAGCTGCTCAGCGAAGGACAGACGTTGATTGCGCACCCCGATGCCACCGACGACCCTCGCGAGCTCGGTCCGCAGGACTACGTGGTGCTTGCGGTCAAAGCGCATGCGCTGTTGCCAGCCGCGGACTCGATTCGCGCTTTGATCGGACCCCAGACAACGCTGGTCCCGGCGATCAACGGCGTTCCCTGGTGGTACTTCTACAAGTTGCCCGGGCGTTACCAGGACACGCGGCTCAGGGCGGTCGACCCCAAGGGAGAGCTTTGGGAAAAGCTGCCGCCGTCTCGCGTGGTGGGCTGCGTCGTCTACCCCGCCACCGATCTCGTCGAGCCGGGAGTCATCGAGCACACCTATGGGAATCGGTTCGAGATCGGAGAACCCGACGGGACGAAGAGCAAGCGCGCGGTCGCCTTTTCCGAGGTGATGATCAAAGCGGGCCTGCGTTGTCCGGTGCGTAGCTCGATCCGTGACAACCTCTGGATCAAACTCTGGGGCAATTTGTCTTTCAATCTGATCTGCGCACTCACCCAGAGCACCTTGGGCGTCGTCGCCAGAGAGCCGGGAACGCGCGCCGTCGCTCGAACCATGATGCTGGAAGCGCAAGCAGTGGCAGAGAAACTCGGGGTGCGTTTCCCGATCGACGTGGACGCGCGGATCGCCGGCGCAGCGGAAGTCGGAGATCACAAGCCCTCCACCCTTTTGGATCTCGAACGTGGCCGGCCGATGGAAATCGATCCCTTGCTGGGCGCGGTGGTGGAAATGGGAAGATTGGTTGGCCTGCCGACGCCGACCTGCGATGCGGTATACGCGCTCGTTCGCCAGCGCGCGCGAGCGGCCGGTTGCTACCCGGAAACCGGCGCTGACCCGCTTGCCCCCTGATCGCTGCGCGCGGTCACTGCCTGCGGGGCTGAACTTGGTCCAGGTAGGCAAATGCCGAGCCGCCGCGCCGAAGGACCCTCTTGTACAGGGTAAAGGTGAAGTGATCGGCGGCTGTACTCGGTGCGATGGTTACCGCATCCAGGCGATAGTCGCCGGCGATTGTTCCACTGCCCTCGATGGCTTCGAGCAACGGGCGTCCATCCGTGCCGGGAAGATCCAGACTGAGCAGCGCAGCGATGGTGGGGGCGATGTCGGCATTTCCGGTGGGCAACGGATCTCGGAACCGGGAGTGGAAATGCGGTCCTTGGGCGATCAGCACCGCGCGCAAATCATCGGGGCCCAGGGTTCCATGCATTCCTCGGTATCGCGAACGCGTCATCCCAGCGAACTCAACTCCCGAGACACAGCGAACCGTGGCGGTTTCATCGAACCCATATCCAACCACGACGTCCGGATGTCGCCCCAGCGCGTCCTCGGCAAAAATCTCGGAGAGCGGCAAGGTCCCCGGCAAGGCCGCATAGTGCGAGGCCACGAAGAGCGAGGCCACTTCCGGACGCTCCTGGGCAAAGCGGACCAGGTCGAGCACCAGCTTTGGATTTTTCGACGGCACATAGAGGTAATCGCTGCCGCCGTTGACGGCGACGATCACCGCTTGCGGTCCCAATTGCGTGGGGAGCAAGTAGGACGGCGTACTGTAGCGGGCGAGGCCTGGACATTCGCCATGGCTTTCCCGGGTTGGATACGGTGAAAGCACGGGCGAGTACAGGCAGTCAGTCCCGTCGTAGGCGTTGAATCCGGCCTGGGTGAGCAAATGCGCCAACCGGATCTCTCCGGGTTCAGGTTCTCCACTGGGCGCGGACGTCCTTCGGAGCGGATTGCCGACGCTGGTGTGCCCGTGATCGCTCATCACCAGCAGATCCACGGATTCGCGCATCCCGTTGGCACGAAGTCGATCCAGAAGCTTGCCGAGCAATGCGTCCTGCCGAACCAGTGCGTCGCGATAGGCGGGGGAGCCCAGTCCGTAGACGTGCGCTGTGGAATCCGGGTCCCGCAACCACAGCACCGTAAGGTCAGGTGCTTTGACAAGCACATGATCCAGGTAGACGTCGATCATCTCCGCGTTGGCCTTGGCGTGCCTCGAGGACTTCGCGGTCGGGTCGGGGGTTACTCCGTCGGCGAGGGTGGCGAGCTTCTCGGGCCCAAGTGGCCAGCGTAGAGAGGGGAGCGCGGCCCGTAGCTCTTCGCGCAGCACATCCGGAAGGACCACCTGCTCGTCGATAACCACTCCGCCTAAATGAAGGTCCTGCAGAAACGCGGGCCCCGTCTTGCCAATGGTCGCGGTTTTCAATCCGGCTCGCTGCGCAGTTTCGAAAAGGGTCGGTCGCAACATCAGTCGCCGACCGAGGTTCGCATCGAGACTGCGCAGAACGCCGAAGTCCTCGGTGAATACCACCTCGCGGTCGAAGTGCACCGCCCTGCCGGCCGTATCCTTCCCGTCGGGTCCAGGCTGAAAGATGTAGTTCCCGTAGTAAGCGTTGTTTCCAGGAAAGCTGCCCGTCGCCAGGGCGGCAGCGTTAACCATGGTGAAAGTCGGATAGACAGAATGATGATCCGTGAACTCGCTGCCCTGTTGACGTAGGGCATATAGGTTTGGAGTGTCGGTGCGGGTGATTGCGTCGGGGCGCAATCCGTCCCAGACAAAGACAATCACCCGAGCGCGTTCGGGGCGTTGCGCGTCCGAATGAGATGGCGCATGAGTGCAGGCAACACCGATCAGAAGCGGTAGCAACAAACGACTGCTGAAAAACGGGTGGAGGGGTTGGGGCATCAGGCGCCTACTTGGGAGCGGAGGACGCTCCGATGGGCACTAATCCGGTCCGGCGCAGCTCTTCGTTGGCCAGCTGCAGGTCTCGATGACGCACTTCGTTCCATTTTTCGATGAGGGAATCGAGCGCGGTGCGAAGTTGGCCGAAGCTGGCCTCCATCGCAGGCGTTGGCGGAAGATCCGCCTCGTCCACGGTCTCCAGCAGCCGCTGCAGATCCTGGCTGAGCCGCGAAAAATTGTGCTGCCTTTCCCCGCTCGTTGGTGGCGTATAGAAATCCTCCCTTTCCCCCAGTAAGGCGTCGAGTTTTGCCTCGAGGGCCGCGAGAGCGCCCGCGGAGTTGCCCGGACCCGCGCGCGCCAACGCAGCTTCGGCTTGCTGGTGGAACGACCGCACTTCCTCGAGCGCCGAGAAGTCCGTGGTCATCGCCTGTGCGATGTCGCTCGCCAACCTGAATTGCCGGGCCAGTTGCGCAGGTGTCGTTTTGACGCGCGGGTCCAGCTTGATGCTCAGCTCTTGAGTGCGAGTCTGGTTGCCTACGGTCAACTTGACTCGGTAGATGCCGGGGAGAGCTCTGGGGCCTCGCGGAAACCTGGGTGTGTCCCGGAAGATCGCCGAAATCGGATAATCGGGATCGATCGACGGCGGGGAAGGGTAATGCAGATCCCACACGAAGCGGTGCATCCCGGGCTTGCCGGACAGGATGGGGGCGGGGCGGATCCAGTAGGTCGGCACGCTCAGGTCTTTGACCGGCGGCTCGGGCGGGTCGGTGCTGGAGAAGCGCCGCACCAAGTGGTTGTCGGAATCAAAAATTTCGAGCACCACAGGAGAAACCTCAGGGCCTCGAACGTAGTAATTCAGGATCGCCCCATCCGGTGGGTTCTTGCCGGCCGATATTTCCGGCGGCAGAGGGGTGTCGGTGTTGCGGTTCCAGCGCACCCGGTAGGCTTGCTGTGGGCGGTAGAAGTTCAGCGGAGCTTCCTCAGGTGAGAGCTGGCGAAGCGGGGTGATGTCATCGAGGATCCAGAACGAGCGTCCGTGGGTAGCGACGATCAGATCGTCCCCGTGGACCTCCAGATCTCTCATCGAAGTGTGGGGCAAGTTCAGCTGCAGAGACGCCCAGTGATCTCCGTCGTCAAACGACACGTGGACTGAACGCTCGCTGCCCGCGAACAGCAATCCTCGGCGGAGCGGATCTTCCCGCACCGCGTTGAGCGGCGCATCCTCGGGCAGTCCGGCGGTGATCTTCCGCCAAGTCTTTCCGCCGTCTCGCGTCCGGTAAAGGTAAGGCTTCAAATCGTCGAGCCGGAGCCGGTTCACCGCCGCGAACGCGGTATTCGGATCGTAGTGAGAAGCCTCGATCACTGAGACTTTGCTCCATGCGGTTAACTCCGGGGGCGTGATGTTCGTCCAATGCTTCCCTCCATCGCGCGTGAGGTGAATCAGGCCGTCGTCGGTGCCCGCCCAGATGATGTTCACGTCCTGGAAGGAGGGTGCCACGGCGTAAATCACTCCGCGGTGCTTGCCTTTCTCGGGGTCCAGCGGCGTGAAGACTCCCAGGTTTTTCGGCACCGCGTACTCCTGCCGCGCTAGGTCCGGGCTGACGGTTTGCCAGGTCTGTCCTCCGTTGGTGGTTTTGAACAAAACGTTGGTGGCAAAAAACAGCGTCTTCGGATCGCGGGGCGAAAAAACTACCGGCTCAGTGCGGACGTACCGATACTTTCCCAGCCGAACCGGCTCCGGAGAGATGTCCTGCACTTCGCCGCTGGAATGATCGTTGCGGGTGATCCTTCCGCCGTAGACGATCGTCCCGTCACGCGGGTCAGGAGCTACGTAGCCGTATTCTTCGATGCCAGCCGGGTGCCAATCCCTAAAACTGATCTCGCCGAAGTCGCTCCGGCTGGCCGTGGCGACGGAACCACTCTCTTGCTGCGCGCCATAGACCCAATATGGAAAGCGGTTGTCGGTGGCGACGTGGTAGAGCTGCGCAGTCGGCTGGTTGTACCAAGAGCTCCAGCTTTGCCCGCCGTTGACGCTGATGGTTGCTCCCTGGTCGCTGCTCAGCGCGATGATCTGGGGATGCTCGGGATTCACCCAGACCCTCTGGTAGTCGTCTCCCCCGGGCGCCCCTTTGATGGCGGTAAAGGTCCGCCCGCCGTCGATGGATCGATGGGTGGACCGGTTTGCGACATAAATGATGTCCGGATTGTCGGGGGCCACCGCAATGCCGTTCGCTCCGGGCCCATTGCCGGTCACTGGACGCTCGGAGTTCGTCCGCTCCCAGTTCTCACCACTGTCATCGGATCGATAGATTCCGTTCGAGTCTTTGCGCGACTCGGCGAGCAAG
>Ga0126369_10001736_pt1 | contig 15275 bp, 15 predicted proteins | sample PanSoiMetaPlot_1_FD_109646 | JGI IMG/M metagenome (GOLD analysis project Ga0126369, IMG submission 109646) | Tropical forest soil microbial communities from Panama - MetaG Plot_1 | ecosystem: Environmental > Terrestrial > Soil > Tropical forest > Bulk soil | place: Panama | collected 2016-02-17 | reverse complement strand
GCGCCGAGCGCCGCGCCCTGGATGTTGCCGATGCCGCCGAAGACCGCGGCCGTGAAGGCGGCGAGCCCGGCCCCGAAGCCGGTGTCGAAGCGCAGGTCGTTGTAGTACAGCCCCCAGAGCATGCCCCCGGCCGCCGCCAGCGCCGCCCCGATGAAGAACGTGGTGGAGATGGTGCGGTCGATGTTGATGCCCATCAGGGTGGCGGCGTCGCGGTCCTGAGCCGTCGCGCGCATGGCCTTGCCCAGGCGGGTGAACTCGACGAAGCTCGTCAGCGCCAGCATCAGCCCGACCGCGACCAGGATGATGATGACCTGGCGGGTATCCACGGTGACGCCCAGCACCGTGAGCCGAGCGCTCGGCAGCAGGTTCGGCGCCTGGACGAAGTTGGGGCCGTGCCAGACGAACATGATGCCCTCGAGGATGAACGACATCCCCACGGCGGTGATCAATGGCGCGAGGCGGGGCTGGTGGCGCAGCGGCTTGTATGCGATCCGCTCGATCGTGATGTTGAGCACTCCAGTGATGGCCATCGTGACCGCGAACACGCCCACCAGGAGCGGCAGCAGCAGCGCGCCGAAGTGATACGTCTGGTTGGGCACGATGCCGAGCAGCGCGAAGATGGCCAACCCGATCATGCCGCCCATGGTGAACACGTCGCCGTGCGCGAAGTTGATGAGCTCGATGATGCCGTACACCATCGTGTAGCCCAGCGCGATCAGCGCGTACAGGGCGCCGTCGGTGAGTCCGAAGATAAGGATCTGGACGAAGAACACCGGGTCCTGGAAGATCCGCGGGAGGATCAGCAGGAGGAACGCGGCGGCGCCGATTCCGTAGAACACCCACGCACCAAGCTGACCCGACAGCACCAGGCGCGTCTGCCGCAAAGCTCCTACAACGGTTGCCAAGTCACTCCCCTCTTCACGTGATGCGCGAATCCTTGCACATAAAAGAAAAAGAGGGAGCCCCGAGGGGCTCCCTCTTTGGTCGCTAGCCCGTCTGGATGGTGGGAGTGGACTCCCCGTAGTTGATCTGGGCCGCCCACGGCTCGTCGTTGGCCGCGTTCGGGTCGCTGCTCGTGTACTTGTAGATGGAGATGATCTTGACGTTGGTGTCGCCGCGGTCGTCGAAGCTGGTGCTGCCGAGCGCGCCGGTGTAGTTCTTGGTCTTGGCGACCTCGGCGCGGACGGCCTCGCGGGCCTTCGTCGGGTCGGACGGGAGGTTGCCGCCGTTGGCGTCGATCACCCGGCCGATGGCCGCGATGAGGATGCCGGCGGAGTCGGCCGCCACGATCGAGTATGCGGTGTAGTCGGTCGGCGCCGGGTTGGCCTTCTTGTAGGCGTCGATGGTGGCCTTGGCCGACGGCACGTGCGTCGGGTCGACAGCAGCGATCGAGGAGTAGACGTTCGGCGACATCGCGCCCGCGTCCTTCACGCAGTTGCTGTCCTGCACGATGCCGTCACCGCCGCCGAACGGGGTGCTGACGTCGAAGATGCCCTGCATCTGCGCGCGGACCTGGCAGACCTTGGTCGACGTCACGCCGCCGACGTAGATGCCCGTCGCGCCGGCCGTCTTGGCCGCGGTGAGCCAGGTCTTGAAGTCGTTCGTGTTCTGCTGGTCGTAGTCGAACCGCGTGCCGACAACGGTGCCGCCCTTCGCCTTGAACTCGGCGGTGAAGGAGTCGGCGATGCCCTTGCCGTACGTCTGGTTGTCGGAGCCGACCGCCACCTTGCTGACCTTCAGCGCCTGGAGGAAGTAGTCCGCCATCGCCGGGCCCTGGTAGTCATCCGTGGTGACCGTGCGGAAGTAGTTGTTGGGGTTGCCCTTGCGCAGCTGCTCGGCCAGGCCGGCGCAGCCCGCGTCGTACGGGAACCGCGGGTCCGGGTTGTCCTTGGTGAGGCACGGGTTGGTGTTGGCCGGGCTGATCATCGCCAGGTGAGCGTCGGCCGCGATCGGGATCTCGGTCTTGGCAACGCTGGAGTTGAGCGGTCCGACGAAGCCGACGACCTTGGTGTCGCCGGCCATCGCGGTGACGTTCTGCGCGCCCTTCTGGGGGTCGTGCGTCCCGTTGACCGCGTCGTCGTAGTCGGACACCTGCAGCGTGTAGCCCTTGAGCGTTCCACCGACCTTGTCCACGGCGAAGCGCACGCCTTTGAGGATCGGCTGGCCCTGCGAGCCCTCGGTGCCCGACAGCGGCATCTCGACGCCGATCTTGATGGTGCCCTTGTTTCCACCAGACGAGCTGCTGCTCGTGCCGCCTCCGGTGCCGCAGGCGAACGACAGGACGGCCGCCAGCATGGCGATAGCGCCGCCCCTGAGGACTCGGTGATGACTCATACGTCCCCCTTCTCGATTCGAGAAATAGGCTGTTGGTTTTCGGAGGGGTGCCGCCACCTCATACGGCCGAACCTCCCAGCCCTCGCCCTCTTCCCGGGGCACACCGGGGCGAGAGTGCGCCGGCGAGGGCGCAAACGTACTCCAGAGCGAAACTATTCGCAGCGGGGGGGCCGGTGTCAAGCGCGAACCGGGAACTGGGGTTCAACCTGGTTGGACAGGAACCCGACCATTCGCGGTTCGGGTGCCCGCCTCCGGTGTCGTGGCTGGCCAGTTCGTATACTTGGCCCCCGGAGCGACGGGGAAGCTCCCGCCGGCTCCTCTTCTCGATCGTTCTGTTGGAGCGTGCGCTTTGACCACTCAGACCCAGGAACCCTCCAAGCCCAAGTCCGCGTACGTGGACGATGCGGTGCAGCTGGCCGTGGACGCCCGCTGGGAGGAGGCCGTCGAGCTCAACGAATTCATCATCCAGAGCTTCGGGGCCGACGAGGGCTCCCAGAACCGCTTGGGCAAGGCGCTGACCGAGCTCGGCCGGCTGGAGGAGGCGAAGGCGGCCTACGACGCCTCGTTAGCCATCAACCCCATGAACCCCGTGGCTCGGAAGAACGCGACCAAGCTCGAGAGCCTCATGAACGCCAAGGACATCCTCAAGGGAGGCCCGGTGAAGGTCGACCTCAACCTCTTCGTCGAGGAGATGGGCAAGACCACGACCACCACCCTCCGGTCCGCGGCCTCCGACGTCTGCTCCAAGGTCGCGCCGGGCGACGTGGCGGAGCTGCGGGTCGACGGCGACGGCATCGAGGTGGACACCGTGCGCGGCGTGCGCGTCGGCAGCCTCGAGCCGAAGCTGGCCCGCCGGCTGCTGAAGTTCATCCAGGGCGGCAACCGCTACCAGGCGGGGATCACGTCCTGCGACGGCACCACCGTCAAGGTGATCGTGCGCGAGGTGTACCAGGATCCGAAGTTCGTGGGCAAGCCGAGCTTCCCGATCGTCCGCCGGCGCGAGGTCGAGTTCCGCCCGTACACGCGGGAGCGCCTGGTCTCGCCCGACGTCGAGGTCTTCTCGGTCGACGAGGAGGACGAGGAGCCGGTGTCCCGGGCGGCCGGGCTCGACCTGGACGACGACGAGGGCATGCACGAGGTCGTCGACGACGAGGAGCCGGACCTGGACTTCGGCGACGACGTCGCGCTGGAGATGGACGAGGCGGACGATGAGGACGACGACGAATGAGGAGGATTGATCCCCCCGTTCCCGACCCTCCCCCAGGAGGGGGGAGGGGGTTCAGCGGCGCGTCCGCCGCGGCCCCGGCCGGGAGGTCCCTTCACCTCCTCGCCGGACGCCCAGTCGCCTAGCGGCGTCCCCGGCCTCCGCGACCTCCTCCCGGAGGAGGCGGAGGGCATGCGCGACACCCAGGAAGCGGTCCTGGCGGAGATGCGCCGCTGGGGCTACCGCTACGTCGTGACGCCCACGCTCGAGCGGCTCGACGTGCTGGCGCTGGGCCTCGACGCCGACGTACGCCGCCGCCTCTTCAAGCTGATGGATGCCGACGGCTCCGTGCTCGCGCTGGTGGGGGAACGAACCGTCCCCGTGGCCAGGCTGGTCGCCGGCTCGCTCCGGGCCGCGCCGCTGCCGATGCGGCTCTGCTACGCAGGCCCGGTGCTGACGAACGACCCGGGCAGGTTCACGCGGCGCCGCGAGGCGTACCAGGTCGGCGCCGAGCTCGTGGGCGCTTCCGGCCCGGTGGCGGACGCGGAGGTGATCGCGCTCGCGGTCCGCTGCCTGGACGCGGCCGGCCTGCGCCGCTACCAGGTCGACGTGGGCCACTCCGAGTTCTTCCTGGGGCTGCTGGACGGGCTCGCGCTGCCCGCCGACGTGAAGCCGGGCGTTCGGGCGGCGCTGGCGCAGCGGGACTTCGTCGCGCTGGAGGCGCTGCTCGCCGCCACGCCGCTGCGCAGCGCCGAGCACGAGCTGCTGCTGCACTTCCCGGCCCTGCGTGGCGACGCCGGCATCCTGGAGGCGGCCGGCGCGCTGGTCCGCAACCGGCGCTCGGAGCGGGCGCTGGAGGAGCTCGCGCGCGTCCATGAACTGCTGCGCGCCCATGGGCTGGGCAGCTCGGTGTCCCTGGACCTGGGCGCGATCCGCGACTTCGACTACTACACCGGCGTGATCTTCGAGGGATACGGCCCGGAGGTCGGCCGGCCGCTGGCACAGGGCGGCCGGTACGACGGCCTGCTGGCGTGCTTCGGACGGCCGGCGCCGGCCACGGGGTTCATGATCCACCTCGACCTGATGGGCGAGGTGCTGCGCCGGTCTGGCGTGGGCCGGGAGCTGACCCGGCTGGACGCCGCGGTGGCGTGGTCCAGCGTCGGGCTCTCGGCGGCACTGGGCCTGGCCGGCTCGCTTCGCATGTTCGGCATGCGGGCGGTGGTGGACACGGAGGCCCGGCGCCTGGCCGGCGCCCTGGAGTGGCGCGAGGCGCTGGGCGCCGCGCACCTGCTCCACGTGGGCGGCGGCCGCACCGTCTCGTGGTCGCCGGCGGCCGCCCCGGCCAGGATCCAGCGGCTGCCCGCAGAGCAGGTGGTGGCTCGCCTGGCGGAGCGCGGCGGATGATCTCGATCGCGATACCGACGGGCACGCTGCTGGAGGGCAGCCTGGACCTCTTGCGGCGGGCGGGAGTCGCGGACCTGGCCCCCGAGGAGATCGGGCGCAAGCTGCTGGTCGAGCGCGACGGCATCCGCGTGGTGCTGGTCAAGCCCGCCGACGTGCCCGCGTACGTGGACCACGGATCGGCCGACGTCGGGATCGCCGGCAAGGACCAGCTCTGGGAGTCGAGCGGCAGCCACTACGAGCTGCTGGACCTGCTGTTCGGCGAGTGCCGGCTGATCGTCGCAGTGCCCGATGCGTCGCCCCTCGGCGGGCCCGGGACGTGGCCGCCCTCGCTGCGCGTGGGCACGAAGTACGGGTTGGCGACCGAGCAGTACCTCGGGAGGCTGGGGCAGCGGGCGGAGATCGTGCACCTGCACGGTTCGGTGGAGCTGGCCCCGCTGGTGGGCCTGGTGGACGCGATCGTGGACCTGACCCAGACCGGCCGGACACTGCGTGAGAACCGGCTGCGGATCGTGGACGAGGTCGGCTGCTCGACCGCCCGGCTGATCGCGAACCAGGCATCGCTGAAGACGCGCACCGGCGCCGTGCAGGCGCTCGTGACGCGCATCCGGGAGGCGTTGGGATGAGCGGTTCGAGGTCCCTCCCCCCTCGCGGGGGAGGAGGGCCCCCCGGGGCCCGGAGGGGGGTCGCTCGAACGGACGACCGAACCCGGTGCCGGGTGCTGCTCACCCGACCCCCCCTCCGGCCCGTGACCGGGCCACCTCCCCCGCGAGGGGGGAGGGACTCTCCCTGATGCCCATCCAGCGCTACGCGGCCGAGGAGTGGCGGGCCCGGTCCGCGGACCGCTCCGACGCCGGGGGCACCGAAGAGCAGCGCGAGGCCGTGCGCGTCATCTGCACGCGCGTCGCCGCCGAGGGCGAAGCGGCCCTCCGCGAGTACGCCCTCCGCTTCGACGGCTGGGCGCCGGCGGCGGGCGAGAGCTGGGCGCTGGAGCGGCCGGACCTCGACCGGGCGCTCGAGGGCCTGGGGGAGGACCAGCGCTCGGCGCTGGAGCTGGCGGCGCGCCGCATCCGGGCCTTCCACCAGGCCGAGACCTTCGCGGACGTGCGCGGACCGGAGGGCCTCGAGCTGCTGGTCCGTCCGGTGCGGCGGGCCGGTCTCTACGTCCCCGGCGGCCGCGTGCCATACCCGTCCACCGTACTGATGACCGCGATCCCGGCCAGGATCGCCGGGGTGGCCGAGGTCCTGCTGGCCACGCCGCCCGCCCGCGATGGCACCGTCGCGGCGCCGATCCTGGCCGCGGCCGCGCTGGCGGAGGTGGACCGCGTCTACCGCATGGGCGGCGCACAGGCGGTGGCGGCCTTCGCCCACGGCACCGAGGGCGTGCCCCGCGTGGACGTGGTGGCGGGCCCCGGCAACGTGTACGTGACGCTGGCGAAGCGCGAGGTGTTCGGCGCGGTCGGGGTCGACGGCATCGCGGGCCCGACCGAGATCATGGTCGTGGCCGACCGGTCGGCGCCGGCGCACTACGTGGCCGCGGACCTGGCCTCGCAGCTCGAGCACGACCCGATGGCCTGGGCGGTGCTGGTGACCGATTCGCGGGCGCTGGCGGACGCGGTCGAGGAGGCGTTCACGGACCTCGCCGCGCGGCTCGACCGGGCCGAGGTAGTCCGGGCCGCGCGCTGCTGCATCGTGCTCGCCGGCTCGGCGGAGGAGGCGATCGAGGTCGCCAACGACTTCGGTCCCGAGCACCTGGAGATCGTTGCCGCCGACCCGGAGCCGCTGGTGGCCCGGGTCGAGAACGCCGGCGCCGTGTTCGTCGGGCCGTACGCGCCGGTCTCGCTCGGCGACTACATGATCGGCCCCAACCACACGCTGCCGACGTCGGGCTCGGCCCGCTTCTCGTCGCCCCTCGGCGTGTACACCTTCCTGAAGCGGACGAGCGTCGCCCGGGTCGGAGCCGGCGGGCTGCGGGGTCTCGGCGAGGCCGCCGCGACCCTGGCGCGCATGGAGGGCCTGACGGCGCACGCCCACGCCATCGAGGTGAGATCCGATGACTGAACGGGTTGGACGGATCGAGCGCCTGAGCCGCGAGACTCAGCTCGACTGCGAGGTGCGGCTGGAGGCGGGCGGCACGGTGGAGATCGCCACCGGCCTCGGCTTCCTCGACCACATGCTGGAGCAGGTGGCCCGCTACGCCTGCTTCGACCTCCGGCTGCGCGGCGCGGGAGACCTGCACGTCGACGAGCACCACCTGATCGAGGACGCCGGGATCGTGCTGGGCCAGGCGCTCGCCCGCGCCCTCGGCGATCGTGCCGGGATCGCCCGCTTCGCGCATGCGTACGCGCCCCTCGACGAGGCGCTCTCCCGAGTGGTGATCGACCTCGGCCGGCGCCCGTTCCTCTCCTACAACGTCGCCCTCAGCGGTCCGATCGGCGGCATCGACTCGGAGACGCTCGAGGAGTGGTGGCGGGCCTTCTCGGTGCACGCGGGCGCGACCCTGCACCTGGACCTCATCCGCGGGCGCAACCGGCACCACATCGCGGAGTCGGGCTTCAAGGCGCTGGGCCTGGCGCTGCGCCAGGCCACGGCGCTGAGCGGCAGTGGGGTGCCGTCATCGAAGGGGCTGCTCGGATGATCGCGATCGTGGACTACGGCGTCGGCAACCTGCGTTCCGTGGAGCGGGCGCTCCAGCACGTGGGCGCATCCCCGGTCCTGACCTCGGACAAGGACGAGCTGGCGCGCGCCAGCGGCCTGGTGCTGCCCGGGGTGGGCGCGTTCGCGATGGCCCTCCGCCACCTGGAGCGCGGCAACCTGGGCCGCTGGATCGTCGAGCTGGCCAGGAAGGGCCGGCCGCTGCTCGGCGTGTGCCTCGGCTACCAGCTGCTGTTCGAGGAGTCGGAGGAGCACGGCCGCCACGAGGGCCTGGGCCTGCTCCAGGGCCGCGTGGTCGAGGTCACGGGCGCTCCCCGGCTGCCGGTCATCGGCTGGTGCCGGCTGCGCCAGACGGAGTGGTCGCCGCTGTGGACCGGGATCGCGGACGGCGCCTACTGCTACTTCCTGCACTCCTTCACCCCGGGAGCCTCGCGGGACGCCCTGGCCGCGACCGAGCACTCGCCGGCGGCCGCGGCCGGCCGGCTGAACGTGATGGGCACGCAGTTCCACCCGGAGAAGAGCGGCGCGGACGGCCTGCGCGTCTACGCCAACTTCCTCGACTTCTGCGGAGCGGGCTGAGGTGCCGGCCAAGCGGATCATCCCGTGCCTCGACGTCGACGCCGGCCGGGTCGTGAAGGGCGTCCGCTTCGTGGACCTGCGGGACGCGGGCGACCCGGCCGAGCTCGCCGCGGCCTACGACCGGGCGGGCGCGGACGAGATCGTCTTCCTCGACATCACCGCGTCGCACGAGGAGCGGCGGACCCTGCTGGACGCCGTGGCACGGACGGCTGACGAGGTGTTCATCCCGCTCACGGTCGGCGGCGGCGTACGCACGGTCGAGGACATGCAGGAGCTGCTGTCCCACGGCGCGGACAAGGTCTCGGTGAACTCGGCGGCGCTGGCCGACCCGACTCTGCTGACGCGCTGCGCGGAGGTGTTCGGCGCGCAGTGCGTGGTGCTGGCCATCGACGCTCGGCGCCGCGCGGACGGCCGCGGGTGGGAGGTGTACTCGCACGGCGGCCGGCGGCCGGCGGGCCGGGACGCGGTGGAGTGGGCCGCCGAGGGCGAGCGGCTCGGCGCGGGCGAGGTGCTGCTGACGTCGATGGACCGTGACGGCACGCACGACGGCTACGACCTCGAGCTGACCGCTGCGGTCAGCCGGGCGGTGCGGCTGCCGGTGATCGCGTCCGGCGGCGCGGGACGCGCCTCGCACCTGTACGAGGCGCTGACCATCGGTGGCGCCGAGGCCGCACTGGCGGCGTCGATCTTCCATTTCGGCGAGCTCGCGATCGCCTCGGTGAAGGAGGAGCTGGCCGCGAGCGGGCTGGAGATCCGCCGGTGACCGATCTACGCCCGGACTTCTCGAAGGGCCTCGTGCCTACCATCGCGCAGGACGCCGAATCCGGCGACGTGCTGATGCTGGCCTACCAGGACGAGGAGGCGTGGGACCGCACGCTGGCGACGGGTCGGGCGTGGTTCCACTCGCGGAGGCGCGGCCTGTGGGAGAAGGGCGCCACGTCCGGCAACTCCCTGGAGGTGGTCGAGGTGCGGCTGGACTGCGACCGAGATGCCGTCCTCCTCCGGGTGCACGCGACCGGTCCCGCCTGCCACACGGGAGCCCGCAGCTGCTTCGACGTTGGGGGTACGGCCGACATCCGATAGGCTCCCGCGTTCCCTCCGGAGCGCACGCGCGTTCCAGCTGCCATGAACGCGACTTCCTCCATGCAGTTCCCAGCCTGGTGGCGATATGCAGCGGCAGGGGCGGCCGCGCTGGCCCTGATGCTCGCAGTGGCCCTCGCTGCCTCTGCGCTGACCGCCAGGGGCGCTGCGCAGGGTGTGTCCTCCACCGTCGTTCCCCCGGCCGCCGAAACCCAGTCCTCCAGCGCCTCCCAGCAGGCCGCGGCTCCGGCTGCCGCCGCTGGCTCGGCCATCGACGCCCGCTCGCTCGCGCCCGCGGCCTCGGGACAGAGCGCATCGCTCGCGCTGCCGGCGCCATACCCGATCGTGGGCGGCCCCTGCTCGGCGTCGCCGACCGTTCAGTTCCAGGGCCGCGGCCTGGCCGCGACCGGCACGGCGGCCATCACCGGCTCCGAGCAGGTCGGCACCGTGAGCGTCACGGTGCAGCAGAGCGGCAGCGACGCGGCGTCGGCCCTGGGCGCGGTCCAGTCCAGGATCGCGGCGGTCCGCGACGCGCTCGCGAAGGTCGGCGTGCCGGCCGCGAGCGTCCAGGTGTCCTACTACCGCACCTATCTGGACACGCTCGGCCGGCAGTTCAGCGCCTACGCGTCCCTGCAGGCGACCGTCACCGGCATGGACGCGCTGACGCAGGCCACGCAGGCGGTCTCCCAGCTCCCCGGCGTGAGCGCCTACTCGCAGTCGTCGCCGGTGGCCGCGGAGCCGACGCTGGACCAGGTCCAGAACGCCGTGGGCCGGGCCGCCGCACAGGCGAAGGACATGGCCGCGTCGGCCGCCACGTCCGCCGGCGTCACGCTCGGCAGCCTCCAGAGCCTGGTCGCGCAGCCGCCGGTGACCTGCTACGGATCGTCCGGACCCCAGCGGGTGGTCCAGGTGACCGCCACGTATGCGATCAAGTAGCGCGCCTATACTCGCCCCGTGGCATGGACCGTGCTCGTCACGGGCGGGTCGAGCGGCATCGGCTACGAGCTGGCGAAGCGGTTCGCGCGCGACGGCCACCGGCTCATCCTCGTGGCGAGAGACGAGGAACGGCTGGCCAGAGCCGCGACTGCGCTGGAGGCGTTCGGCGAGCGGCCGTCGTGCATCGCCGGCGACCTGGCTCGGCCCTCGGCGCCGTTCGAGATCGCCCGCGGGATCGAGGAGTCCGGCCGCACCGTCGACGTCCTGGTCAACAACGCGGGGTTCGGCCTGCATGGCGCGTTCGTCGAGTCGGACCTCGAGGCGAGCCTGGACGAGATCCGGGTCAACGTGCTCGCGCTGACCGCCCTGACGCGGCTGCTCCTGCCGGGCATGGTCGAGCGCGGCCACGGGCACGTCCTGAACGTCGCCTCGACCGCCGCGTACTTCCCAGGCCCCTTCATGGACGTGTACTACGCATCGAAGGCGTACGTCCTGTCCTTCTCCGAGGGGCTCGCCAACGAGCTCGAGGGCACCGGCGTGAAGGTGACCGTCCTGTGCCCGCCGGCCACGCAGACGGGCTTCGCGTCACGTGCCGGGGCGGCGAGCTCCCGGCTCTTCCGGATCGGCGTGATGGACGCCCGCACCGTGGCGGACGCCGGCTACAACGCCGTGCTCCGGGGCCGAACGGTCGTGGTTCCCGGCCTGTTCGGGCGCCTCTCCACGTTCTCGGCGAGGTTCGCCCCCCGCGGCCTGCTCGCGAACGTGGTCCGGGGGCTGCACGCCGAAGCGTAGGCCGTGATTGGCCCGAGGCCGCTTCGCGCGCTGGTGGCGCTCGCGGGCGCCGGCCTCGTGGTCGCCCTCGTCGCCGTCGGCTACCTGCACCCGCGGCCGGCCGACCGGCCTGTGCCGCGGCCGACGGCCAACCCGTCTCAGATCGGAGTCGTCAGGCTCACCGGCTTCGGGGTCGTCTCGGCGACGGAGGCACTGGCGTGCACTCAGACGGGCGGCACGGCCTACCTCTACTGGACCGCGGACGCCGGCCGGACGTGGCGCCAGCTCCCGATCCCGCTGCTCTACGACGACACGTTCGGCATCCAGGCCATCGACCGGACGCACGCCGTGCTGCAGCTCGGGAAGGGCCTGTACTCGACGGGCGACGGGGGCAGCACCTGGCGGCGGGTTCCGCTGCCGGCCGGCGAGATGTACGGACCTGGCGCTCATTTCCTCAGCCCGTCGGAGGGCTGGTACCTCGACCTCCAGGTCGACCCCGCGAGCTCGGAGCAGCCGACCGCCCTGTGGTGGACCTCCGACGGCGGCGCCTCCTGGACGGAGCGCTGGCGGGTGAACGCCGACCATCCGCTGTCGGGCGGGGTGCCGCTGGAGGGCGACAAGTACGTCCTCGCCTTCCGTGACGCCGCCCACGGGTGGCTGACCGTCACCCTCGTTCACTCCGCGCGGCTGCTCGCGACGTCGGACGGTGGCCGCACCTGGTCGGACGTATCGCTGCCGCTGGCCGGACCGGTCCTGTTTCTCGACCTTCAGCTGGCGCGCGACGGCGCGGCGGTGCTGGTCGCGCTCGCCGGCACCACCTACCTGGCCGTGCCGAGCCTCGACGGCGGACGCACCTGGGAGGAGCCCCGCGCCCTCCCGATCGCGGCGCCGGCCCCCGGTGGCTCCGCGAGCCGACTGTCCGTGATCGACCACGACCACTGGGCGGTGGCCGCGGGCGCGACCGTCCGCGTGACCGCCGACGCCGGCCGCTCCTGGCGCGACATCGCGACGGCGCTGCCGGGCGGCATCACGGCGCTCCAGGACGTCTGGCTCACCGCCGCCGGCGAGGGGTGGGCGACCACGGACCACGGGTCCACCGCCGACCTCCGCGTGCTGCACACGACAGACGGCGGCGCCCGGTGGTCCGAGTCGCACGTTCCGTACGTGCCTGGATAGACCGCTACTCGCCGTGCCGCGCCGCATTGGCGTGGATCGCGTCGCGGACGTACGCGGCCAACCGGGCCGCCAGCTTCTCGTAGTTGGCGGCGAACCGCGGGTCGTCCACGTACATCTCGCCCAGCCCGCGGTGCATCCGGTACCCGCAGGGGTAGAACCAGCGCTCGATGTGCCGCCGGTGCTCCTCTGCCAGGTCCATCGCCACCGCTCCGTCCGCCGGAGCGCCCGAGCGCAGCGCCGCGGCGAGGCCCTGCTGGATCCGGCGCGCCTCACCGGTGATCCGGACCCAGTCGTCCTTCGTGTAGCCGGCCGCGCGCTGCCGCGACACCTTCCACACGTCGGTGCCGCCCCAGCGCTGCTCCGCCTCCTCCCGGTGGACCGTCGGGTCCGCGTCGCCGAACACCTCGAACAGCTCCCGTGGGTCCAGGTCGATGCCCATTCTTCGTGCCTCCATCGTCTTCTCGATCGCGGTGACCATCCGCCGTAGCGCATCGATCCGGCCCGTCAGCATCCCGTGCTGCCGGCGCAGATGGTCGAGGGGGTCGACCGCCGGATCGTCGAGGATGGTCGTGATCTCTTCGAGGCCGAACCCGAGCTCGCGGTAGCAGAGAACGCGCTGCAGCCGATCGAGGTCGGCGGCGGCGTACAGGCGGTAGCCCGACGCCGTGCGTCCGCTCGGACGCAGCAGGCCGATCTCGTCGTAGTGGTGCAGCGTCCGCACCGTGACGCCGGCCAGCCGCGACACCTCTCCAACCGAATAGCCCGTGTTCGTCACCTCGGCACGATGGTGAGGCCTCACGTTACGTGAGGGTCAACCCTGCAACGGCGCATAGAAATGCAGAAATCCTGTATCTTTATGCGCAGATGAAGATCAGGGCAGCGGTGGCCGGCGCCAACGGGTACGCGGGCATGACGCTCGTCAACCTCCTGGCCAGACACCCCGAAGTGGAGCTTGCGCAGCTCACCTCGCGCTCGTTCGCCGGTCAGCGCTACCAGGCCGTGTTCCCGCTGCTGGACCTCGCGGGCAGCTTCCAGGACGAGCCCGACGCCTCGCGGGTGGATGTCGTCTTCAGCTGCCTGCCCCACAACGTGGGCGCGGCCCGCGTGGCCGGCTGGCTCGAAGCCGGCGCGCGCGTGATCGACATGAGCGCCGACTTCCGGCTCAGGTCGGCCGCCGAGTACCCGCGCTGGTACCGGCAGGAGCACCCGGCGCCCGGGCTGCTGGGCGAGGCGGTGTTCGGCCTGCCCGAGCTGCACGCCCGCGAGATCGAGCACGCGCGCCTCGTGGCCGTGCCGGGCTGCCACTCGACGGCCGCGATCCTGGGCTTGGCGCCCGCCGTGGCGGCCGGCCTGGTGGGCGGCGACGTCGTGGTGGACAGCAAGTCGGGCGTGTCCGGCGCCGGCCGGTCGCCGTCGCTGGGCGTGCACTTCTCCGAGGTGTCCGAGACCGTGCACGCCTACTCGATCGCCGGCCACCGGCACTCTCCCGAGGTCCTGCAGGAGCTCGCGGCCCTGAACGGGGGCGAGCCGCCCCGCGTCACGCTGGTCACCCACCTCATTCCGATGGTCCGCGGCATCCTGGTGACCTGCTACTTCGACCTGGTGGGGCCGCTGACCGACCTGGGCGGGGCCTACGCCGAGTTCTACGCGGGCCAGCCGTTCACGCGAGTGCTCGACCAGACGCCGACCACCAAGCTGGCGAGTCACACCAACCTGTGTCTGGTCAACGTCGCGGCGCAGGGTCCGAAGGCCGTGGTCACCGCGGCCATCGACAACCTGGTCAAGGGCGCGTCCGGGCAGGGCGTCGAGTGCTTCAACATCGCGTTCGGCTTCGACCGGACGGCTGGCCTGGAGGGAGTGCAGCAATGGCCGTGACCCTGACCAATGCGCGGGCGGTGGCGGGCGGCGTGACCGCCGCCCGGGAGTGGCGCGCCGGGGTGGCCGCGTGCGGCATCAAGGGGTTCACGGCCGGGGCCAGCGCCCTGCCCGGCGAGCCGCGGGAGGACCTGACCGTCTTCGCCAGCGACCGGATGTGCGACGCGGGTGGCGTGTTCACCACGAACAAGGTCAAGAGCGCGTCGGTCGTGATCGACCAGCTGCACCTCAAGAACAACCGCGTCCGGGCGCTCGTCGTGTGCTCCGGGAACGCGAACGCCTGCACCGGCGCGCAGGGCTTCCGCGACGCGCTCCAGATGGCGAAGCTGACGGCCGACCGGCTCGACCTCGACCCCAACCAGGTGCTCGTGGGCACGACCGGCGTGATCGGTCGCTACCTGCCGATGGACGCCGTCAAGCGGGGCATCGCGGCGGCGTGCGCCTCGCTCACGGACGACGGCGGCGAGGCGGCCGCGCGGGCGATCATGACCACCGACACCGTGCCGAAGTCGTACGCGATCGAGTTCGAGCTCGCCGGCACGACCGTGCGCGTCGGCGGCATGTGCAAGGGCTCGGGGATGATCCACCCCAACATGGCCACGATGCTGGCGTACGTCACCACCGACGCAGCGGTGGAGCCCGGCTGGGTCGCCGGCGCGGCGAAGCGCATCGCCGACCGCAGCTTCAACCAGGTCACGGTCGACGGCGACAGCTCCACGAACGACACGTTCCTCGTGATCGCGAACGGCGCCGCCGGCAACGAGCCGGTGCGACAGGGGACGCCCGAGTCCGACACCCTGGAGGAGGCGATCCTGGAGGTCGCGCGAGAGCTGGCCCGCCGGATCGCGAGGGACGGAGAGGGCGCGACCAAGCTGCTGACGGTGCGGGTGACCACCGCCCCCGACGACCAGCAGGCGCGGCTGGCAGCGCGCGCGGTCGCCTCCAGCAGCCTGGTCAAGACCGCCGTCCACGGCGCCGACCCCAACTGGGGCCGCATCGTTTGCGCGCTGGGCTACAGCGGCTCGGACGTCGCCATCGACCGGCTGACCGTGAGCATCGCCGGAGTGACGGTCTTCGCCGCCGGCGCCGGGGTCGAAGCCGACCTCGACGCGATCCGCCACGCATTCGAGCAGCCCGAGATCGAGATCGCGGCGGACCTGGGGCTTGGCGACGGCCAGGCCGAGGCATGGGGCTGCGACCTGTCGGCGGAGTACGTCCGGATCAATGCCGACTACACGACTTAGCGCGTCGCGGGGAGAGACAT
>Ga0126369_10001735_pt1 | contig 15276 bp, 11 predicted proteins | sample PanSoiMetaPlot_1_FD_109646 | JGI IMG/M metagenome (GOLD analysis project Ga0126369, IMG submission 109646) | Tropical forest soil microbial communities from Panama - MetaG Plot_1 | ecosystem: Environmental > Terrestrial > Soil > Tropical forest > Bulk soil | place: Panama | collected 2016-02-17 | reverse complement strand
GCGCCGCCGCTGCCGGGTGCGAGCTCCTTCCCCTCCGCATCGACGACAACCTCACCATCCCGCTCTTCGTGGGCTTCGCGACGTGGATCGTCTGCGGGATGCTGGGCGTGTCGCTCACCTGACCCCGCTCGGCGAGGGAGGGCGACGACCGAGCGCCCCTTGACATCCAAAGGCAGGGCACTCTAGCCATACAGCGCATCCAGGAGGTGCGCCGTGCCCACCTACCAGCGTCTGAGTGCGATGGACGCTTCCTTCCTCGGCATCGAGGACGAGAGCTGCCACATGCACGTCGGAGCCGTCCTCATCTTCGATGCGGCGCCGCTCCGGGCCCCCGGCGGCGGCATCGACATCGATCGCATCCGGGCCGCGATCCACGCTCGTCTCCACCTGGTGCCGCGCTTTCGCCAGCGGCTCGCCCAGGTTCCCTACGAACGGGTGCCCATCTGGGTCGACGACGACCGCTTCCGGCTCGCCTACCACGTCCGGCACACCGCCCTGCCGAAGCCCGGCGACGAGCGCGTGCTCAAGCGTCTGGTCGGGCGCATCATGTCCCAGGCGCTCGATCGGAAGCGGCCCGTGTGGGAGATCTGGGTCGTCGAGGGGCTCGAGGGTGACCGCTTCGCGCTGATCAGCAAGACCCACCACTGCATGGTGGACGGCATCTCGGGTGCGGACCTGATGTCGGTGATCCTCGACGCGACCCCCGACGCCGGGGTGGGGACGCCAGAGCCGTGGGAACCCGCACCGCACCCGAGCGGTGCGCGCCTGGTCCTCGATGCCGCGCTTCGCCGCGCCGCGCAGCCCGGCGAGGTGCTCCGCGCCGCGTACTCCGCCGTGACCTCGCCCCGCAGCCAGCTCCGGACCCTCACCGAGGCGGCCAGGGGACTCGCGCAGACGTTCGCTCCCGCCCTGAGCCCGGTCTCGCGGACTCCCCTCAACGTCGAGGTGGGACCGCACCGGCGCTTCGACTGGACGGCGATGCGGGTTGCCGATCTGAAGGCGGTGAAGAACGTGCTCGGGGGCACGCTGAACGACGTCGTGCTGGCGACCGTGAGCGGTGCGCTCCGCTCGTTCTTCGCGCTGCGCGGGCTCGATGCCGCGGACCTCACGGTCCGCGCGCTGGTCCCGGTGAGCGTCCGCAGCCAGGACGAGCGGGGCGCGCTCGGCAACCGCGTGACACAGATGACGGCCCCCTTGCCCGTCGACCGCGCCGACCCGGTGGCGCGCCTCAGCGCGGTCCGCGCGACGACGGCGGGCCTCAAGGAGTCGCGTCAGGCCCTCGGGGGCGAGGTGCTGACGGCGATCAGCGAGTGGACGGTACCCAACGTCCTGGTGCAGGCCGTCCGTCTGGCGGCCCGGGCGCGACCGTACAATCTCATCGTCACCAACGTGCCCGGACCGCAGATCCCCCTCTACCTCCAGGGCGCGCTCATGCGGACCGCCTACCCGGTGGTGCCGCTGTTCGAGAACCTCGCCCTCGTGGTCGGCCTCTTCAGCTACAACGGCGGCCTCTTCTGGGGGGTCAACGGCGACTGGGAGCAGCTCCCTGACCTGCACGAGTTCGTGCTCGCGCTCGAGCGCTCGTTCGAGGAGCTGCAGCGGGCCGCGGGCACCACCGCGCCCCAGGCGGCGAGCGGCGCCGGGAGCTGACGCCTCAGCGCATCTGGCAGTCGAGGAACTTCGCATCCGCGACGGGGCCGATCAGCAGGCGCTTGCCCCGCACCGCGGCGACGCTCGAGGCCGAGAGCTGCTCGCCAAGGTCCAGGTAGACCTCGTCGACGTGATAGCCGCTGCCCGGCTGCGGGACGACGTGCAGCACCTGGGAGGGCGAGTGGGGTAGCGCTCCGGCCATGTAGCGGATCACGGTGAAGAGCTGTGGATGGGAGCCGATCCAGAGCGTGCCGTCGGCATCCCTCTCGATGTTGTCGACGCCCGTGCCGACCGGAATCTGGGTGCGAAAGGAGAGTCCACCGGATAGCGGATCGCGGTCGTAGACGCGGACGGCTTCCCCGGTGGTCGACGCGACGTAGATGGTCTTCCCGTCCTTGCTGGCGTTGATGCCGTTCGCGAGCTGGATGCCGTCGGCCACCTCGCGAAAGCGGGTGCCGTCCCACAGCACGACGTTGGCCCACGGCCGGCGGAGGTAGTCCTCGACCGTCCCCATGACGCCACCCCGATGGCGATGGTCGTTGGTCACGTAGACCTGGGTCGGCGTCACCGCGACCAGGTCGTTGGGTGAGACGAGCAGCGGATCCGACAGGGACGCCCGATGCAGCAGGCGGTCCTCGGCCACCTCGTAGACCTCGATCGCCTGGCGCCCGCCGGCGTGGTTGACGGCGAAGAGCATGCTCGTGCCATCGGGAGCGACGTACAGGCTGATGCCGTGGGGACAGAAGTCGAGCGTGGCGTCCGGCGTCAGGTCGACCGGCCGCGCCGACGGCGCTGCGAGGTCATAGGCGTAGATCGCGCCCTTCCGCTGGCGGGCGGGAATCAGCCCGAGCCGGTCACACGCCGAGAGGTAGGCGACCCCGGTGCGCGGGTGAATGGTGATGTCCTCGGCGCCCACGACGCCGGTGACGGCCGTGCACGTGCCGTCGAAGTGCGGGCGGAGGGTCTTGAACTGCCCTACCGCGTCGAGCAGCCAGATGAACCAGACACCGACGACGACGATCGCGAGTCCGAGCCCGATGAGCACGCGTCGCAACATGGCGCTTCAATGAGCGCCGGGGCGGATGCGGTAGCGGATCGGCAGCCGCTTCGGACCGCCCACGAACGTGGTCGCCATCGACTCCGGCTGTCCGGCCAGCTCGGCGTACTCCAGGCGGGGCAGCAGCTCGCGAAAGAAAGCCTCGAGCTCCATGCGCGCGAGGTGAGCACCCAGGCAGAAGTGGACGCCGATGCCGAAGGCCAGGTGCTCGTCCGCATTCCGCCGATCGATGTCGAACCGGAACGGATCGGGAAAGACGGCGTCGTCGCGGTTCGCGGAGAGATAGGAGAGGAGCAGCCAGTCACCGGAGCGCAGGTGCACGTCACCCAGGCGGTAGTCGCCCTGCGCCTGGCGCATGAAGTGGCGGACGGGGGTGACCCAGCGGATGATCTCGTTCACCGCATTCGGGATGCGCGAAGGGTCGTTTTGCAGCGCCCGCAGCTGGTCGGGATGGCGGAGGAGCGCCTCGAGCCCGCCCGCGAGCGAGCTCGACGTCGTGTCGTGCCCGGCCGTCGCGATGATCGCGTAGTATCCCGCCGTCTCGAGCTCGCCCAGGGGCTGCCCCTCGATCGTGCCATTCGCGATCGTCGAGGCGATGTCCGCGGTGGGCCGCGCGCGCCGATCGTCGGTGATCCGCTGGAAGTAGATGGCCATCTCCTGGAGGGCGTGCATGAACACCTGGACCGGATCCCCCGCCTGCTCGCCCACGATGTCCGGGTCCTCGCCGCCGAAGACCTTCTGGGTGAGCTCCAGCATGCGCGGCTCGTCCGTCTCGGGCACGCCGAGGATGCTCATGATGACGTGCAGCGGATAGTAGAGGGCGATGTCGCGGACGAAGTCGCACTCCCCGTCGTGCGCCAGCATCCGGTCGACGAACCGGCGGGCCAGGACGGGCAGCCGCTCCCCGATTTGCTTGCGGAGATTCGCCGGCTTGAACCACTCGTTGGTCACCTGGCGATAGCCGCGGTGCTCGCTCCCGTCCATGTGGATCAGGGTCTTGATGTCCATCCCGAGCTGTCGCTCCTGCGCGACCCGCGACTGCGGGAGGAGCACGGCGTCTCGCGTGTTCCAGAAGAGCGTGTGGTTCCGTTCCACCTCGGCCACGTGTGCGTGGCGCGTGACGCCGCGAAAGGGGACGTAGCCCTCGACCTCCACCCTGGGCAGCGGGTCGCGCTTGCGGAGCCGCGCGGCGGCGGCGTGCCAGGCGTCGAGGTCGGCGTACGCCGTCCGGTCGACGAAGATGCGCGCATCGCCGAGACGGCTGAAGTCAGAGTCCACCCGCACGTCCGAGGCAACGCGCAGGGAACGCCGATCCTGTCAAGCCACGGCGCTCGCCGAGCGGGTGCCGCCGCTCACCCGCGCAGGGTGAGGGCCGCCCTGAGGACGAGGATCAGCAGCAGGGCGATGATCGGCAGGGCGAGCGTGAAGACCTGTCGCCAGTCGGCGACCGAGACGATGACGTACGCCAGTCGTTCCTTGATCTCGGCTGGCACCTGGGCGTAGCGCGACCAGACGCGGCGCGCGAAGAGCAGGTTGTAGCCGAAGCCGAACGCCCCGGTCAGCAGGCATGCCCAGACGAACGGGTCCGACATGGCGTGGGGCGACACACCATCGAACACGGTGACCCGGACCCCGTAGTAGATCAGCCCGATGCAGGCCGCGATGGTTGACGCCCAGAGCGCCAGGCAGACCTGGCTGACCCCGCGTCGCGCCCACGTCTCCTGGGCTTCCGCGAGCGCATGCGACACGACCTCGTTGGTCGCGTCCTTGGCCGAGTCGATGATCTTCCGGACCGCCATGACGAGCGCCGCGAGCGCGCCGACGTCGTCGAGGTAGCCGACGCCCGGAATCCAGTCAGGAATCGCGTCGAAGGGATTGATGAAGTAGAGAAGGGCCGCCACGGCCAGGAGCTTGTACCGCCTGGGCACCCGCGGGTCGGTGACGTATCCGTAGGCCTCCTTCACCAGGCCAACCAGGCGATTGTCCGAGGCAACCTGGAGGAGCTTCGCCGGAAGACGGTCCCGCACCAGGACCTCGGCGTCGGGGCGCGCGGCGTCGTCGAGGTACCGCTGGGGAATCGGGACCACCGCCCCACCCTGCTCGGCCTTTCGCATGTTTCACCTGGCCCCGACCGCGCCCGCAGCGCGGTCTCGTCCCAAAGGTTCAGAGTGAACGAGAACGCCGTGACTATCAAGGGAAATCACCCCCTCGCATTCGCCGCAGGCTGTGCCGAGCCCGAGCTGGACGCGGATCGCGTCATCCGGGAGGCGATCGAGAGCGAGCCCGGCTCAGGAGGCCGCTGACAGGCGAATGGAGACGGAGGCGTCGCCGTCACCGGACGCAACCTCCGCCTGCGGTCCACGGCGGACGCGCGGAGCGGCTTCTCCGTGGGCCGCGACCTGCTCGACGGATCGATCGAGATCCGGCAAGGGCCGGTCGAGGCGCAGCGCGTCGTACGCAGGGTCCCAGGAACGAGGAGATGTACTTCGAGTTCTGGTCGCGAGACTATTGACACGCAGGCGGAGGTCCTGTTTAGGCCCGACCGATGCGAGCCTGGACGGTGTGGTGGGCGCTCGGCCTGGCGACGCTTCTGAGGGCAGATCCGGCGCGAGCTTACTTCCTCGACAAGGACGGGAACTTCGACGTCAGGGGACGCGTCTACAATCAGGTCGCGATCCTGACCGAGAACGCCGCCGAGCAGGAGAACTGCCGGGTGACCGATCCGAGCACGGGGAAGATCGTGGTGACCCCGGCCTGCCTCCAGTTCGCCTCGGGGGATATTGCCCAGGAGCGCACGTTCTGGAACCCCGAGCTCGACGCCAAGCTGACCCCCTACATGGGCTGGATGAACGGGGTCTCCGGGCTGTCGCTGATCTCACCGGACGACCTGAAGTTCCGCTTCGCCTGGTGGGGGTACTACGACGGCGTCTTCGACTACACGAATCCCGAGTGGGCCGCCGCGCTGCGTGCACAGCAGGTCCGCCTGTCGGAGACCAGCAACACGCAGCAGAGCTTCGTCTTCCAGGACCACAGCAAGAACGTCCGCTCGATCCTGGGACACGACAACCGCATCAACGAGCTCTACCTCGACTACACCAAGGATCGGTTCTTCTTCCGGGTGGGCAGGCAGGCGATCTCGTGGGGCGAGTCGGACACGATCGCGCTGCTCGACATCTCGAACCCGTTCGACCTGCGGATGGGGGCGCCCGGCTTCTTCCAGGACGTGGACGAGGCGCGCATGCCGCTCTGGACCCTGCGCAGCACCATCAAGCTGGTGGACAACTGGCGGGCCCTCTCGGGCGTGTTCACCGACCTGTACCTCGTGCCCGGAACGATCGACAGCACGGTACCGGTCAACCCGACGTGGTTCGGCATGCCGTACTCAGGGGCCCAGCCGACGGAGGACCCGCAGGTGGCCCAGGCGAGCGTGATCAACCCGGTCGGCGGGCACGTCGCGATCGTCGACCGGCTGCCGAAATCTGAATGGAGTGAGAGCCGCTGGGGCGCCCGCCTGGGCGGGCTCGTGGCGCGGGACTACACGGTGAGCACGTGGTACATCCGCACCTATCCCGAGCAGCCGACGCCGCTGATCACCAGCCCGAGCTTTCTCGAGCTCACCAGCAAGAAGACCCTCATCGACGATCGCGGCAACCGGGTCCCCGTCTGCAACGGCCTCGGGGCGGGCGGCACCGGCATCGGTCACACGCCCTCGGGTCGGCAGTGCACCTTCGCGCGCCCGTCCGTCACCGAGCTCTTCCGGCGCCTCGAGTCGGTCTTCGGCGCGGCGGCCACCTGGTACAGCCCGCTCGTGGGCGGCGTCATCCGCTCGGAGGCGGAGTACTTCCTCGACGAGGATTCGTTCATTCCCCACATGAACCTGAACCCCCAGGCGCAGGTTCCGGGCACCGGGGTGGTCAACCACATCCCCCAGGCGGATTACCTCCGCTGGACGCTCGGCTACGATCGCTTCTTCTTCTTCCGACCGCTCAATCCTACCAATTCGTTCACGCTGGTCGGGTCATGGAACGGGCAGTGGAACGTCACCGCCAGCCGGAACCCGAACCTCAACTTCCGGAACCCGCTGGTGAAGCCCGGGAAGGCAGTGGTCGGCCCCCTCGGCCAGCAGCAGCCCGATTCCAACTGGGAAGACCAGCACGTGATCGAGCACTTCTTCCAGATCGCCCTCCAGACCGATTACCTGCACGGCAAGCTCGAGCCGCGCATCGTCACAATCCTGGATCCGAGTGGCATCTTCGGCCTCCAGGCCGGTGCGGTCTACCGGCTGACGGACAACATCCTCCTCAGCCCGAACTTCCTCTCCGTGGCGGGAACGCGCCGCACCGGGCTGGCCACGTTCCGCGATCGCGACCAGTTCCAGCTCCGCGTGACCTATCAGCTGAATTAGGTCAGCGAGGGGCTCTGCCCCTCGCGCATCTCACTTCGCGTTCAGCAGCATCGGCTTGTACGCGAACGTCCGGAAGAGCACCGCCTGGTCGCCCATGTGCGCATCGGCCTCGCCCATGAGCGTGCCCAGGTGCTTGATGTACCCCGACTGTCCCGGCGCGATGACGTTCTCGCCGCGGATCGGCCGCGCGAGCTCGAGGGCCTGCATGTAGGTGCTCCGATTCTCGGACGGCGCCTTCCCGAAGGACGTCGGCATCGTGCCGAGCGCCAGGAGGTTGTTCGCGAAATCGTCGAGGCAGTCGAAGTCGAGATCCTGCGGCGGCTGCCAGCCCCACTGCGTCGGATCAGCGGTGCCGAAGCCGTGCACCGCCTCCGACGTGCCCGCGCACGTCCCGAAGCCGAGCTCGGGGAGCGGGCCGGTCCCGGCGAGCAACCCGATCGCGTCGTTCATGCTCTCGACGAGGATCTGGTCCCGGTGGCCGCCGAAGTAGTCCCCGGCGTAGCGCTGGGGAACGCCCGAGGCGGCGCCACGCAGCAGGTGGAGCAGCATGTTGTACGTCGTCTCGCCGAGGTAGTTGTTGCCGTCGATCGCCCCGTCGGCGAAGTCCACGGTGCCGACGTACGCCGCTCCCGACGTCCCGCCGCCCCAGAGGTTCTGCTTGAGGGCGTACCACCAGTGGAAGAAGATCGACATGCCCGGCTGCCCGCGCGAGGGGTTGTAGGCCGGGTTGTAGTGCCCGTTCGAGAAGATCTGGGACGTGTCGGCGAGGTAGGTGTTCCAGTCGCCGAGGATCTGCATGACCTGCGCGAGCGACGGATGCGTCGCGGGGTCGACCAGCGGATCGTGCGCCGCCTGCAGGCTGGCGTAGGCCTGCTGGATGAACGGCACGAGCGCCGGTGCCGCGGCGCGGATGGTATCCGTCGAGCCGTCCATGGTGCCGACGTCGCGCTCGATCTCATCGACGTCCTGGAACGACATGGTCGGGTTGTTCTGGAGCAAGAACTCCATCCGCTGGGAGCGGTACACCTCGCCCCAGTGCTCGTCGTGGCTGTTGCCCTCGAAGACGTACGGCTTGTCGGCGGGCTTGGTGTTCCAGTTGGTGAGCCAGCCCTGCGTCGGGTTGACCGAGAGCAGGGACTTCGAGAACGGGACGTAGCGGGAGCCGTCCGGATGCGTGCCCCACTCCTGCGGCCCCGTCCCGTCGGCCGGTAGCCGGTCGTCGAAGCCGTCCGGGAACGCCGGCCGCGCCCCGGCGCTCCAGTACGCAATGTTCCCCTTCTGGTCGGCGAAGAAGAAGTTGTGGAGCGAGACGACCTTGTCGACCGACGCCTGGAATTCGTCGAAGTCCTTGTCGAGCCCGTACTCGATGAACCCCTGCACGGTCGACGACTCGTTCTTCCAGTAGGCCGTCTTGTAGGTGAAGGCGCGCGGCGGGCTCGCGGTGAGGTCGAACTCCAGCACGAAGCCGTGGAAGTGCGCGGCGTCGCAGTCGTTCACCCGGAAGATGTTGAAGAGGAGCGGGCCGTCGCTCGCGGCCGGGCCCGCCGGCGCGTAGGCCGCGGGCTTGGACGAGTCCTCGCCCGCGTAGTGGAACGTCTCCGTGCGGCGGTCCATGGGGGCGTAGCTGCCGCTCAGGAGGAACTGGTACTGCGCATCGGCCGCTTGCGGCTCGGGCGCTGCCGGACTCTGCAGCGTCTCGACGTAGAGGGTCGAGTTGTCGATCTCGCCCGACGTCGTCGTGAAGGCGAAGCGGGTGGTCTGCCCGATGAGCACGCCGGGCACGCCGGCGATCATCATCCCGCCGGCACGCATCGGCTTCGAGTTGATGTACATCTCGAGGTCGATGTTCGGGTTGTCGAACCCCTCCTGGGGACCGCCCCAGAGGAGCGCCTTCTTCGTCTGGCTCCGTCCCGGCGACACGAGCCAGGCGTTGCTGCCCGACCGGATGAAGACCCCGAACCGGCGGTTGAGATCCTTCGCCTCACGCTCCATCCGGTTGGCGGCACGGAGTCCCCGGAGCACGGTCGAAGGAGCCAGGGTGCGGAGGAAGTCGTGCTGCGGTTGATACGGATCCGGGCCCACGTCGGCGAGGACGGGCGGCGCCAGGAGCGCGAGGAGGCGAGCGAAGGGCAGCGGTCTCGCTGCCGGCTGCACGTCGGCGATCGGCACCGGCGTCTTGCCGCCCTTCACCTTGTTGATGGCGCCGGTCTTCGGAACGGTGGTGGGGGCGTTCGGATCGCTCACCCAGCGCACGTCTTCGAAGACCTGGCGCGCGGCCGTGGCGTCTCCGAGCTTCGCCGTCAGGTAGTCGAGGAGGGCCGCCTGGCGGAGCTGCCGGCCACCGCCGCTCCCGAAGCGGCCGGCGAGGAGGACCGCGATCGCGGCGACGTCGGTCGCGCGCCACTTGTCGGGCTTGTAGACCTCCTTCCCCCCGATCGTCTCGACCGTGTAGCGCACGCCGGTCGGGATCGTCCCGTTGCCCTGTAGCCGGATCGCCGTCGGGACGAAGAAGAACTCGTGCGGGACGTCCTTGAGGGTCGTGTCCGCGTAGATCGCGTCGACGTACGCATTCACCCCGTCGACGAAGCCCTGCACGAGGGTCTGGACCGGACACGAGACGGTCGTCGCCAGGTACTGCCGCTCCTCCTCGGAGTAGAACTGCCGACGGGCGTCCTCGTCGTCGGAGAGGAAGTCGACGCCGAAGAGTTCCGCGACGTTGCCGGTCGCCGACTTGCGCACCAGTTCCATCTGGAAGAGTCGGTCCTGGGCCTGCGCCTGCCCGATCCCGTAGCCGACGTCGTAGAGCGACCGAGCCTTCAGGTGCGGGACGCCGTAGTCGTCGCGCGTGATGCGGACCTTCGGCTTCTTCGGCACCTTGACCTTGCAGGCAACCTGCGGGCTGGCGTTGGCGGTGCAGAGCGCCTCGGCGCGGGGCGCGACGGCGAACAGCAGGAAGAGGGCGGCGAGCTGTAGGCGCATGGGCCGACCACATCGCCCCCGGGCCCCGCCCGCGTCAAGCGGCCGGTTCCGTACGGGCGGCGTCCCATCGGACGAGCTCCGGCCGGGATTGGCGCACGCGCCCGAACCTCCTATCGTTGGACGAACCGCTCGCACCGTTCCCGATGAGCGCCTTCCAGTTCAGGACGGACGAGTCCGTCCGTCACGCCGTGCACCGCATCGCAGGGCACGAGATCGGGACCATGCTCGCCGAGCTGAAAGCCGGGCCGCGCGGGCGGACGGCGGTCCACGAGGCTCGCAGGAGCTCCAAGCGGCTGAGGGCGCTCGTGCGGCTGGTGCGGGACGGGATCGGCGAGAAGGCCTACTGGCGCGGGAACACCTTGCTGCGGGATGCCGTGCGACCGCTGTCGCCGGTGCGCGACGCCGAAGCGATCGTCCACATCCTCGACGTCATCACGGAGCACTTTGCGGGCGAGGTCCGTTCGCGGGTGTTCGACCATCTCCGGAAGACGCTCCAGCTGCGCCTGCGCGCCGCGCGCACCGCGCCGTCGGCACGCGCGGCCATGCGCCGCAGCGCCGCGCTCGGCGCCCGCGTGCGGACGCGTCTCGCCGAGGTGACGATGCGTGGTGGCGGCTGGCGGGCCCTGGGGCCCGGCGTGCAACGCATCTACGCCCGCGCGCGCGCCGCCAAGCGACGGGTCGACGACGATCCCAGCGCCGAGCACCTGCACGAGTGGCGCAAGCGATCGAAGGACCTGCGCTACGCGCTCGATCTCCTCGAGCCAACCTGGCCACCGGTCGTGAAGGCGTTCGCCGACGAGCTGCACGCCTTGACCGATCGACTGGGTGACGACCACGACCTCTCACGGCTCGAGGAGGTGGTCCACGCCGAACCGGCGTCCTGCGGCACGCCCGAGGACCGCGCCGCCCTGCTCGGGCTGATCGACGTCCGCCGCGACGCGCTACAGACGGACGCCCGGCGCCTCGGCGAGCGGCTCTATCGCGAGAAGCCGAGGGCGTTCGTCACCCGCCTCCGCGGGTACTGGAAGGCGTGGGCAGACGAGCGCGGCCGCTGAGCTCTCCTCGACAGGGTTCACGCCGCGTGCCATCGTCCATCGTGCGTTACCGGTCGCTCTTGGCGGACAGTGCTCGCTGGGAGGGCTTCGAGTTCCGGGCCGACGACATCGTGATCAGCACGCCGGCGAAGTGCGGAACCACCTGGGTCCAGATGCTCTGCGCGCTGCTGATCTTCGACCGACCGGACTTCCCGGCGCCCCTGGACGAGCTGTCCCCGTGGGTCGACATGTGCAACCAGCCCATCGAGGGCGTCCGCGCCAAGCTCGCCGCGCAATCGCATCGCCGCTTCATCAAGACGCACACCCCGCTCGACGGCATCCCGCTCCGGAAGCAAGTCACGTACGTCGTCGTCGGGCGGGATCCGCGGGACGTCGCCGTCTCCTTCGAGCACCACCGCGTGAACATGGACTACACGCACTTCCTCGAGCTTCGCAGGCAGGCCCTGGGCACGGACGGCCTGGCGGAATCGGGCCCGCCCCCGCCGATCATCGCCGATCCGGTGGAGCGGTTCCGCGAGTTCGTGCGCTCCGACTCCCTCTTCGGGCCACCCACCCTCGCAGGCCTGTTACACCACATGCGGACGGCCTGGCGACATCGCGGCGATGGTAACGTCGTGATGGTGCACTACGCGGACCTGACCGCCGACCTGAGCGGGGAAATGCGGCGGCTGGCGGCCGCGCTCGGCATCCCCCTCACCGAGGGGCGGGCATCCGAGCTCGCGCGGGAAGCAAGCCTCGACCGGATGCGCGCGAGGGCGCGGGAGCTCGCCCCGGAGTCCTCGCGGGAGAACTGGAAGGATACGACCGCCTTCTTCCGCGTTGGCGGCTTCGGCGAATGGCGCGAACGGATGGACGAGCGGCTGGCGGCGGAATACGAGGCACGCGTGGCCGCACTGGCACCCATGGACGTCGCCGCCTGGACCCATCTCGGAAGGATCGCCTCCGGAATCGACCCGCACGCATGAGGGAGAACTCCGCCGCAGACAAGGCTCGGGAGGATCAGCCGATGAGCATTCGTTTCAACCACACGATCGTCCACAGCCGCGACAAGAAGGAGTCCACGAGCTTTCTCACCCACATTCTGGGTCTGCCGGCGCCCAAACCCTTCGGCCCCTTTCTGGTCGTCGAGCTCGACAACGGGGCGTCGCTCGACTTCATCGACGCGGGCGACACGGCGGTCGTTCCCCAGCACTACGCCTTCATGATCGACGAGGAAGACTTCGACGCGATCTTCGGGCGGATCCGCGCGCGTGCGCTCGGGTACTGGGCCGACCCGTTCAAGAAGCGCCCCGCCGAGATCAACCGCAACGAGGGCGGGCGAGGTCTCTACTTCGATGACCCCGACGGCCACCTCCTCGAGATCTTGACCCGTCCCTACGGCCATTGGCGGACGGAGCGGTAGGACGAGTGAGGAGGACCCGTGATGAGCGCCAGCATCCCCCGGCTTGTCGCGAGCGCGCCAACCGAAGATGTCGTTGGTGATCTCCTCAAGCATGGCGCGGTGATCGTCGAGGGAGTGCTCGCCCCCGACGTGCTCGCTCGCTTCAACGCGGAGATCGATCCGATCCTCGCGCAGGTGACCCCTGACCGCACCTATCTGAACCCGGCGATCGACTACTTCTACGGAGATCGCGTGCGGCAGATCACGGGCGTCGCGGCACGGTCGCGCGTCTTCGGTGAGGAGATCCTCTGCCATCCCTTCTACACCGGAATCTGCGACGCGATCCTGGGGCCGAACTGCGCACGCTACCAGCTGAACGTGGCGCAGGTGATGGACCGAGGGCCTGGAGCGGAGCAGCAGCTCTTGCACCGCGACGAGGATGTCTGGGTGCACTTGCCGCGGCCGCACGCCGAGGTGCAGCTGGCCTCGGTGATCGCACTGGTCGACTTCAGCGCCGAGCTCGGCGCGACGGTGGTGGTTCCGGGGAGCCACCGCTGGGATCGCGCGCGAGAGCCGGGACCCGAGGAACTCGCCTGCGCCGAGATGCCGGCGGGCTCGGCCGTCCTCTACCTGGGCTCGACGATCCATGCCGGCGGGCGGAACTCCACGGCGGACCGCTGGCGGCGGGGCATGCACATGAGCTTCGTGGTCGGCTGGTTGCGTACCGAGGACAACAACTACCTGAGCACGCCCCCCGATGTCGCCCGCACCTTGCCGCGGCGGTCGCAGGAGCTGCTCGGCTACGCGGCGCACGACGCGATTGCGGCCGGCGGCGGCTACCTCGGCACGGTCGACCTACTCGACCCCATCGATCTCCTTGCCAACGGAAGGCTGTAGACGTGACATCAGGATGCAGTGGTCTTCCACAAGACGCTGCGAGCAGGAGGGTAAATGGCGACCGACGGCACGCAGTCCGGGCTACCGCCCCAGGCGGTTCTCTACCAGCTCGCCACGGGGCACTACTTCTCCCACGCGCTTGAGCTCGCCGCGAAGCTGGGGATCGCCGAGGTGCTGTCTGATGGCCCTCGGCGCTTCACGGAGATCGCCGAGGCCACCGCGACGCACGCGCCATCTCTCAATCGTGTCATGCGGCTGCTGGCGAGCGTCGGGGTCTTCGAGGAACGCGAGAATGGCACCTTCGCGCTGACGTCCCTCGGCGAATGCCTGCGCCCGGGCATCCCTGGCAGCGCGCGGGCGATGGTCATGCTGTTCGCCGGTAATCGAATCCAGGAGTCATGGAGGGACCTCGAGTACTGCGTGCGAACGGGGAATCCGGTGTTCCGCAAGCGAGGACTGGACGATCCCTTCACCGACGCGGCCCGCACGCCGGAGGAGAGCGCCAACTTCGATGCCGCGATGGCCGATTTCACCGCCCTCGCGGCCATCGCGGTCGCGGCGGCCTACGATTTTGCGCCCATTCGTACCATCGTGGACGTCGGCGGGGGTAACGGGGCGCTCCTCATCGGCATCCTGACGGCGCACCCCCACCTGCGCGGGGTCGTGTTCGACCGGCCCCCCGCGGCGGAGCGCGCGAGGCAGCAGATCGCCGAGCGCCGCCTGGCCGACCGGTGCGAGGCCATCGGAGGAGACTTCTTTAAGGAGGTGCCGCGAGGCGCCGACGCGTACATCCTCAAACACGTCATCCACGACTGGGACGATGAGAAGGCGGTGGCGATCCTCCGGAACTGCCACCGGGCAATGCCCGGGAACGGCACGCTGCTGCTCGTCGAGGGTGTCTATCCCCCACGGATCGACCAGTCGCTCGCGAGTCGGGGCGCGGCCGCGAACGACGTCAACATGCTGGTCAACACCGGCGGTCGCCAGCGCTCCGAGGCCGAGTTCCGATCCCTGTACGATGCGGCCGGCTTCCGCCTGACCCGCATCGTCCCGACACCCGTCCCCGCGAGCGTGATCGAAGGCGTACGGAAGTAGTCGGAGCTGACGGGCTGGATCACCGGCGCCGCGTCATGCGATGACGCTGCGGATCACCTCGCCCGCCTCCATGGCGCGGAAGGCATCGTTCACGCCGTCGAGCTTGATCGTCTTCGACACCATCGCCGAGGTGTCGAGCCGGCCGGTCTCGATCAGGTCGACGAAGCGCGGGAAATCGCGCCGCACCTGCGCGGAGCCGTACTTGCAGCCCCGGACGGTCTTCTCCTCGAAGAAGATGCCGAACGCCGGCAGCGTGAACTGCGCCTCGAAGCGGGCCATGCCCACGATGATGACCTCGCCGCCGCGGCGCGCGAGGTTGTAGGTGGTGAGGATCGTCTCGGGGAGCCCGATCACCTCGAAGGCGTAGTCCGCGCCACGGCCCCCCGTGAGCGCCTTCACCTGGTCGACCGGGTCGCCCTTCGACGGATCGATGACGTCGGTGGCCCCGAGCTTGGTCGCGGTCTTCCGCTTCAGCTCCTGCGGGTCGATCGCGATGATGCGACCCGCCCCCGCGATGCGCGCGCCCTGGATCACCGCCTGTCCGACGCCGCCGCAGCCGAGGACGGCGACGCTCGAGCCGGGACGTACCTTGGCGGTGTTGAGCGCCGCGCCCACGCCGGTGGTGACACCGCACCCGATGAGCGCGAGCTGCTCGCTCGGCAGATCGGTCTGCACCTTCACGAGCGACGCTTCGTCGGTCGTCATGAGATCGGCGAACGTGCCGAGTCCGGTCATCCCGAACACCGATGAACCGTCG
>Ga0126369_10001734_pt1 | contig 15277 bp, 15 predicted proteins | sample PanSoiMetaPlot_1_FD_109646 | JGI IMG/M metagenome (GOLD analysis project Ga0126369, IMG submission 109646) | Tropical forest soil microbial communities from Panama - MetaG Plot_1 | ecosystem: Environmental > Terrestrial > Soil > Tropical forest > Bulk soil | place: Panama | collected 2016-02-17 | reverse complement strand
CTGGTGCCGGCCTATGTGCTGACGCTGCGGGAACTCTTTCCGGCCGGCGAGGCGAGTTGGCGGGTACCGACGCTGCTGATGTTCAGCGGCTCCGGCATGGCGGCCGGCGCCTGGATGGGCGGAGTCCTGTATGACTGGTTCGGCTATTACGCGCCTGCCTTCGTCGGCGCGATCGGCGCGAACATCTTCAATCTGGCGATCGTTGCGATTCTGCTGCTGCGGCAACACGCCGGACCGCGCCGTGCGCTCGGACTGGCGTAGCAGCACCTCAGATCAATAGCAAATCGGCGCGAAAACGAGGGACGCCGCGGCGCAATGGCAGTGATAGCCCGATGCGGAGCCACCCGTAACGAGCCGCGCTCACCCTACCGGAAGGATCAGGATCGTCGGATCAGCGCACCGCCGCGCGCACCGAGGCCGCGGTCTGGCCAAACAGTATGGCGCGCTCCTCGGCGGTGCGGATGCCGCCCTGACTTGGGTTGACGTCCTTGACCAGCGCGTAGGCGCGCACCACCGCGGGCCGCGCAGCGATGGCGTCAAGCCAGCGCTTGAGGTGCGGGAAATCCGCGATCTTCTGGCCCTGGCGCTCGTGGGGTACGATCCACGGATAGCTCGCCATGTCGGCGATCGAGTAATCGCCTGCAAGATAAGGCTGGTCGGCAAGGCGGCGGTCCAGCACGCCGTAGAGCCTGTTCACTTCGTTGCGATAACGGTCCATCGCATAGGGCAGCTTCTCGACCGCGTAGTTGCTGAAGTGATTGTTTTGTCCCGACATCGGACCGAGATTACCCATCTGCCAGAACAGCCATTCGAGCGTCTGGACCCGGGTCTGCAAATCTTTCGCAATAAATTTCCCGGTTTTCTCAGCAAGGTAGAGCAAGATGGCGCCCGATTCGAACACCGAGATCGGTGCGCCGCCACCCGGCGGATCGTGGTCCACGATGGCAGGAATCCGATTGTTGGGAGATATCTCCAGGAACTTGCGCTGGAACTGTTCTCCCTTGCCAATGTTCACAGGAAAAATCTTATACGGCAATCCGGCCTCTTCGAGAAAAATCGTAACCTTGTGGCCATTGGGCGTGGTCCAGTAATGCACATCGATCATGTAGCGGATTCCTTCACTCTGCGCGTTGACTGCTGGGGAGCTTGATTGGTCCGGTCAAAGCGTCTGGCAGCAGGTTCTCTGGCAGGAGTGGAGGGACTCGAACCCCCAACCCCCGGTTTTGGAGACCGGTGCTCTGGCCAATTGAGCTACACTCCTGTATCTGCCACTTTAGGCCCTGCCGCAGCCGCGATGCTACCCGGCTGCTCGAGTTCTGTCGCTGCGGATGATCGGCTTTATAGCAGCCCCGAATGTGCTATCAAGCCGTGCCACAGCGATTTGTTGCGTCGCATTTCGTAACTTGTCCGCCAAGGATGCTACGCGGACGTCGCCAGCCAGCGGCCGATGAAATAGATAGGCACATTAACGACCGTCGCAAAGAACAATCCGATCAATACCGAGGTAAAGAGCCCCCTCCCAGGGGCGCGCCAGCCCGCGAGGATTGCAAATATCGCCATTCCGCCTGACCAAAGCAGGGGCGCCGATATGTCGGCACCGACAAAGCCCCAAAAGATCGGCGGTCCAAAGTTGAAAAAGAAAAGTAATGGGAGCGCTATCTTCGGCATGCCGATGCCCTCGCTCACGCCGTGTTTCCATGGTGTCACGGATGTTTCAAGAGCAAAGCCATCATTCGCTGGCTTTCCTGATTCCCGGCGTGGCATGAGGCTAGATGCATGACCGATAGTCCGGATGCAAGGCCGGAGGCATCTTGGCAGCGTCGGGGTGGTGGATCACCCGGAACAGGGACAAAAAAGCCGACCCCCGGGTCGCCCAGGGATCGGCCATAAAACTGCAACCGAACCGTCAGCTTACTGTGGCTTCACGAACAGGCCGACGAGGCCGGCTGCGCCCTTGGTATGGCCGTTGAGCTTGGCTTGTAGCTCCGGCAGTGTCAGCCCGGCCGGCAGTTCCTTCGGGTCGAGATCGGTCGCGATCACCATATAGGTATAGTGGTGCGGCGAGCCGGGCGGCGTGCACGGTCCGGAGAAGTGGCCCACGCCCTGGGTGCTTTTGCCGCCGACATACTTGTCGGTTTCCTTGCTGACTTCGCCTTCCGCAAACGAAGTCACGTTCGCCGGAATGCCATACGCTACCCAGTGGAACACACCGAGGCCGGCGCGGCCTTCCGGGTCTACCATGGTGAAGGCGAAGCTCTTGGTGCCCTCCGGCGCGCCCGTCCACGAAAGCTGCGGCGACACGTTGTCGCCAACGCAGTTTGGATTCTGCGGATTCTTGTTGGCAACCTTTCTCGGCATCATGGTGCCGTCCTTGAACGTTTCGGAGGTGAGCGCGAACGGATCGGCCGCATTCGCGGCCCCGCCCATGCCCCAGGCCGCCAATACCAAGCCGGTGGCCGCGACGAGATTTCCCAGATGACGCTTTACAAACATGAGGTTTCCTTCCGACGGTTTCTCACCGCCTAGCGAACTCGCCGCCTCCAGCGTTTGGCGCGCCAAGGCGTCTGATGAAAAACCCGGATGCTGAAAAGAGAACCGTGGTTTTGCGAGGCCTATGCGGGATAACTGAATTAAATGCCCTTGCGGGCACGCGCGGCAGTGATACAGCATTGCGTCGCGTGCATCAATCGTCTGCCGCCCGCCCGATCACGCGGACCCGTGCCTTGGTTTTTGTCACACGGCATGGTGATGACCGGCTCCTCCGGAAACAAAGTGAGCGCCCGTTTCAGAACCACGGTCGCCGCATGTCGTCTACCTTCGTCGAGATGCAGCCGCGCTAAATCCCGGCTTGCGCGCAACTCAAAGACCCTGGCCTGTCGCTGACGAGCCCAGTCGATCGCTTGCTTAAGGTAAGAGGCGGCCCGGTCAACAGCGCCGTTCCGGCACAAAAAAGTGCCCCGCAGCCGCCGGACCTCCGCGCAATGTGACTTTTCATCAGTTTCTCTGACAATGCGCTCCACCTCACAAAATAACGCCTCCGCATCATCCCGCCGATCGGCGCGCAAAAGAGGATCAATCAGATCGCTGAGCTACACCGGCGCAAACCGAAACAAAAGACAATGACGTGGCCGTTCGGCCTCATCTCCAGGCGCCAAGTGGCCAGCCTTTCGGTCGCGCGCCAGCACAACTTTTCGAGAGAGACCCAACTGGGTTGCCCGTCAATGTCGCACCAACAGCCGTTTCATGTAAGCAAAAACGGAGGGGGGTGCTTGGCCCATTTGCTCGATGCTCCGAGCGATCCGACCGGAATCGACCGGGCTTATATCGACACCGAGTCTTTCAGCCTCTTCGAGAAAGCGCGGGTCACGGTGGGCGGCGAGAAATGCCGCCTGCAAAGCTTTGGCGCGCTCGTCGGGCACGCCGGGAGGCGCCGCGAACGGGCGCGCCATCGTGAGCAAGGGCGTTTCCGCAAACTCGATTAACGCGCGTGCCTCGGCATTAAGCGCGAGCTCGCGCGCGGTTGGAACGTCGGGCAGTTCCGGATGGCGCGTCACCCGTGCGAACTGAAGCAGAACGTTAAAACCGCTGTTCGGCTTGAGCCATTCCGGTCGAGTGGCTTTGACCGCGGAGAGATCAAACATGCGACCTTGGACCTCGCCACGCTCGACGGCGAGGAAGATCGATGGCGAATCGGGGTAACCGAGTACTTGCTTGATGTTCAAGCCAAGCGCATCTCGCAGGATTTTTGGCACATCGGCGTCGCGCGCGCCTTCGCCGGTGCCACCAAGCACGATGGGGGCCGCGTCCGGGCGCCGCGCGTCTGCAATAGATGGCGACTTCGCGTCGGCGCGCACGATCAATACATAGGCATCATTGCCGAAACTCGACGACGAGCCGAGCCATGTGAACCTGCGTGCATCGAACTGCACGGCGGTGTTGGCGCCGATCAGACCGACCATCGGGATGTCGCTGCCGAACACGCCGAACGTGGCGCCATCCTTTGGCGTGGCGCCGTAGAGGTAGTTGGCCGCCCGCATGCTGCCGGCGCCCACCATGTTTTGTACCACGACAAACGGCTGCCCTGGTATGAAGCGGCCGATATAGCGCGCCAGCAACCGCGCCGTGAGATCGTAGCCACCGCCCGGTCCATAGCCGACGATCAGATTGATTTGGCGGCCCTTGTAAAACGCTTCCACCACGCCTTGCGTCTGCCCGGCGTTGAAAGTGACGGTGGTGAGCACGGCCGCGATCGCGAATCCGCCAGCGGCGCCGCGCCAGTTAATCAACATAGAGACACTCGCCATCGCGCAGCGTCGACATGGCGTCACGCCATGAGGTTGCCGAACTTCTTGAGGTTCTGGCGCTGCGCCTCATTGCGGGGCGGCAATTTGAACAGCCGCGCGGCGGTGCCGCCGAGAATATTGTGCTTCGCCTTCTCGGGCAGGAACGGCAAGTCCCAGATCGTGCTCGGCAGGTCGAAATCCCAGTGCGGATAATCAGACGCGTAAAGCAACTGCGTTTCCGCATTGATCATGCGGAATGTGCATTGCAGCGCCACCTCGTCCACGCGCTCCATCGGTTGTGACGCGTAATACATATCCCGCATATAGTCGCTCGGTTTTTTCTTCAACAGCGGATATTCCGACGTGCGCAGCATGTACTCGTGATCGAGCCGCTGCATCACAAACGCGATCCAGGCGAGCCCGCCTTCGATCCAGATCACCGGCAGCTTCGGGAACCGCTCGCTGACGGCGTTGGTGACCCAATTGGTCAGGTGGAGCATGTTATAGAACGGAAAGCCGAGCGCATGCACCGAGGCGAAGCGGTTGAGACTCTTGAACACCGGCTCGCCGATATTGATCGCCGAATGGAAGCACAGCGCGAGGCCGCGTTCCTCCATAGCGCGGTAGACCTTCATATAGGCGTTGTGGTGCACCGGCAGGCTTCGCACCGAGGTGATCATGAAACCGGTCACATGCTTGCGGTCCCCGAAGGTCTCGACATGGCGCAGTGCCTCCTCGGGCTCCGAGAACGGCATGCAAAGCATCGAGTAGAAGCGCCCACCCGCCGCCGGCAAAGCCTTTTCGGTGAGCCAGCGGTTATAAGCCCAGCACAGTTCGACCTCCATCTCGGTCGAAGGATGCAGGCCGATCGCGAGCAGCATTGTCGGAAACAGGCATGCATAATCGACACTCATCGCGTCCATCCAGCGGCGGCCGAGCTCAACGTCGCGCAACGTAGCGGCATCGGTCCTTTCAGATGCGCGCATCGGATAGCGCGTGATCCGGCCCCCCATATCCTGGAAACTCACCTGGGTGGGCATCAGGGTCTGGCGGCCCTTGGTACGGCCCGCGAGCACAAGCTGCCGCAGCACTTCATTCTCGATGAAGGGGAGAAACTCGTCGTAGCACTCGTTCTCGTAATGGTGGCTGTCCACATCGACGATGAGCACATTGTCCAGATTACGCTGATCCGCCTGACGCCGTGCATGGGCAAGCAACCGGCTGGTGTTAAGTTCCTCGATCGAAACCCGCCGGCCGCGTTCGGCGATAAGGTCCATGGCGTTTCTCCCGGGTGCCCATATTAGACGTTGCAGGGACGTGCGCGCAGGCGGCAAACGAAGTTGCGTTCGGCATCACCAGCAACACAGCCTTCAGCCTGTGCACTTGCCAAGGAAAAAGAATATTTAAAGTCCTGGCTGCCGCCTGCTCACCTGTGTCCTGCCACCATAACATATGCGGCGACGAGGAACCAAAAGGCGAAATCGCTTACAAAAGGAATATAGACGAATACGGAAACCACCGAGAGCCCCGCAATGAGGAGCGAAATTATATGCACGCTGAAAATGTTGAACATCGCCGATGCCTTTACGCCCGTTCAATCTGCGCGCGATTCAACTGAACAGGCTCCGCGCCCGCAACGCGGAGCCTTGTTTGGATTGACGCATACAACGACTTCGCTGAGTCGGCCGCCGCCCAAGCCTCGCCAGGGCCAAGAGGCGCTTCTGATTCTGGCATTTTTACGGTCTCAGAATGGCCGACACAATTGTCGTCACAATTCGCGCTGTACCACTTACACGGTTTCATTGAACCAAGAAATATGTTACGCACCGCCCACTGGGGAGGACATCCCACGACCCGGCTGGGTGCCGGGAATCCACAACATGAGTTGGGGCGCGCCGATTGCGGGCTAGCGCCGGTGTCGTTTCGACACCCCGGAATGGCGAACGCGGCGGTGACAATGCGTCAATCCGCGTTGCAACAAAACGTTTGTTCCAGCGTTGTTCCACGTGTCCTCGCTCATGCGAAAGCTAGAGGCAGCCATGATAGTGACAGAGCAGCAGGCTAAGCGATCGATGTGGTGCCCGATGGCACGGATACGATGGCAATCCAGAGTTGTCGCATTCAATCGCTCCAATCCTGGTCGTTGGGACCGGGTAAAGAACGCGATATTCCGAACTTTTTTTCCGCGGCTCCATTGGCTGGCGCGGGCAAAGTTCTTCAGATGCTTTGGTTCGGGATGCATGATGTGGAGATGGGCAAATAGGGACATGAAAACAGGGTTTTGCGGACTGGCCGGGAATCCGCTGCAAAATTTGCTTCCTGAGTAGTCTGCTACCGGTTTGCGCCAACCAGTGGGGGTGAACCACCCAGCGTGGGTGGCACGTGTTTTCCCTTTGTGGAAGTTTTTCACTAAATACAACGACAAGTAGCGCAGTTTCGCGGAGGGAACCTGCGCAGCGTGCAACATTGCTCCGTTGCTCCGATATCGTTTCCGCGAAAGTGGGAAAGCAGCCCTTTTCAGACGCTGTCGCCCGGTTGCGGCGCAGACCAGCCATTGCTGACCGGATCTTCGCTTTTCACGATGCGCTTGTCTCTTACCGCGGACCAGCGCAACTCAAGATCGCGCGCATGAGCTAGTGCTTCCAGTTCGGTATTAAAGCGCTGCGAATCCCCTTCCCATTCATTGGAATCATCGACAATCAACTCAACCTTCCAGGTCATGCCAGCCTCCCCCTTGTTGTCCCCCGTTATGGACGCCAAACATTATAATCTGGGCCGACTGTCCGCCACCTCGGTGTATTGTTTCCTATGGTTTTTGGTAATTTTCAGTTATGGTTAACGCAACAATTTATGATTATGGTTAATACTCCGTTTGCAAAGGCGCTTGTTAACACGGTCGTGAACGCTGAAGATTGCACTCAGGATGGTTTTGTCAAAAATACGCCCCGATTTTCTTAACATAATAAGCGTAGATTGAGATTTGCGCCGGTCGAGAATCGGCTCGGGGAGCTAACGATGCGTCGCAGTTCGGTCGTCATCACAGTTGCGTTCACGGCTACTATTGCAGCAAGCGCAGCCGAAGCGAACTTGGATTTGTACATCGATAAGTCGTCGCAGAATATCTCAGTCGTTCAAAATGGCTCTTTGCTCTATGTTTGGCCGGTCTCGACGGGAGGTGACGCATTCTCAACCCCGAACGGCGTTTACACGCCAGAGCGCCTTGAGCGGAGTTGGTTCTCGAAAGCATATTACAGTTCGCCTATGCCTCATGCGATCTTCTTCCACAACGGATACGCGATTCATGGCAGCTACGACATCGCGCGATTGGGTGGGCCTGCTTCACACGGCTGCGTTCGGCTTCATCCGCAAAATGCTGCGATGCTGTTTGCAATGGTCGAACAGGAAGGTCCCGCTAATACCAGGATCGTAATCGGGGGCGACAGTCTGCCAAATCCGCAGGGCCCGCGATCTCGCGACCCGGACGATCAGTTCAGGTCGGCATCTCACGGCAACAGCAGGATGACGCGAGGTGCCAATCCGCCGAGCCCGCAAACGCCCCAGTATTCGCAGGTGCCGTCATATCCAGAGATGCCCCGGCATCCGCCGGCGTCATCATATCCGGAGATGTCCCGGTATTCCCAGACGTCACCATATCCGGAGATACAGCGGTATTCGCAGGCGTCGCCGTATTCGGATATGCAGCGGTATTCGCAGGCGTCGCCATATTCGGATATGCAGCGGTATTCACAGGCGTCGCCATATTCGGATGTGCAGCGGTATTCACAGGCGCCGCCATATTCGGAGATGCCCCGATATTCGCAGGCGCCGCCATATACGGAGATGCCCCGATATTCGCAGACGCCATCATATCCGGAGATGCAGCGGTATTCACAGGCGCCGCCATATCCGCAGATGTCTCCATATTATGACACCAATCGTTATATGGAAGCACCTCGTTATACGGAAACGCCCGGTCGGCGGCGTGGCGACAATGGTCAATTTGCGACGAGGGGTATTGACCCGGCGAATCAACCACCTGCGCTGCGTCGTGACGCGGGGGCGCTCGATCCGGCAGCCGGTCCATACGGGGGTAATCGTCCGTCGACGAGCGTGTCTGCGGTGAACCGAGCGCCGGCGCCCCGCCGTGATGCAGCGGTGTCGGGCGAACCGACACCCGCCATGCGCAGCAATCGATTGCAGGCTGCAAATAAATTAAAATGTCCGGCGTGTTCAGCGAATCCCGCGCCCGAGGAGCCGGCCAAACAACAGGTAAATTCGAGCGACACCGCTAAACCGGCGCCGGCGTCATCGGCTTCGGAACCGGAGCAGCCAAGTCAGGGATACAAGGTCTTACCGAAGTCGTATTGGACCGGAGCATCATGGCGATGGCGATCGAAGTCCGATCAGGAAAATCACTAAAATTGAAGTCAGGAAACGCTGTATTGATGTTGCCAAGGTAATCGGCAACAGGCGCTGCAAGATCGAATGCCGCATCATTTAAGCTCCGCAACAATAAATGCAGCCATCTTAATTTATACAGTCAATCCCGTGACATTTGTTGCGATCAATTTATCGTCAGACATAGAAACGTATGTCTCGTCAATAAAGTAATTACGAAGGAGGCATGATTTCAAGAATTCGCCCATAATTTAGCTCAAATTCGGCCATCTGAAATAACAAGAACTATTTTTGAGGATAGAGTCCTGTGGAGGACAAGGGCTGTGTGAGCTAGCCCGAAAGGTAGAGGCCCATGATCAAGCAAACGGACCATTATGCCGGTGCGGATGCCGAACCGTTGAACAGCGAGAAATCGGGGGATCAAACGATATCGTCAGGACAGATGAAGGACGCCGTGGACGGAGCTCTGAGGCTGATGCGGCAACAGGCCATGACCCCGGCGACGCCAAAAGGCATTCGAAATACCGAGATGCGAACCTTGGAAGCCTATATCGAGCGCCGCAGAAAACTGGCGGCGCGGATCAGATCAGAAAATCCGACTTGCACCGACGAAGAAATCGAAGCACGTTTAGAACAGTTTGGAGCGTAGATACGTCACGATGGCCGCATCGCCCGAATATCAGCTCTATTGCTTTGCCCAATCCGGCAACGCCTACCGGGTCGCGCTGATGCTCAACCTGATCGGCGCCGATTGGCAACCGATCTACGTCGACTTCTTCGCCGGCGGCGAGCCGCGAACGCCTAAATTTCGCACCGAGATCAATGAAATGGGCGAAGTCCCCGTGCTGGTGCACGGCGCCCGAAAACTCAGCCAATCCGGCGTCTGCCTTACCTATCTGGCCGACCGCAGCGGCAACTTCCAGCCCCAGGGAGAAGACGAGCGTCTGGAATGCCTGCGCTGGATCATTTTCGATAACCAGAAGGTCAACGGCTTTCTAGGGCCGTACCGGTTCCTGCGCAATTTCGCGCCCGCGCGAGACCCGGGCGCCGAAGCCTTTCTGAAGGGCCGCTTTACCAACAGCCTTGGCATCATCGATAAGCGGCTCACCAAAGTCCCCTACCTGCTGGGTGAGCGTCCAACCATCGCGGACATTTCGCTCGCGGGCTATATGTATTATCCGCCGGAAGAATTCGGTTTCGATATCGCCAAGGATCATCCGGCCATCGGAGCCTGGAAGGAACGCATCAGGGCGCTAGCGGGGTGGCGGCATCCCTACGAGCTGATGCCGGGATATCCGTTGGTGAAATAGGAGCCCCGGTGCTCAGCGGCGATACGGGCGCTCCCCGCCTCGCTCGAATGGCAGGACGGCCGCCTGTTCGGAGGCAGGTGCCGAGAGATCGGCAGCATTTTCGGTGGGCTTGTCGTCGGGACGTGCGTTCTTGCCGTGGGCGGCGGCCTCGGCGTCGCGGCGGACGTAGTCACGATGGGACAACCAGCCGAACGGCAAGCTCGCGAGATACGCTAGTGTGCCGGCCGTCAGCACCGCCCACGGATAAGCGATCAGCAGCGCAAAGAACAGCACGACGCCGATGAAGACGAGCAGCACGAGATCGGGCGGTACGCGCGTGCCAACCCTCTTGCCCGAATAGACCGGCAACCGTGACACCATCAGGAACCCGATGGCAAGCGTATAGACAAGCGTGATCGGAGCGATGAAGGCCGGTAGCGGAATCCCGAGAAAATGTGCATAGACCGGCAGCAAGACCGTGATGGCGCCTGCCGGCGCCGGCATGCCGACGAAGAAATTGCCCGCCCAGGGCGGACGATTGGGATCATCGATCATCACATTGAAGCGCGCCAGCCGCAGCCCCGCCGCGATCGCAAACACCATGGCGGCGATCCAGCCCGCCGATTTGACATCATGCAGGCTCCAGAAATAGAGCGTCACGCCGGGCGCCACGCCGAAATTCACGAAGTCCGCGAGGCTGTCGAGTTCGGCGCCAAAGCGCGATGTGCCCTTGAGGAGCCGTGCTACCCGCCCGTCAATGCCGTCGAGTATGGCCGCAAATACAATCGCGTAGACCGCCCATTCGAACGTGCCTTCGGCGGCGAGGCGAATCGCCGTCAGGCCCGCGCACAGCGCAAACAGCGTGATGACATTCGGCACCAGGGTGCGTACCGGCACGGCACGAAAACGGCGGCGGCGCGCCAGTAGCGGCTTGGATTCGAACGGTGAACGTAACGAATATCGCATGCCGGCAATATAGCGACTTGCTTGCCCCTTGCACAGCCGCTCATCGCTTGCAGCTCCGCGCATTTATCGCGTCGGTAAGCGACAAAGCGCCGCCACTAAGCAACCTGGTCCTTGCGATGGCACACCGTATCAATTCACACCTGTGCACAGGCATCGGCCGGATTGTTTTACAAATCGGTCCCTCGTGGCTACGTTAACTTTCATGTCGGAGTTGTGACGTGCGGCGGTCAGCCGAGAAGCGTGATGAGTCCGGATCATTCGAGCCATGCGGTCGAACACGACTCAGCGAAACATTTGGGCACAGTTCAGCGTAAGCGCTTGCGCGGTATTGTTGCCGCCGATAGCGCTTGGCGCCGTGCTTTATTCCATGCTGCCCGCGCGTGATGACAGCGCAGAGCGTCCTGCAGCCGGATCCGTCGGCGCCGATTCACAACCTGTGGCTAAGCCGTTCCTGACTGCGGGCAAACCGGTGCCTCCAGCCGACGGACGGAGTTCAGCGTTCCCGGCCAACGCCCGCGAGCAGCCGATCGACAGAAAAGACGTGGCTCAGACATCGAGTCCCGTTCCGGGCCGCGTCACCGTCGTGGGGCCGCCGGCGAGCATGAGCTGGACTCCATCAGCGGATGTGGACCGTGCCCAAAGTGATTCGGTTGCCGCGGAACCGTGGCCGCCCGCCGCGGCGGTACCGCCGCCCCTTCTGCCGCGCGCGCCAACTCTGCCCGTCCAAGCACCACCACCCGCGCAAACAGGCGTCGCTCAGGTACCGGCCGCCCAAATGTCTGCCGCTCAAACGTCGGCCACCCGGGTGCCCGCGGCTGACCGGCCATCCGCTGAAAGCCCGCCCTCTCCAGCGCAAACGCTGCATAGACGTGTTCGCCCTTCCTATCTCGGCAACCTCGCGGGGCGCAGCGGGGCGCGCGCCGACGCGCGCAGCGAGACGCGCGCGGTCCGCCACGACATCCAGCCACCGCAGCAGCAGCCGTTTTCCCTGCAAAATTGGCTTCACCAACTCGGCGCACGCCCGCGCAACACGGGCGGCTAAGGCCGACCGTCGCTTGAAAGGTAGCCCCGGATTGAGCGTCAGCGAAATCCGGGAACGCGTTATCAAAACTGCAACGCCTGTACCTGCCAGCCCCGCGTATTTCCGCTGAATGCGTGCGAACACTTCCGCTTCGGGCTGCAATCGGTGTATTCTCCCGGTTACAAAAAATGCCGGCGCTTGTTCCGGCACAAGAACACCCGGCCGTGCGCGGTACGCCGGATAAGCAAGGGGAAACGTCATGTCCCATTGGAACGCGATTGGCGCGGCGGTGGCTGCGGCTTTGTGCCTGGCCCTGGCGGGCGCACAAGCCCACGATGAATCGAAATATCCCGATTGGAACGGACAGTGGAAACGGCCGCGCGGCATCGGCACCCAATGGGACCAGAGCAAGCCTCCCGGGCTCGCCCAACAGGCGCCGCTGACGCCGGAGTTCCAGGCCGTGCTGGAGGCGAGCATCAAGGATCAGGCGACCGGCGGGCAGGGCGCCGACACCCACGTGTCTTGTCGCACGAACGGCGTGCCGCGAATCATGACCGCGACTTTTCCGATTGCGTTCGTGATAACGCCGACGGTGACCTATGTCCATTTCGAGGCGTTCATGCCGCGTCGCATCTACACCGACGGCCGCGAATTCCCGAAAGATGAAGAGCCGAGCTACCAGGGCTATTCCATCGGCACCTGGCTCGATACGGACGGCGACGGACGCTATGACACGCTCGAAGTAGAAACCCGCAATTTCAAGGGGCCGCGCACCTACGAGAACAGCGGCCTGCCGCTGCATCCGGACAATGAGTCCATCATCCGGGAGCGGTTCTATCTCGACAGGACCAATCCGGATCTCATGCACAATGAGATCACGTCAATCGATCATGCGCTCACGCGACCATGGACGGTCACCAAGACCTACCGGCGCGACCGCAACGAATTGTGGCAGGATTACAATTGCGACGAGGCCAACAATCATGTGGTGGTCGGCAAGGAAAATTATTTCCTTTCCGGCGACGGCTTCCTGATGCCAACCAAGAAGGATCAGGCACCGCCGGATTTGCGCTATTTCAAGCAAAGGTAGCCCGGTTGAACGGTAGCCCTAGAGTAGCCCGGATTGAGCGTCAGCGAAATCCGGGAACGCGTTATCAAAAACTGCAACCCGGGTTTCGATGACGCTCAACCCGGGCTTCAGGCTTCAGGCTACGGCTGCAGGCCACGGCACATCAAGCCGTGAACAGGCGGCGCTGACACGAGGGAGGTAGCGATGCTTTATCGAAGCATGATCGGCGCCTTGGCGCTGAAACTTGCGCCGCTTGCGGCAGCGTTTGCGATGGCGGTCAGCGCGGTCGCGGCGGGCGAGGAGTTCAAATACCCGGACTGGAAGGGGCAATGGAGAGGTGTCCTTCGCGTCGGTACGTTTGGCGGACAGCCCTCCTTCGACCCGGCGAAACCATGGGGCAAGGGCCAGCAGGCGCCCCTCACGCCCGAGTACCAGGCCATCCTTGAGGCCAACCTCAAATCGCAGGAACAGGGCGGCTTCTTCGACTGGCGCGGCACCACTTGTCTCGGTTTCGGGATGCCGCTCATCGCGTATGGCTTCCAGCCCATCGAGTTTATCGTCACGCCGGAAACCACCTATATGCTGATAGATTGGGTCGAGCACACCCGCCGCATCTACACGGACGGCCGCGACTGGCCCAAGGAGATCGAGCCGACGCTTGTGGGCTATTCGATCGGTAAGTGGATCGACGAGGACAACGACGGCCGCTATGATGTATTGGAGGTCGAAACCCGCAGCTTCAAGGGGCCCCGTCATTACGACGCAGCCGGTCTGCCGTTGCATCATGACAACCAATCGGTCTTCAAGGAGCGCATCTATCTCGACAAGACTGACAAGAACATCATGCGAAACGATATCACCGTTTACGATCACGCCTTGACGCGTCCCTGGACCGTGACCCGCAGCTATGTTCGCAACCCCAACCCGCGACCCGATTGGAATGAGTTCATCTGCGAGGAAGGCAATTTGTGGACGAAGATCGGCAATGAAAGCTATTTCTTGAGCGCCGACGGGCTGCTGATGCCGACCCGCAAGGATCAGCCGCCGCCCGATCTGCGCTATTTCAAACAAACGCAGAGGTAGGGAGACGTCTGGCCTTAAAAAAAGGCCCCGCCGCGGGCGGGGCCCAAATGGGGGGATCTCAGCAGGCCAATCCATGCTTCCGGTGGGGCCGGAAGTGTGGGGGGATTGGCCCCGAGGCAGATCACGGTGAGGGCTCCGTGATTGTTCTATTATACCTCGCGGAGGCACACTACCGGGTTGATGTTGCGCCTCAACTCAGGACGCACACCTGGGGGAAAACCCTCAAATGGGCGGGGCGGTGGCTTCATTTGTGGTGCGCCGCTCAATCGAAAGCCGATCGAACGCACCGCCGGGAGGGCGTGCAGCCGGCCGGATAGCTCCGCGGAGGTGACTTTACCTCCTTCGCACGATAAATTCCGTGCGGCGGAGTGCTGTTGGAAGCAATACTTGCAGCCATGGCCGTTTATGAGGAACTCCCCCAAGCACCAACCCTGTATGAATATGGGAATTTCGGGGAATACGGATGAATGAATCCGGGCAAGCGCTATTCAAAGAGGGCCATACGGTGTCCGACATGCAGCCGGCCGACGTTGCCGTGCCTCCCTTGCCACATGCCCCGATTGCGCTCATAGGCGCCGCGTACCTCGCCGTCTACCTCTTCCTCGATTGGATCAGCACACCTGACGTGCAGGCGTCGTTTGTCAATTACTCGTGGAATCCGAATACCGGCGCAAGCATCGCGTTCGCTTTGATGTTCGGGCGGCGGGCGATGCCGTTCATGTTGATCGCCCCGCTGCTCAGCGACCTTGTAGTCCGACAATTCCCGTTTCCGCTGCTTCTCGAGCTTGCTTCGGCAGTTCTGATCGGCGGCGTTTATGGGGGGGCCGCGCTGTTCCTCCTGCACCCGAAGCGGCGCTTCGACCGTACGCTGCAGTCGACACGCAGTCTCTTTCTTTTGACGCTCACAACAGCAGCGAGCACCGCCCTGGTGGCGCCGGGCTACGCCGCAATCGTGATAGCGTCTGGTCTGCTGCCGCCGGCAGACTTCACTGCGGTGGCGGTGAGTTACTGGGTTGGCGATGCGATCGGCATCATGGTGGTGACGCCGTTCGCCCTGGTTTTGTGGACTCGCCGTCATTTGGTGTGGACTGTGGAGACCTTGCTGCAGCTTGTCGCCATCCTGGCTGCACTGGTGCTGGTGTACGCTTATTGGACCGCGCAGCACCTT
>Ga0126369_10001732_pt1 | contig 15284 bp, 13 predicted proteins | sample PanSoiMetaPlot_1_FD_109646 | JGI IMG/M metagenome (GOLD analysis project Ga0126369, IMG submission 109646) | Tropical forest soil microbial communities from Panama - MetaG Plot_1 | ecosystem: Environmental > Terrestrial > Soil > Tropical forest > Bulk soil | place: Panama | collected 2016-02-17 | reverse complement strand
GGACGAAACAGCAACCGCCCGGGCGTACCTCGATTGCCGCGCCGGCTTCGCCGGCCGCGGCATGTCGGTCGCGCGTACCACCGGCGCCCCACGCTCGCTCCGGCCCCGACCCGAGATGTATCTCGGGTCGGATCTAAAAGAGACTCGTGACGATCGTGCCGAGGATCGAGATCGCGGACTGGTCCTCGACGGACTGGGTTGCGCGGTTGACGGTGCGCAACGTGTCCTTGGCCTCGGTGTAGAGCGACTCGTCGGTCAGGGCCTTCCCGACCGTTCCTTCCCCGTTTCGCATCGCGTCGGTGATCTCCTCGGCGTTGCGCGCGCTGGCGCTCAGGTTGTCCACCGTCTCGCGCACCTGCTGGTAGAGCCCCCCGTCCTCGGTGACCAGCTTGCCGAGGGTACCCTTGCCGGCGGCGAGATCGTTGGCCACGGTCCCAAGGTCGTGCGCCGACTCGCGCACGTCGCTCATGGTGGCCGTCACCCGCTCGTAGAGTGTCGGATCGTTGAGCATGAGACCGAGGGTCCCCGTGCCCTTGTCGAGCTTACCGGTGATCGAGGCGAGGTTCTGGGCCGTGGTTCCCAGGGCGGCGCGGTTCTCTTCCACGAGATCCGCCAGGTTGACCAGCAGGCGGTCGGAGCTGTCGCGCAGGCCCTGCGCCAGGTCGCTCACGTTCTCCGCGACGTGCGAGAGCTGGTCGACGACGTCGGAGAAGCTGGCCGGGCTCTCCCCCTCGATCGTGTCGCCGGCGGCCGCCGGTTTGGCGGTGGGGGTGCCGAGCGAGATGGCGACGAAGCGGTCGCCGCTGAGCGCACGGAAGTCGAGCCGCGCGACCGAGTCCTTCTTGACCACCAGGCTCGCGTCGATCGCCATCTTCACCACCACGCGGCCCTGCTCGATGCGCATCGACTCGACGCGGCCGGCCTTGATACCCGCCAGCCGCACGTCGGCCCCGCTGTCCAGCCCCTGCACGTCCGTGAAGACCGCGTAGAGCGGATAGCGATGCTCGAACAGCCCCACGCCCAGCGTCAGCTCGATGGTCAGGAAGAGGAGCACGAGCCCGGTCACGAAGAAGGCGCCAATCCGCTGTTCTCTCGTCAGCATGAGACCTCCTGGGCTTCCAGTGCCGAGGCGCGCAGGAACGCCCGCGTGAGCGGATGGCGGGCGTGCGGCAGCTCGGCCGGGGTGAGACACTCGGCGATGCGCCCCTCGGCCAGCACCGCGATGCGATCGGCGATGGCCCGCGCGAGGGGCAGGTTGTGCGTGACGACGATCTGCGTGGCGCCGCGGGCGTTGCGGATGCGCTGGATCAGGTGCCCGATCTGCTCGGTGAGCAGTGGGTCGAGATCTGCCGTTGGCTCGTCGTAGAGGATGAGCTCGGGATCGATCGCCAGGGCGCGGGCGATGGCGACCCGCTTGCGCATGCCGCCGGAGAGCTCGCTCGGCAGCCTGGCCTCCGTGCCAGCGAGCTCGACCTGCTCGAGGACCCGGTGGATGAGGGCGGCGATCTCGGCCGCGCTCTGTCCCCCGCGCTCGCGCAGGCGGAGGCCGACGTTCTCGCCCACCGTCAACGAGCCGAGGAGGGCGGCGTTCTGGAATACCATGGTCACGCGAAAGGACTTCTCGTCGTGCGGCATCGCCCGGTAGCGATCGAGCGCGATGCCACCCACGATGATCTCACCCGCGTCGATCTCCTCCAGACCGATGATCTGCCGCAGGAGCACCGACTTGCCCGTGCCGCTCTGTCCGACGATCGCCAGCAGCTCCCCCGCCTCGACGACGAGATCGACGCCCCGCAGGACGGCATGCCCGTTGTAGGTCTTGCGCACGCCCCTGAGCTCGACCCCGACGCCGTGCCGATGCCGTCCGGTCGCGGCCATCAGTCGAGGGCGAAGGTGATGCGCACGATGAGGAAATCGAAGACCAGGATGAGCATGAAGCTCCAGACCACCGCCGCCGTGGTCGAGGTCGCGATGCCCTCCGTGCCGCCGCGCGTCCGCAGCCCGAAGGTGCAGGGGACGATCGAGGCGATCATGCCGAAGATCGCGCCCTTCAGCATGCCGACCAAGAAGTCACTGAAGTGTACCCACTCGAGCATGCGGTCGAAGTACGAGTTGACCGGGATGGTGATGGCCGGATCGAGCGCGACCACGGCCGCCCCACCCCACACGCCGATGAAGTCAGCGTACAGGATGAGGACGGGGAGGGCGATGGTGGCGGCCAGGAAGCGCGGGACGACGAGAAAGCGCACCGGGTCGATGTCCATCGTGCGGAGGGCGTTGATCTCGTCATAGACCATCATTGAGCCGAGCTCGGCGGCCATCGCGGAGCCGGCGCGTCCGGCGAGCAGGAACGCCATCAGGACGGGGCCGAGCTCCTTGGTCATGGCGAGGCCGACGATTGGCCCGAGGATGTCCTGCGTCACGTCACGCACCTGATCCGCGGCCTGCACGACCAGCACCATGCCGACGAAGAGGGAGAGCAGGGCGCCGATCCAGAGCGTGTCGGTCCCCACGCGCACCATCTGCACGACGAACCGCTGCCGATCGGCCGGTGCGGCGCTGATGTTGCGGATGGACGCGAAGAAGAGGGAGGTCGCCTCGCCCAGCACCTGGAGGACGTCGAGGAGAGTGGCGCCGATGCGGGCAAACGGATTGGCGCGGGGAGAACGGGGCAGAGCTTCAACCGCCATGCGACATTCCGCTCGCGTCTCCGGCCGGCGAACCGAGGTCGAAGTGCACGGGACCGAGCAGCCTGCCGTCCTCGCGGGCGGCGAGTCCCCAGAGAAGGCTCCAGTCCTCCTGGCCGTCGGGGCGGGTGTCCCAGCGAAAGAAGCCGTAGAGCGGCGCCCACAGGGTGAGGACACCGACGTTCTTGGGCAGGAGGCTGTCGATGAGCGCGGGGGTCTGACCGAAGCGGCGCGTGTCGTTCTGCTCGCCGCGCAGCCCCCCTAGGAGAGTGAGGAGATGCTCGCGGTGACCCGATGTCTCGTTCGCCATGGTCTGCCGCCGCCAGACGACCACGCCCGCGTCGTCCCGCCGGTAGTGGAAATCCTCCACGTCCTGCGTCTTCCGTCGGTAGGCGGGCCACAGGTAGAAGCGCGAGGAGACGCCACCCACGTCGCTGCGACCGTAGAAGGGGAAGACCCGCCAGACGCGGTATTCCGTGTCCCCCAGCAGTCGCTCGCGCACGACGAAGGGCCACGGCGCGCCCGTCGACTCGATGCCGTGCCGGGTGTCCATCGTGTGGATGTAGGCGAAGAGGCCGTAGGCCCGGACTTCACGCCCGGCCCCGTCGATCGCGGCGAAGAAGGGGAAGTTCACCCGCCGGTACTCCCACCCGTAGCCGGGCACCAGCCGGGCGGTGCGCAGGTGGAACGGCCACAGCACGTAGCTGCTCCGTTCCTGTCCGACGATCTCCGTGGTGCCGTAGAACGGCCAGACACGAAGGCCGCGCCCGTCGGAACCGCCCACCGTCGAGACGAACGGGAACACGTAGTAGCGGCGCTCCACGCGCGGCTCCTCGAGCCGGAGATAGAGCGGGAACATGACCGCCGTCACCCGCTCGTAGCCGAGGAAATCGTCGAGGTCGAAGTAGAACGGGAAGACGGACAGGCGGATGCCGCGCTCGGGGCTCTGGCGGTAGAAGATGAACGGGAAGAGCGTGAAGCGGCTCGGCCACTCGGCGGGCGGTGGGGCGGCGCCCGGGGGGTGAGGCGTCTCCGGCTCCGCGGTGCGTCGATAGGTGAAGAGCAGGAAGCGGAAGCTCTCGTGGTCCGGGTCCCAGCGGCTCGCCGCGAGCGGATAGAGGATATCGGCCCGGTCGCCGGGCGTGGGGCCGCGCCGCTGGTGGAGGTGGAGCAGCGGGCGGACGTAGAGATCGCGCGCCTCGGCCGTGCGGGAGAACTCGAGCAGGGGGCCGAGCGCCGTCCACCGCATGTCGTCGCCCTCGCCGCTCTCGGCGTAGCGGAAGAGGGGCCAGAGCTTCACGTCGAGCGCCGGCGTGCGCTTCGCGGGTCCGAGGACGACGGCGAGCGCCGCCACCAGGGTGAGCGCAGCGCGTCTACTGCGTGAATTCAACGGACTGCAGGTCGCGAGCCCGGATCTGGTAGGCGCCACCGGGCACCCGACCGTAGAAGGTCGTCGAGCTGCGCACGGAGAGTGTCACCGGCTCTCCCTCGCGCAGCTGCACCTCCGCCCGTACGCGGTCGCGCTCGGCGTCCGAGGGGTGGAAGCGGATGCGGGCGATGTTCTCGAACGGCACGCGGAGGCGACCCCGCCCGAGCTCGCCTTCGAGGCTCGCATCTCCACCTGCCGTGACACGATTGACGTCAATGTGGGCACCGTCCACGTCGACGAAGCTGGCGTGGAAGTCGCGTGCGGGGGCCTCTGGCTCGCGGCCGCCGAAGCCGCCCATCCCGAGGAGGGCGACGCTCAGGCTGACGACCATCGCCACCCGTGCGACGCGTCGAACCGACTCACGCATGTTCCCTCCGAGCGCGTCGGCACGGACGCGCGCCGCGGTCTTCTTAGCGGCTCCACCCCGCCGGTTCAACACGAAGCGCCATTTCACGCCGACAGGCTGTGGCCTTGACGATGGCGACGCAATCCCGCCTAAATGAGGGTGGTCGTGCCGCGTGTACTCGGCATCGTGATGGCGGGGGGGCGGGGGGATCGGCTGCAGCCGCTCACGCGCTCGCGCAGCAAGGCGGCCGTGCCGTTCGGGAGCCGCCACCGCATCATCGACTACGTTCTCAGCAATTTCGTGAATTCCGGCATCTACGCGGTTTACCTGCTCGTCCAGTACAAGTCCCAGTCGCTGATCGAGCACGTCAGCACGAGCTGGCGGCTCGGCGGTCGTCTGCCGGAGACCTTCGTCACCGTCGTGCCGCCGCAGATGCGGTCGAGCGAGACCTGGTACCAGGGGACGGCGGATGCCGTCTTCCAGAACCTGAACCTCGTCCGGGATTTCGCGCCCGAGCTGGTGGTGGTGTTCGGCGCCGACCACATCTACCGCATGGACCTGGCGCAGATGATCGACTACCACGTGAGCTGCCGCTGTGACGTGTCGGTGGCGGCGCGGCCGGTGCCGCTGGAGGCGGCGTCGGCCTTCGGCGTCATCGCCAGCGCCCCGGACGGTCGCATCGTCGGCTTCGCCGAGAAGCCGCTCTCCCCCGAGGCCATGCCGGGCGATCCCGGCGCAGCGCTCGCGTCGATGGGGAACTACATCTTCTCGACCGAGGTCCTGGTCGACGTCCTCTCCGAGGATGCCCGGCGGCCGACCGAACACGATTTCGGCCGGACGATCGTGCCCGAGCTGGTGCCGCGCCACCGCGTCTTCGCCTACAACTTCCGCGATAACCACGTGCCCGGCACGCGGCCCTACGAGGAGCCCGCCTACTGGAGGGACGTGGGCGCGATCCGCGCCTACTACGACGCCCAGATGGACCAGCTCGGGACACGGCCCCGTTTCGACCTCGACAACCCGCGCTGGCCGATCCTCGGTCGTTCCGTGGACGGGCCGCCGGTGCGCATCATCTCGGGGCACGTGCAGGACAGCATGCTCGGGGAGGGGACATTCGTGGAAGAGGCCCGCGTCGTCCGCTCGATCCTCGGGCGCGGGGTCCGGGTGGCCCGCGGCGCGGTGGTCGAGGGATCGATCGTCATGGACTATACAGAGATCGGTGCCGGTGCTCGGGTCATCCACGCGATCGTCGATCGCTACAACCGGATTCCGCCGGGTGGACGGCTGGAACCGGAGGGCGGCGACGTGAACGGCCTCGCGCTGCACCGCGATCCATCCGGGATCGTGGTGGTGTCGCGCGGTGAGCCCGCGGGTCCGCTGCCCCATGCGGTGAGCCCCTAAGGTCCGACCTCCGTTGCGTGCGCTCTGCCTGCACGGTCACTTCTACCAGCCGCCGCGTGAGCATCCGTGGCTCGGCGTGGTCGAGCCCGAGGCGACGGCGGCGCCGGCGCGGGACTGGAACACCCGCATCACCGCGGAGTGCTACGCGCCCAACGCGGGGGCCCGCGTCCTCGACGCCCAGGGACGTCTGACCGACCTAGTCAACACGTACGCCTGGACGGGCTTCGACTTCGGCCCCACGCTCCTCAACTGGCTCGCCCCGCACGCGCCCGCGGTTCTCGAGGCGATCCGGGAGGCCGACACGGCGAGCCGCGGCCGGACCGGTCATGGCAACGCCTGGGCGCAGGCGTACGGCCATGCCATCCTGCCGCTCTCGACGCCGCGCGACGTCCGCACGCAGGTCCGCTGGGGCAAGCGCGACTTCGAGCACCGCTTCGGCCGATCGCCGGAAGGGATGTGGCTTCCCGAGATGGCGGTCGACCGGACGACACTCACCGCGCTCGCCGAGGCCGGCATCAGCCTGACGATGCTCGCCCCCCATCAGGCGCGGCGCATCCGTCCGGTGGGGGCGGGCGAGAGTGCCTGGCGTCCCGTGGAGGCGCAGGCGCTCGACACGAAGCAGCTCTACCGCTGCTTCCCTGCGCCGGGCCTGGCCGTCGACATCGCCTTCCGCGACGCGGGGCTGTCGGAGGAGGTCGCCTTCGGTCCTCTCCTGCGTGACGGGGCCGCGCTGGTCGAGCGCCTGCGCGCGGCGGCGGGCGGCGAGGGGACGATCGTCACCGTGGCCGTCGACGGCGAGACCTTCGGTCATCATCACGCCTTCGGCGAGATGGCCCTCGCCTTCGCGCTCTCGGTGCTCGCGGCCGACCGGGAGATCACGCTCGCGGGCCCGGCGGCCTTCCGCACCCGCCATCCGCCCACGCTCGAGGTCGAGATCGCGCAGGGAACGTCGTGGAGCTGCCCGCACGGAGTCGAGCGCTGGCGGGGGGACTGTGCCTGCGGCGTCGGACCGCCCGCGTCGCACGCCTGGCGCGCGCCCCTTCGCCAGGCGATCGACTGGCTGCGCGACGAGCTGGCCGACGTGTACGCCACCCGGGGTGGCGAGGTGCTGCGAGACCCGTGGGGGGCCCGCGACCGCTACATCGACTGCCTGCTCGACGGTCGGGTCGCGGAGTTTCTCGCCGCCGAGGGGGCGGGACGGCTCTCGTCGTCGGCGACGCTGCAGGCGCGGCGTGCGCTCGAGCTCGCCCGTCACGCGCTCTTCATGCAGACGAGCTGCGGATGGTTCTTCGACGAGCTGACGGGGGTGGAGCCGGTGCTCGTCCTGCGGCATGCGGCGCGGGCGGCCGAGCTCGCGCGGCACCTCGGACGCGAGTGCGAGGAGGGTCTGGTGGCGCGTCTGGCGCCGGCCCGGAGCAATCTCGCGAGCCACGAGAACGGTGCCGACTTCTACCGTCGGGTGGTGCTCCGGGCGCGCGCCACGGCGAGCCGCATCGCCGCCAGTGCCGCGATGATGCAGGTCCTCGGTCATCCGGCCGAGGTGCCCGGCTATGCCATGCGCCTCACGGGCCGGCCGGCGGCGGGACGTCTGGCCGCCGACGCCGAGATCACCGAGGAGGCGACGGGGGCGGTCGTGACGGTTCCCGTGGTGGCGGAGCGCCCGGCGCGGGGGGCGGTCGTCTGTCGCGTGGGCGACGCCCGCTTCGTGCTCTCCGATCTCTTCGGGGGACAGCGCGAGCGGGTGCTGGCGGCGCTCGAGGACGAGGTGGCGGGGGCCGCAGATGCGCGCCGCGCGGCGCTAGTGGGTGTGCGGCCCCTGGTCGACCAGCTCCTGGTCGCGGACTGCCCGCTCCCCGCGCGGCTCGCGGAGCTCCTCGGCTGGGAAGGGGCGGAGAAGATCGCGGCCGCCCTCGAGCAGCGGACGGGGCTGGTCCCGCTGGTGGCGGAGGCCGCCGAGCTCCGGGAGCAGGGAGCCATCTTCCCGGCCGAATGGCTGGCGCCCCGTCTGCTGGGCGCGCTCGAGGCCCGGCTCGCGAGCCTGCCGGAAAGCGCGGGCGATGCCCTTCTCGTGCTGGACGTGGCGGCCGCGGCGGGCGTCCGACTGGACCTCGGTCCGGCGCAGGTCCAGGCGTTCCGTGCCCTCCGGGAAGCGGGCCGGGGCAGCGTCACCCTCGGCGCGCTGCGCGAGCGGCTGGGGATCGCCCCCGCGACCACCGCCCGCCCATGAGGCCCCGACGACGATGAGCGAGCGCGTGGCCCGTACGCCGTTTCCCTTCCTCGGCTGCTGGGAGCTGCAGGAGATGCTCGGCCGGCGCGCCTACGACGAGCGCGAGCTCCTCGAGCACCTCGAGGAGGTCCCGCTCGACAGCATCTACTTCCACACCCACAGCGTCTTCCTGCGCGAGCGGGGGCTCCCGGGACCGTATCCCAACGACTTTGCCTCCTGGGCGGCGATCCAGGTGCGCGACCGCGTGCTGGGCGAGAAGCTCGGGATCATCGATCCGCACGACCTGTCCGATCTCGAGAGCCTGCGCACCGAGGTCGTGAGCCTGATCGACGATCACCTCTCGCAGCTGGGGGCGGTGCCGCGGGTGATCTTCGGCGAGCCGTTCTATTTCATGCAGTCCCGCGTGCTCGAGATCCCCACGGGTGTGAAGGTGCGTACCCTGAAGGAATTCCGCGACGTGCTGAGCACCGTCGACAGCTCGGTCGTCTACCTCCACGTCGTCGAGGCCCGCGGCCGAAAGGGCCGGCGCCGGCACGACTTCGCCACCTGGGTCGACGAGCAGCTCGGTCTGCCGGAGCTGGCGGCCGCGATGGCGCGCATGAATCCCTTCCCCTTCGGCCTCGAGGAGGTGCGTCGCCGGCTCGTGGCGCTCTGCGACGCCGTCCTCGCCGCGGGGACATGACGGCGCGCCGCCCCACCCTGGAGGACTACCGCGCCGTCGTTCCGGCCGGGACGGTGGACTTTCTCCGGCGTCTCTCGGAGCGGGTCCGCGGGCGTCGGGTCGTCAACGTGAGCCTCAGCCGCGAGGTGGGGGGCGTGGCGGAGATCCTCCACGGTCTCGTGCCACTCCTCGAAGAGGTGGGGGTCGAGTCGGCGTGGGAGACGCTCGACGGCGACGGCCGCGCGGCACCGCTCGCCGCGCGGCTGCACCACGCCCTCCAGGGTGGAGAGGAACGGCTACCCGAGGAGATCTTCGAGCAGTTCCTCGCCTTCACGCGGGCGCGAGCCGCCGCACTCGAGCTGACGGCCGACATGGTGCTGACCCACGATGCCCTCCCGGCCGGGCTGGTGGAGGTCCGGCCGCAGGAGGGCGCCTGGGTCTGGCGCTGCCACCTCGACGTGTCGCATCCGCAGCGGCGGGCGTGGACCTTCCTCCGCCAGTACGTCGTCAAGTACGAGGCCGCCGTCTTCTCGCTCCCCGCCTTCGCGCAGCGGCTGCCGATCCCGCAGTTCATGATCTACCCCGCCATCGACCCGCTCGGGGACAAGAACCGCGAGCTGTCCGGGCGCACGGTCGACAGCATCTGCGAGCGCCTCGGGGTGCCGCGGGACAAGCCGATCCTCCTCCAGGTGGGACGCTTCGACCGCTTCAAGGACCCGCTGGGGGTGATCGAGGCCTACCGGCTGGTGAAGCGCCAGCACGACTGCCGGCTGGTTCTCGTGGGAAGCGCGGAGAGCGATGACCCCGAGGGAGTGGAGCTCTCGGCCGAGGTCCGGGAGGCGGCCGAGCGCGATCGTGATCTCCACGTGCTCGAGCTCGGAGCGAGCGCGCGGGTGGAGGTGAACGCCCTCCAGCGGGCCGCCACCATCGTGCTGCAGAAGTCGACGCGCGAGGGGTTCGGGCTCGGGGTGGCGGAGGCAATGTGGAAGTCGAAGCCGGTGATCGGTGGCTTCGCGGGCGGGATCACGGCGCAAATCGTCTACGGCGTCACGGGCTACACGGTGAACTCGGTCGAGGGAGCCGCCTTCCGTGCCCGTCAGCTGCTCGCCGATCCGCAGCTCTGCACCCGCCTCGGGCAGGCGGCGCGCGAGCATGTGCGGCAGAACTTCCTCGTCACGCGACACCTGGGGGACATGCTGGCCCTGCTGGCGACCCTCGTGCAGCGCAACGCCTGAGGGATGGAGGCCGAGGAACGGGGCTCGCCCGGTCTCAGCGCACGTCGACCCACCAGGCGGGGATCTCCCCGAGGCGGGCCGTGACCTCGTCCCGCAGCTTGACCGCCTGGCCCTTCACCTCGATGGCATGCTGCGCGAGCTGCTCGCGCTCCTCGGTGAGGGTCTTCTCCTCCTCGGAGGGCAGGTCGGCGCCCGGCGCGCGCAGGCCGCCGGTGGCGGCGCTGCCGCCGGCGTTGCGCGCCCGCGCGCGCGCCAGGGTCGCGAGGCGCGTATCGAGCTCGCGCAGGCGCTTCTCGGTCGCCCGCAGATCGCGCTCGAGGGCATTGCGTCGCAGGGAGACGTCGGCGGAGAAATTGCTGTCGGTGGGCTCGGCCTCGGACGGGGTGGTGTAGGAGGTCTCCCGACCGGGGGCGACGGCGTCGTGGTCGGTTCCCTGGCCGTGGGCCACGGGAGCGTTGGCGTAATGGACGCTGCCCGTCGCGTCGGTCCAGCGGTAGATCTCGTCCGCCCCCGCCGGGATGGCGAGCGCCATCCCCAGCACCAGCAGGCCGACCATCCTCATGACCTCCACCTCCACCGCGGACGCGTACGGACGCTCAGCCCGCTCTCCACACTGTGCCCGTGGCGGCGTCCTCGAGCAAGATGCCCTGCTCGCGCAGGCGTTCGCGAATCGCGTCCGCTGCGCGGAAGTCCTTGCGGCGGCGGGCCTCGTTGCGGGCCGCGATCGCGGCCTCGATCTCGGCGGTGGTGAGCCCGGCGCGCTGCTGACCGCGGACACGGCTGGCGTCGAGGAACGCCGCAGGTGCTTCGGCAAACAGCCCGAGGACCGCGCCGGCACGCGAGAGGTCGTCGCGCGCGGCCGCCGCGCTCGACCGATCGCCCGCGTCGCAGGCGCGGTTTAGCTCCCGCAGGCGATCGAAGACGAGGCCGAGCGCCTTGGCGGCGTTCAGGTCGTCGTCCATCGCTGCGGCGAACTCCTCGAGGAAGGGCGAGAGGTGCCCGGTGAGCGCGCCCGCCGGCGGCCGCGGCGCTGGCGCCTGGCCGGTCAGCTCGTCGGCGCGGGCGAGGGCCTCGTAGAGGCGCTCGAGCGAACGCGCGGCCTCCTCCAGACGACCCGTGGAGAAGTCGAGCGGCGCCCGGTAGTGCGTGCCGAAGAAGAGCAGCCGCAAGGCCTCGCCGGATGCACGCTCCGTCGCCTCGGCGATGCCGAGCACGTTGCCCAGCGACTTCGACATCTTGTCGCTGCCGAAGGTGATCATGCCGTTGTGCACCCAGAGGTCCGCGAGCGGCGTGCCGGCCGCCGCCTCCGACTGCGCGATCTCGTTCTCGTGGTGCGGAAACACCAGGTCGGAGCCGCCGCCGTGAACGTCGAACGGCTGGCCGAGATAGTGGGCCGCCATCGCGGAGCACTCGAGGTGCCAGCCCGGCCGACCCGGGCCCCAGGGGCTCTCCCACGTCGGCTCGCCCGGCTTGGCGCCCTTCCAGAGGGCGAAGTCGTGCGGATCCTCCTTGGCGGCGTCGATCTCCTCGCCGACTTCCATGTCCTCGAGGCGCCGGTGGGAGAGCTTCCCATAGGCCGCGAAGCGACGGACCCGGAAGTACACGCTGCCGTCGGCGGTCGGATAGGCGAGGCCCCGTGCGACGAGGCTGCGGGTCAGCTCGAGCATCAGGGCGATGTGCGCGGTGGCGCGCGGCTCGTGGGTGGGCGGCACGCAGCCGAGCCGGCGGACGTCGGCATGGAACACCGCGATCTCGCGGTCGGCGAGCGTCGCGACCGTGATCCCCTCGTCGGCCGCGCGCCGGATCATCTTGTCGTCGATGTCGGTGAAGTTCCGGACGAAGGTCACGCGGAGGCCACGGGCGATGAGGTGGCGGACGAGGACGTCGGCGCTCACGAAGGCGCGGGCATGCCCGACGTGGGTGCGCGCGTAGACGGTGACGCCGCACCAGTAGACGCGGACGTGCCCGGCGTCGCGCGGACGGAGCGCCTCCTTGCGGCCGGTGAGCGTGTTGGTGAGGACGATGGCCACGCGCTATTCCTCGTCCTCGCGCAGACGGGCGAGGACGGCATAGTCCTCGAGCGTGGTGGTGTCGCCGATCGTCTCCTTGCCGGCCGCGATGTCGCGCAGCAGGCGGCGCATGATCTTGCCGCTCCGGGTCTTGGGCAGCGCGTCGGTGAAGCGGACGTCGTCGGGACGCGCGAAGGCGCCGATCTCCTTGGTCACGTGCTCGCGGAGCGCCTTGCGCAACTCCTCCGACGCCGTCTGCCCGGACTCGAGGGTTACGAAGGCCGCGATCGCCTGGCCCTTCAGATCGTCGGGCCGTCCCACCACCGCGGCCTCGGCGACTGCCGGGTGGCTCACGAGCGCGCTCTCCACCTCCATCGTTCCCAGGCGGTGGCCGGCGACGTTCACGACGTCGTCAATCCGGCCCATGACCCAGAAGTAACCGTCCGGGTCGCGACGGGCACCGTCGCCCGTGAAGTAGATGCCCGGCATCTGGCTCCAGTACTGCTGGCGGTAGCGCTCGGGATCGCCGTAGACCCCGCGCAGCATCCCCGGCCACGGGCGTGTGATGACGAGGTAGCCGCCCTGGTTCGCGCCGAGGGATTTCCCGTCGCGCGTCCGGATATCGGCGACGATGCCCGGCAGCGGCAGGGTCGCCGAGCCGGGCTTGCACGCGATCGCGCCGGGGAGCGGCGAGATCATGATCCCGCCTGTCTCGGTCTGCCACCAGGTGTCGACGATGGGGCAGCGCTCCTTCCCGATGACGCGGTGGTACCACATCCATGCCTCGGGGTTGATCGGCTCGCCCACCGTGCCGAGGAGACGGAGCGTCGAGAGATCGTGGCGCCGCGGCCAGTCCTCACCCCACTTGACGAAGGCCCGGATGGCGGTCGGCGCGGTGTAGAAGACGGTCACGCCGAGCTCGTCGATGAGCTGCCAGATGCGGTCCGGCTGCGGGTGGTTGGGCGCGCCCTCGTACATGACCGAGGTCGCCCCGTTGGCGAGCGGTCCGTAGACGACGTAGCTGTGGCCCGTCACCCAGCCGATGTCGGCCGTGCACCAGAAGGTGTCGCTCTCCTTCAGGTCGAAGACCCAGTCGGCGGTGAGGCTGGCGTAGAGGAGATAGCCGCCCGTCGAATGCACGACGCCCTTCGGCTTCCCCGTGGTGCCGCTGGTGTAGAGGATGAAGAGCGGATGCTCGCTGTCGAGCGGCTCGGGCGCGCAGTCGGGCGACGCCGCGGGGACGATCTCGTGCCACCAGCGGTCGCGGCCCCCCTGCATGGGCACGGGGTCGCCCGTCCGCCGCACCACGATGACGTGCTTGACACTGGGCACCCCCGCGAGCGCTGCGTCGACGTTCGCCTTCAGGGGCACCACGGCCCCGCGACGGTAGCCGCCGTCGGCGGTGATTACCACGGTGGCGGCCGCGTCGTTCATCCGGTCGCGCAGCGCCTCGGCCGAGAAGCCGCCGAAGACCACGCTGTGGGTGGCGCCGATGCGCGCGCAGGCGAGCATGGCGATCGCCGCCTCGGGAATCATCGGCAGGTATATCCCGACGCGGTCGCCCGACCGAACACCGAGCGTGCGCAGCGCGTTGGCGCAGCGACACACCTCGCGGTGGAGCGCCTGGTAGGTGAGGACACGCCGCTCGCCCGGCTCGCCCTCCCAGATGATCGCGGCCTTGTTCCGCCGTGCGCCGGTTAGGTGCCGGTCGAGACAGTTCTCGCTGACGTTGAGCCGTCCACCGACGAACCACCTGGCGAAGGGCGGCTGCCAGTCGAGCACGCGCTGCCAGGGGGCGCTCCAGTGGAGCCGGAGGGCCATGTCCGCCCAGAAGTCCTCCGGGTTCTTGACCGAGCGCTCGTAGAGCCGGTCGTAGTCCGCCCGGCTCGCGATGTGGGCCTGGCGACTGAAGTCGGCGGACGGGGGGAAGACGCGGTCCTCGCGCAGGACGGAGTCGATCGCGGCCTCGCTGCGGGAATCGCTCATCGGCTTCCTTTCTGTCTCGCGTCACGAGGTAGGGTAGTGGGGTGGCCACCAGGGTGCAAGCCAACCCGAGAACCCGCGCGTCTCCTCCGCGCGTGCGAAACGGGAGATTTTTCATTGACGCTGGCTTGCGCGCGGTGGTAGGGGGCAGGGCACAAAGGAGGTCACGATGCGCGCCCTGACGCGACTCGCCATGCCGACCTTGGTGGTCACGCTGCTCGGCGGAGGGACGAGCCGGGCGCTCGACATCAGCTCCTGCGACCAGTCGGTCGCTGCCAACGACACGGGCGTGCTCCAGGCGGATCTCACCTGTAGCGCCCAGACCGGCGTGACCCTCGGGCAGGGCGCCACGCTGCAGATGAACGGCCACTCGATCACCGGCGACCTGAACACCCTGGGATATGTCGGCGCCTATTGCTCGGGCGGGCGGTGCCGCATCGAGGGGCCCGGCGAGTTCTCGTTGTTTGCCGTCGCGCTCACCATGGGGCGCGGCACCATGGAGCTGAGCGACCTCGACCTCCACGACAACGTCGATGCCGCCGTGGTCGGAACCTTCCGTGTCGTCGCCAACAACGTGACCTGCCACGACAACGCCCAATGCCTGGTGGCCCGCTCGCTCCGCGCGACGGGGTTCACGGCGACCGGCCACAGCAGCGCGGCGATCACCGTGGGCAAGAGCATCCGGGGCTCGGACCTCAACGTGAGCAACAATGCGCGGGAGGGGATCGTCACCGGTCGCTTCTCGGTGGTGGACCTCACGGCCACAGGGAACGGCTACGCGGCGCTCGTGGCGAATGCCGGGGGCACGCTCACCGATTCGACGCTCACCGGGAACGGCACGCTGGTGGGAGGGACCGATCTGGCGACCGAGGGACGCCCCCGGCTGGTGAATACGACCTGCGGACATAGCTCGGACCAACACGGCGGAACGTGGGGGATCTGCACCAACGATTGAACGTCACGGTCGGCTCGACGTGGGCGGCGTGTCCGGGAGGGGGCAGGACTCCCCGTCCGTCCAGCTGGCGTCGAGGATGAAGCGCTTCGTAACCGACCAGGTGAGACCGAACGTGCAGAAGTAGAGGGCGTGGTGGCCCGACTCCCCGCCGGCCACCGCGATCAGGAACTGCTCCGGACGCGCGGCGAGCGGCACGACGTTGCCCTCGACGTAGCCGCGCTGCTCGAGCTTCGGCCAGTGTGCGCGGTGCCAGCGCTCGATCGGCGTCCGTGTCCACTCGAGGAGCATCCGTTGCATCTGAGGGACGCTGATGCCGTCGCGCGCGATCTTGTGGGCGAAGTCGGGGCAGAG
>Ga0126369_10001729_pt1 | contig 15290 bp, 13 predicted proteins | sample PanSoiMetaPlot_1_FD_109646 | JGI IMG/M metagenome (GOLD analysis project Ga0126369, IMG submission 109646) | Tropical forest soil microbial communities from Panama - MetaG Plot_1 | ecosystem: Environmental > Terrestrial > Soil > Tropical forest > Bulk soil | place: Panama | collected 2016-02-17 | reverse complement strand
GGACGCCCGTCTGGCCGCAGTTTCGCGTCGATGGGCACGGCCACCACGACGATGACGATGGTCGCGGGCTCGGCCTCGTGATGTCGCTCAACGCCGGCGCGGACAGCCAGGCCACGCTCCGCGACCAGATCCGCTTTGCGCATCAATGTGCCTTCTGGGACTCGGTGACGCCCAGGCCTCGTTGAGATTCGCCCCGGGGCCAGGTCTGCACGTCGGTCAGAAGATCATTGCTCCGGATAGACGTTGAGCCGGTACATGATGACCAGCGCCGGGCTGGGCTTGGCATTGGGGCCGAAAGTCCCCCGCCAGACCTCGCCGATAGCGTTGCTGTCGTAGATCTGCGAGAGCGCCCGGTTTACTGCCAGACGAAGGCCGTTGGCCCCCAGCGGCAGGACGATCGAATAGGGAAGGTAGCCGATATCCTCGTCGAGCATGCCGTACTGCGAAACGTCCTTGATCTTGGTCCCCAACCCCTCCAGCGTCGTCCTGCCCGCTGCCAGTGCGTCGACTTTCCCGCCTTCGAGCAGGGCGATCGCTTCCTCATAGGTCTTCGCCGGGACGACTTTCGCGTTCACAAGACCCTTCTTCAACGACTCCTCCAGCGCCTTCTGGTTCGGGGTGGCGGCCACGACCGCGATGCTCTTGCCCGCCAGGCCCCCGATTGACTGGACGCCGATAGACTTCCGAACGATCACGCCGGTCACGTCGACCCACACCGGATTGGAGAAGTCTACCTGCTCCATGCGCGCCAGCGTGGCGGTCGTCGTCCCGCATTCCATATCCGCCTGGCCCTTTTTGATGATGTCGAGGCGGTTCTGGACGTTCGCTGGAACCCACTTGACTGCGAGGGATTCCAGCTTGAGTTGCTGCTCGATGCTGGTGGCTACTCGCTTGCAGAGGTCGACGCTGTACCCGGCCGGCTGCCCACCTTTGTCGACTGAGAAGGGCGGGACGTCGGTACGGTAAGCGATCCTGACCGTCTTGGTGTCGCGGATACGCTGGAGCACCTTGTCCGTCGTCTGCGCGTACACCGTCGCAGGGAGCAGTGCTGCCAGGAGCAGTAACAGTCGTCGCATTGCGAGACCTCCAAGTGTGGGGTGAAGCGGCGGCTACCGGGTAGCGCCCCCGGACCCGGCGATCACCAGATTGTGCTCGGACTATGACCCACCGCGCGTAGCCCGATACGGGACCTTGGTCCAATGTCCTTGGTCGAGGCTCGTCGGGGAAGAGCGGCGGCGGAACTGACTCACGGACGGCAGCGGGAACACGGGTTCCGACTACGCTTCGAAAATCGCGGCATTTATGAAATCAACAAATGTGTCGGGGTTTTTCTCGGGATCATCCGGCAACGACGATCGGCGCCAATCTAGCTAGTTCGCAGGTCTCCGGAAGACTTCAAGACTGTACTGCTTGAATTCCCGGTCAAGCTCCCAATAACCCTTTCGATCCCAGCCAACATGATTGGGGTTACCGCCGTCCAGAACGTGCAGCATCTCGTGCAACAGGCTTTTGCCGGAGCGGTCCACCCAGACGTAATTCTCCACGGACACGCCGCCGCACAGGCCAGTGGAAGACTGACAAGGCCAAATGTCGGCATCGACGACGGTGACCTCAACCGGGCCGAACATCCACTCGAAAACGTGTTTGTCGTAAATCAGGCCGCGGCCGAGTAGCAGGTTCATTGCCAGCGTCACGTCGGTGGTAACTTTGTTGCAATCAAGCTCAACCTGTCCGCGGTAGGAGGCGAAGGCTGTAGAGCACTCCGAAATGAGCGGCTTGGCCGGCGGGCCATAGTTGACCGCGCCGCCACACCCAGCCAACAGCGACCCCAGCAACACAGCGGTGCAGCTTCCCCTACCCACCAGCCCCTCCGGGCCGGGACATAGAACAGGTGCGAAAAAGAAACCAGTCGGGAATGGCTGCAGCGAAGAAGAAACAACAACGCTTTGGCTACTTCCTGGTTTTACTGTCTTTTATTGTGTTCAGATTCGACCTTAGAAAGCGGTGTGTAGGCTACTTCGGTTTGCTCGTTCACGGTTTGTTACATGCCGTCTGCGACCACGGCGGGGATACAATTACTCCAGCCTGCGCAACCAAAACCGGTCGGAGCGATGCGACCCCTTTGCTTTGCCCTCCCATTCGCCCTGCTGATCATGACCGCCGCGTGCGGCAATGGCTCGGTTCTGTCGAACACCCTGTCAGGGGGAGATGGAGGGGTTGGCGCGGATCTGGTGGCACCGGATCGAGTCACTGCGTGGAATCCAGGCATCTTGAATGATGCGCAGCTTGGCCTTCCGCTCGGTCCCGATGGGCTGCCGCATCGGACTACGATCTGCGCCACCCTCAGTCCCGGCGCGGACATCCAGGCGGCCATCAACCAGTGCCCGGAGGGTCAGGTGGTACAACTCGGCGCCGGCACTTTCTCCATCTCCTCGACGGTCACGCTCACCAAAGGCGTGGTGTTGCGTGGGGCCGGTTCCAACGGGGCTCCTACGGGTACGTCCATCGTCAAGATTGGGGGCGGCACGGTGCTAGCGATTGGCACCGATCGAGACTCAACCTGTTATGGCGGCACGAGCTACCCGCTCCTGCAGGACGCACCTAAAGAGTCGACCACTCTCTCGATCGGAAGCGCCGCCTCGCACTTCGCCGCCGGCCAGCTCGCCTTGGTGGACATCGTCGATGACGCCGCGATCAACCAAGGCGATTGCCCCTACTTCAAGCGGGTGAGTGGCAGATCGGTGAGCCAGCGGGTGGAGATTCAAGCGGTCAACGCGGCCAACGGAACCTTAATCATTAGCGCCCCTCTGCATTGGGGCTTGAAGTCTGCAGCCCCCTACCTGGCACAGATCACCCCGGTTACCGCATCGACCACGCGCTGGGCTGGAATCGAGAGCCTGCGGATCCAGGGCGGAACGAACACCGGCTACCCCGGGCAAATGGCGGGCGGCATCGATATTTCGAACGCCGCTTACTGCTGGGTGAAGGACATTCAAACCGACGGAACCATCGGCGGCATGCACGTATCCATGACTGGCGCCTATCGATGCGTGGTGCGCGACAGCTATTTTCACCATTCTGCAAACTATGGCTTTGGAGTGGACTGCTACGGGATAGTCCTGCGGTGTGGCGCAGCGGAGAACCTGATCGAGAACAACATCGTCCGATACATGAACAAGCCGATCATGTTCAACGTTTCGGGCGGCGGTAACGTCATCGCGTACAACTATGTCGACAACTCCTGGGCGACTCCGCCGGCTTGGCAGGAGATCAACATCGACTGCCATTGCGCCTTTCCGCACATGGAGCTGATGGAGGGCAACTACGCGCCACACATGGGCGCCAGCATCACCCATGGCAACGCGGGATACCTTACGTACTTTCGGAACTACGCTTCGAGCCAGTTTGCCCCACCGGCGGTCTATGGCTCGACGGACACGCAAACCGGTAACGTGACCGCGCTCCAGTTCGACGGGACCGACATTGGAATGAACGTGGTGGGCAATGTGCTTGGCACGCGTGGAGTGAGCACCGTTTACGATGCGCATGACAGTGGACCCTTCTCCATCTACGAGCTCGGCGCGGGCGGCTCTGGATCCACTGACGTTGCCGTTACCTCGCTTTACCGGCACGGGAACTTCGACGCGGTCACTAGCGCCGTCATCTGGAATCCCGCGAGTACCGCCCAGACCCTTCCTGGATCGTTCTACTTGCGTGCCAAACCCGGTTGGTGGCCGACAGGGGTTTCCTGGCCTTGGGTCGGCCCGGACGTTTCGCCGATGGTCGGGCTGCTTCCAGCGAAGGATCGCTCTGACAAGATGCCCTGAGCCCAACGCACGGCAGCGCCAGGACCCGTCGCGTATGCCGGTGGCCGGCGCATAAGAGCCTCTGATTTCGTTCCGGCTCACCTTCAGTGGATATGAAAATGGTCGGTCGAAACCTCACAAGCTCATGCTTTCACTAAGGAATTAACGAAAATCCGGTCTTGAGACCGGATTTTGACGAAAAGGCTTTCGAAATCATGAGCTTGGCGCGCTGAAAAGGTTCATTTTCGTGGTTCGTCCTGTTCAGGCGCCTTCACCGGGGCTGTCCCATCGCCACTGCGATCGGTGCTCGTGGGCGCTGGCGGCTTCAGGACTTGGGACAAGATCTCTTTGATCGTTCCCCCGGCTGCCAGGAAGTTCGCGGCGTCATCGCGCAACTCGGAACCAACTTCGATGCTGGTCTTTTGAACATCGGCGGCTACTGGAGCAGGAGTCGTCGAGATCTCGGCGGGGCTCGCTTGGATTGAGCTAGCGGGATGGCCGCAGCCTTCGGAAGCGCTCGAAGTCGTGAACCGCCCCCTGACGTCGCGCACGAAGCTCTCGAGCGCGGCTCGGTAGTCCGCGACGTACTGGTCCAGCATCTCTTCGTTCATCTTGAACCTTCGGCCGCTGAGCTCGATCTGATCGCCGAAGAGCGCGCAGTGAAAGTGGTTGTAGTCGGCTTCATAGATCGCACCCGTCTTTGCCTTTTTCCCATTCGATCCCCGCGCTCCTTTGGGTGCATTGCCGAGCTTCCTGGCAACGCGCTGTTCCAGCATCTTCACCGTCCAACCCTCTTCGGCGGCGCGTTTCGCCAATCTCGCGCGAACCTTTGGATCCTTGATTCGGTTCAGATACCGCATCTGTGTTTCCCCGATCAGATCGCGCGACAACAACTCTTGGATGGGTTTCGGTTCGTCCAGGAGGTCCACCACACGCCTGACCGAAGTGCCGGAGCTCCATCCGTAACGGCGGGCGATCTCCTCGAAGCTGAAGTTGCACGGAGGCTGGGTTAGCCGCTTGTAGCCGGCCGCCTTCTCCATGATGTTGGCGTCGCTGCGAACTTCGTTTTCGGTCACGACACGGGCGGCCGCCTCGGCGTCGGTCATCTCCTCGCAGACGCCCTGAATGGTTTCCCATCCGAGCTCCTTGGCGGCTCGCAAGCGCCGCTCGCCCGAGACGAGCTCGAAGGTGCCAGCCTCCGCCAGTGGTCGAACGAGGATCGGCGTGCTCAGGCCGCTTGTGCGCAGGGACTCGAGCAGCTGTCGCTGCTTCTCATCGTCGAAGCGGGTTCGGTACTGGAACGGCGATGGTCGGATGGCGGCTATCGGAATGGATCGAAGTGCGGCTTGCTCGCTCATACTGCCCCCCGGGTTTTGGGCGAACCAGGATGCGAGCAAAGGCTAGGCCGAAAAATTCACGGCCCCGATTGCAAGAGCCGAGGCCTGTTTACGGACAGTTAATGTGACAAACCGAATCAGCCATCAGCGATTGGCGAAGTGTTGCTCAATCGACATGCGCCAATTGAGCAGAAACTCGCCAATACGATCGAGTTGCACCCCTCGGCAAGCACGCCGTCGGTTGCCGAGCGTTCAACCCATGGCCACCTTCTGGGCCAGATGGGAGAAACGATGACGCAATGGCCAGTGATGATTCCGGGAGTCGTCGCGCTCGCGCTCGGCGTCGGCTGTGCAACTGGCCGCCCCGATGGGGACGAAGCCGTCAAGGAAGCGCAGGATACCGTCGACATGTTCAAGAAGACTGACATCAATCTCGATAATTTCTTTTCACGCGCCGCGGGATACGCGGTCTTCCCGACGGTGGGCAAAGGCGGCCTGGTTGCTGGCGGCGCCTACGGTTCGGGTGTCTTGTTCGACCACGGTCAGGCGGTCGGAAAAACCAGCCTCACACAAGTAACGGTCGGATTTCAGCTCGGCGGCCAGGCCTACTCTGAGATCATCTTCCTGGAAACTGACGGCGCTCTCACGGGCTTCAAAAGCGGTCAATTTGCTCTCGCAGCCGAGGCGAGCGCGGTGGCTCTAACCGCTGGAGCGGCGGCGACCGCCAAATACCAACAGGGCGTGGCGATTTTCACCTCCACCAAAGGCGGGCTGATGTACGAGGCGAGTGTCGGTGGACAGAAGTTTAGCTACGACGCATTCGGCGAAAGGAAAGTAAGCAGCCGGTGAGCTCACAGCTCGTCGAAGGCCGGTGGCAAGCTCATGATCCACACCCGCATCTGCATCGATGTCGATGACCTGAGTAAAGGAATCGAATTCTACACTCGGGCTTTCGAATTCACTGTTGGGCGACGCCTGGATCGGAACTGGGTCGAGCTGCTTGGCGGATCCTGTCCGATCGATCTGCTGGCCAAGCAGTCCGGCAGTCGACCCGCACGCGCCGCGACCCAGGTTCGAGACTACCGCAGGCATTGGACACCAGTTCACATCGACGTGATCGTTACCGATCTCAGAGCCGCGGTGCAGCGCGCCCAAGCGGCGGGCGCAACGCTAGAAGGCGACATTCAAGTGCAAGCCTGGGGAAGCATGGCCAACATGGCGGACCCGTTCGGGCACGGATTCTGTCTATTGGAATTTCGTGGCCGAGGTTACGACGAGATCGCGGCGGGCTGAGGAAGCATCGTAAGGGGTCAACTCGTTGTCGATTGCGCGCTGACAGCCGGCCTGTATGTCGTGTGGGGAGCCAGCCGCGCGTCCGGGATCGCCTGCCGCCCGGGCAAGAGCTTCACCCGTAACACCGACACCACCGCCCGCGCGATCTCGTCCTGGACGGCGAAGATGTCATTCAGCTCGCGATCGAAGTTCTGCGACCAGAGGTGGAAGCGGTCGGAGACCTTGATGACTTGGGCCGTGATCCGCACCCGGGTCCCCGACTTGCGCTCGCTGCCCTCGAGGACATTCGCGACGCCAAGCCCACGACGACCGGAAAGCCGACGGCGAGAGCGACCACGACGTAGCTCAGGACTGCGTCGGACCAGTGCAGCCCGTGCATGACGGGCTCGATGATCTGCAGCACTGCGAACGAAACCACGCCAGGCCACCAGCGCGCGGATTACGCGGCGGCGTTGCAGCTCGGCGATCAGCTTCCCGACGGCCAGGCGGCCTCCTCCGCGCAGACCGTGTCAGACCCGGCGCTGGCGACGCGAGCGCCTGCTCGTGCCAAGACGGGGCGCATTTCTCGAAATGTCGTCGGTAAAATCCGTCCCACACGGCTTGTGGTTCCACGTCGCAATTTCGACGGACGTTTGTTTGACAGCTGGCCGCGGCAGCCAACGATGCTTTGGGTGCATTGCCGAGCTTCCTGGAAGATTAAATCCGCGGCTTGGCGAAGCGCCGGAAGAAGCTGTTCTCGTTCCAACTCGGACGGATGTCTCGGTTGGCGACCTGGAGCACCAGGGCGGTAAAGGCGCGAACGAATCCCTCCGCGGTTTGCCGATCGATCGGCTGCTGCAAATCGTCCGACGGCGCGTGATAACGCTCGGTAAGCCACTTCTTCTGAGTCGCTTCCTCGGGAGTTCCGGACTTGAAACCAACTTTGATATAGAGGGCTGGAACACCTTGGCGGATGAAACTGTACTGGTCGCTGCGGATGAAGGTATTCCGCTTGGGTTGCGGATCGGGCAAAATTTCCAAGCCCATCTTTGCTCCCACCGCTCGCACGTCGTCGCCGAGGTTTGACTCATTCAGTCCCAAAACAATCAGCGACCTCAACGGATACAGCGGCAAAGGGTCGTCCGTGTTGACATTGGCGATGATCGCGTTCGCCGGAACAGTAGGCCGGTTGGCGAAGTATTTTGACCCAAGGAGCCCCTTCTCCTCTCCTGTTACCAAGAGAAAAATGATCGAGCGACGCGGTTTTTCACTCGACTCAGCCAACTGAGCCGCCGCATCCAGCACCACCGCGGTGCCAGCCGCATTGTCCATCGCACCGTTGTAGATCGCGTCGCCATTGATCGGGTTTCCTACACCGAGGTGATCGATGTGCGCCGTGGCCACGACGTATTCATCCTTCAATTTCGGATCGCTCCCCGGCATCAGCCCGGCGATGTTATCGGACCTAACCTTCTGAGAGGATTGTTTGGCGTGGACCCGGATTTTCGATGGCAGCTCGAACTTAGGAAGCGGCTTGTTCTCTTTTGCGGCCGCGATGATTTCGGCAAACGTGTGGCCCGAGCCGTCAAACCATTTTTCGGCTCGCGAGGGGTTCACGACGACGCTCAAGCGAAGGCCATTGTTGTCGTTCAGCGCGGCATCGGCGAACGTCATCGCCGGCTGGTTGCGGTTGTTCGACAGCCGTGGCCAAGGAATATCCATGTTATTTGGATCCAGGATCCGGACCCACCCCAGTGCTCCGGCCTCCTTGAACGACTTCCATCGCTCACGCACCGATTGAGCATGCGCGCTCAGCGGCCCGAGCACCGAGGCTGGCGCACCTGATAGAAAGACCGCGACCTTGCCCCTGAGATCGATTCCTTTGAGATCCTCGATTCCATTCTCGGGGATGGACAATCCAAATCCGACAAAGACCAGCGGTACTTGAAGGCTCGGCGAGAGATCCGGGAGCGCCGACAGATAGGCATCCTCCGCGAAATCGAGCTGTATGACCTTGTTATTGCGCAACAACTCGAGTTTTGACGAGCGCTCGACAATTGTCCGGCTGACGAGTCGACAGGTTGGAAGTAACCATCGGTTCCAGCCGGTTTCAGTCCAGCATTCTTCAGCTGCTCGGCGGCGTACTCGGCCGCTTTTCGATGTCCAGGAGTTCCAGTCAAACGTCCTTCGAGCTTATCGCTCGCCAGAAACTGCATGTGCTTCCACCAGCGGGCCGCGGGCGCACTGTCCTGACTCTGGCCGAAGGTAAGAAAAACAATGACGGTGGGGATGAGAAAGTTTGTGTTCACGTCTTCTCCTCGCGAGCTTGGCCAAGCGGGCGTGCCTCGGCGAGCTACTTATCAAACCTTCAGCAGCAGCGGGCAACACCTCGGACGGCATCTCTGCCCTTTTCGCAGGTTGCCGAGAACCCTCTCGCGACGGTTTCGATGGGATGCGTCCGTAGGTCTGAGGTCAAGCGATCGTTTGGGCGGAATTTAGCCGTCTCTTAGTTGGCGCCGCCGAGGTTCCCTAGGTCTGTGGAAAATCGCAATACCCGGAGGGCCTAAACTATCCACACCTGCTCGCTGCAGTTGGACCATTACTAAAACGGCCGGGATCGGCTGACTTCGCCGCTCCATCGTTGGGCGGACGGATTAGAAGGCCAAGAGAATACTCGGGCCGATCGTGAACGCGCCGAACTCTGTGCCGGTGATCTTCTCGTAACTCACGTTGAGGCCCAATCCGAACCGATCGCCCACGTACAACATGAAACCGCCGCCTACCAGGAGAAGCACCCCGGTCTCGCTGGGCGAGGTGATGGTGCCGACGCCCACGCCCCCCTCTACGTACGGGCCGAAGGACCCCACCGGAAAGGTCGCGCGGAGCATTCCCGCGCCCTGGTAAACATTTCGGTCGCCGAAGTAGGCGGTGAACATCGCGCCTGGCGCGAGAATGACCGGGCCAAGGTCCAACCCGTAACGGCCCTCGACCCCCAGGGCGAATCCCGTCTTTCCTGGCCCGGTGGGGAAGTAGACTGACGGCGCGATGGTCAAGTGGAACCCTGTTTCAAAGCGCCGGACGATGCTCGTGTCCTGCGCTCGGGACTGGGCCGACCAGAGCTGTAGAATCAAAACGGAGACCGCAAACCCCGAGAGCTTCGGCATGGCTGACCTCATCTGGTGGTTTAGCGAACGCCGAGGGGACGAGGCGAGAACTATTCTCGGGTTCGAACTTATGTGGTTGGATCTCATCCGCCCGGGCAATCCCGGGAGTGGAGAACCCGCAGGATGACTCTCAGCGAGATTCGAGGTTCACGATGAATATTGCCAAGATCGAAACCTTTCCACTGCGCATTCCCTTCAAACCAAATATCGGGGCTGCAGCCTCGCCCTGGGGGGATAAAGGCCTGCCGGTCGCCGATTCGTTGCTCGTCAAAGTGACCACCAACCAGGGGTTGGAAGGGTGGGGTGAAATCTTCGGTTTTCGCGCGGTCAAAATGGCGAAATTGGCGATCGACGAACTACTCGCGCCGCTCTGCATTGGGAGGGACGCAACACAAATTGGACCACTGATGCTGGAGGTCCAGAAGAAACTCCACATCTTCGGACGAGCCGGCCCTTTGTTTTATGGCATTTCAGCCATCGACATCGCGCTTTGGGACATTTGTGGCAAGGCCGGCGGCGTTCCGGTTAACAAGCTTCTGGGCGGTAGCGGCACTCGCGATCTGAGCTGCTACGCGAGCTTGATTCGTTATTCTGACCCTTCTCTTGTTCGCGCTACCGTTCGACGCGCGCTTAACTCTGGATTTCGCATTTTGAAGCTCCACGAAATCGAACTGTCGGCGATCCGGGCCGCGCGCGAGGAGGCCGGCCCGGACGTCGAGTTGACGCTCGATGTGAACTGTCCTTGGACTCTGCTGGAAGCTCAAGCTCGAGCAGAAGAACTCAAGGAAGTGCGATTGAAATGGCTGGAAGAGCCGCTCTGGCCACCAGAAAACTTCGATGGCCTTGCGCGGCTACGAAGAACCTGCGGAATACCGATCGCATCGGGCGAGCATTTGTCGACTCTTATGGATTTTGAGCGACTGCTTGCAGCCGAGGCCGTGGACTTTGTTCAGCCGAGCGTCGCGAAAATGGGAGGTATCACCGAATTGCGCAAGGTGTTTCCGATCGCTGCCGTCCGCAACGTCACGGTCATGCCGCACTGCTTCTATGATGGCCCCGGCTTGCTGGCGGAGATCCATGCGACCGCTGCGCTGGGGACCTCGGATTCGATTATCGAGTGGCGGTACTTCGATCTTGAGGCACAACTGTATGGTGGCGCGCTCGTTCCGACAGACGGTCGGGTCTCGATACCGCAAGGTCCTGGTCTGGGAATTGACCCCGATCCCAATGTCATTCGCGACTACCTTGTGCGCAGTGGGAGTGGTGCGGCGACCAAGCAGAAGAGTCTCTAATTGCAACCCCACTACTGCGCCGGAGGAGCACCGGATCTCTGGTGGGGCGGCCTCACGCAGCTCGCAGCGACTTGGCCCGCAGCTCGCAGCTTCGCACCAACTCGTCGCGGAAGGCGTCAGGGTCGTGTACCACGTCGTCCCAGGAATAGCGCAGCACGCTCCACCCCAGCCGGAACAGTGCCCGGTCGCGGGCACGGTCGCGGACAAACGCGGCCCGCGTGCCGTGGTCACGCCACCCATCGCATTGGATACCCAGCCGCAGCTTTGGCCAGGCCAAGTCGACCTCTGCGACGTGGTACGCTCCATCGACGACGTTGTAATGCAGCTGCGGCTTGCGCCCGGTTCGGTTAGCCAGTTCCCGCGCGAGCGACTCGAGCGCGCTGTCGGGCACCTCCTCAGTGCGGCGATACTCCTGGAGCAGCGCACGCAGTCGGCCGATTCCGCGCCGACCAGGTCCGTGACTCCTCATCACGCGCCAAACCCAGCTGACGATGGCGCGGTTTTGGCGAATTGCCGAGTCGAAGCAGGCTCGAAGCCAGCCATCGTCAAGCACCCAGGCAAGGTCAATCAGCGTCCGGGCGAGATTCGTCAGGCGCAAGCCCCCGCGAGTGGTGACGTCGAGGGAGCTCAGGTGTCGGGACCTCCAGACCTTTGCTCCGCGGACCTTCGCTTTACGAGACGCGGCAACGGTGATTTGCACCGGATCGTCTCGCGCCGGAACATCGAGGCCGAACCTTCGGGCCGCGCTGGTGTGGGACAGCACCGCTCCTTCGCCGGCGGCCATTAGCGCCGCCCTTTCCCGCTCGTCGCGAGTGGGTTGATGGCAGCCGAGTCTGTAGACACCGCGATGCACCCGACTCCACTCACGGGTTGCCAGCCGCCCGCGCAGCCATTTCCAGGAAACCCCGGCGCTGGCGAGGTCAGCTCGGTTCACCACGCCCAGTTGCTTCGCAGCGAGTTCGACGAGGCGCTTCGCATCAGCCGTGGACACGAGCTCGGTGAGTGCGAAAAACGCGCCATCAGATAAGACTGTGACGAGTTTTGGCCCAAGCGGGACGCAAACTATCCACTCCTCGCGAAAACAGGGTGTTTCACGACGTGCGATGTGCCCGGACGCCTTCGAAGGAGACCAAGGTACGGTCCAACGGCGTCCAGCGCTCCAGATGCAGGTCCGCAGAGAGACGCAGAAGAGCAGAGAGGATGTGGTGACAGGAGCAGTTGGGCAAGAACGGTGACGTGGAGTGACTGGCTCCGGTTCGCTAGCGGCGCAAGCGCTGCAGGCGATCGAAGGGAAGCATCCCTCTGGATCGGTGGCAAGAGGAGAAACGGGGGTCGACCTGGTGCCGCGCAGGGTCGCGGATGGGCGGGCGCTGGGCTGCTGGGGAAGTGGTGTCAGGGGATGAGCCCGCTCGCGTCGGCAGCATAAGCCCGACTCTCTTCAGCCTCGCTTGCGCCGCTCCTCGTCCCGCAGCTCGCGGCGCAGCGTCTTGCCCACCTTGGACTTGGGCAGCATGTCCCGGAACTCGACGTACTGAGGAACCTCATAGGGCGCCAGCCGATCCTTGCACCAGCGGATCAGCTCGGCGGCGTTGACTCCGGCGACGTCGCTGCGCGCCACCACGAACGACTTGATGCGCTCCCCCGCCTCGGGGTCGGGCACGCCGACGGTGCAGGACGCGATGACCGCCGGGTGCTCCTGGAGCGCGCGGTCGACGCGCGAGGCCGCCACTCGCCAACCCTTGTGCTTGATCAAATCCACCGAGCGGTCGAGGAAGAACATCCATCCGTCGGCGTCAACGCGAACCAAATCGCCGGTTCGGTACCAACGCCGACCCTCGAGTTCGATGAACGCCTTCGCCGTCTCCTCGGGCTGGTTCCAATATTCGCGCACCATCTGATCGCTGGAGACCAGAAGCTCGCCCCCCTGGCCCGGGGGAAGCGGAGCGAGCGTCTCCGAGTCCACCACCCGCACGCGCTGGTGCGCGCAGATGCGTCCGGCCGCTCCCGGAGGCGCCGGGTCGTCTGAGGCGCAGAGCGCCACGCCCCCACAGGTCTCGGTGGCGCCGTAGCCCTGCAGGAGCGGGCGGCCGGTGAGCCTCTGCCAACGAGCGGCGGTTTCCGCCGGCAGCACGTCGCCGCCACTGAAACAAAAACGCAGCGACGAAAGGTCGTACTGGGAGATCCGGTCGTGCTCGAGCAGGGAACGGAAGAAAGTAGGCGTGCCGATCAGAGTGGTCGCTCGGTAGCGCGCTACGTGATCGAGGAGCGCGTCCAGGTTGCCCCGCGGCAACAGCAGCACCGTCTCGCCGAAAAGCAGGGCGCCGAGCCCGACCACCTGCCCGAGGATGTGGTAGAGCGCCGCTCCCTGCAGGACCACCTGCGCGCCCTCGGGAACCGCGGCGAGGCTGGCTCGACGCTGCTCGCGGCAGGCGGTGAGCCACAGCCCGTGGGAAATTGGCACGCCCTTGGGTCGCCCGGTGGTGCCGCCCGTGAAGAGCATCTCGCAGAGGGCTCCGGCCGCCGGCGCCGGTTCTGGCGGCGTCGCTCCCTCCACCAGAAGGCGACGCAGCGGGACGATGCCCTTGCCCCCGCGCGTGCGCCCCGTGGGGACGCGGTCGAGCGCGTGGCCCAGCAGGCGTTTCCAGGCCGGAAGCAGATCCACCAACGAAGTCACCATCACCAGCCGCAGTGGCGTTCGCGAGAGCACGCGATCGAGCTGGCCGAAGCCAGTGTCGGCGCAGAGGATGGCCACCGCGCCGCTGTCGCAGGCAATGGCCCGAAGGTCCTCGGCGCCGTAGAAGTGCGTGACCGGCACCGCCACCGCCCCGAGGCGCTGCGCCGCGAGCCAGGCGATCACCCACTGCGGGCAATGCGGCGCATAGACCATCACCCGGTCGCCCGGCGCGATCCCCCGAGCGGCCATCGCCCCCGCCAGCGCAGAGGCGTCGCGCCACAGTCGCCCGTAGCTGTAACGCTGGCCGAGGAAGACCAGCGCCGATCGGTCCGGTGCGCGCGCCACCGCCGCCTCGACCGCCTTCGCTACCGAATTGTCCGCCTCGCTCATCGGGCTCAAACCCCGAAGTAGGCGGCCCGGACCTCCGGATGATCCAGCAGCTCGCGGCCGCTTCCGGTCAGCACCTCGGAGCCGTTCTCGATCACCGTGGCGCGGTCGACGATCGGCAGCACCGGGCGGGCGTACTGCTCGGCGATCAGCACCGCCGTGCCCCGCCGACCGATCTCGCCGGTCGCGCGCACCACCTCGGCTTGGATCCGCGGAGAGAGGCCGAGGAGGGGCTCGTCGAGCAAGAGCAGCCGCGGGCGCGCCACCAGTGCCATTCCGATCGCCACCATCTCCTTTTCTCCGCCGCTGAGCATCCCCGCCTTGCGCCCGCGCAGGGGCAAGAGCGCGGGGAAGAGTCCCCACACCTGTTCCAGGCCTCCTCGCACCTCGCGATGGCTGCGCCGGTAACCGCCCAGGCGGAGATTCTCTTCCACCGTGGCATCGGCGAACACCGGGTGGCGCTCCCGGCAGAGCACGATGCCGCGATCGACCCGCGCGCGCGGAGGCAACGCGGAAAGATCCTCGCCCTCGAACCGGATTCGACCCTCGAGGGTGATCCGCATCCCTCCCCGGCGTCGCTCGCGCGCCTGCAGATGCCGCGTGAGTCCGGCCACGGTGTTGAGCAGCGTGGTCTTTCCGGCGCTGTTCGAGCCGAACACCCCGACCACCTGGCCCCGGTCCACCGTCAAGGACAGATCGTTGACCGCCAGCGCGTTCTCATAAAACACCACCAGGTGCTCGACCTGGAGCATCAGCCGTTTACCTGCGCACCCAGGTAAGCCTCAGCCACCGCGGGGTTGGCGATCACCTCGCGCGGCGGGCCCTCGGCGATCTTCCGGCCGAAATGGAGCACCAGTGCCCGGTCCACCACCCGGAACAGCTCGCGGAGCCGGTGCTCCACCATCAAGAGCGTGGTGCCCGCGGCGCGGATGCGCTCGAGCAGAGGCAGCACCGAGGCGATCTCGGACAGGCTCATGCCAGAGAAGAGCTCGTCGAGGACCAGAAGCTCCGGCGCCAGGGCCAGGCAACGCGCCAGCTCCAGGCGCTTGAGGTAGCCGTGCGGCAACTCCCCGGCGTTCTTGGTGGGGATGGCCGAGTCGCGCTCGAACCCCACGTCCTCGAGCAGGTGCAGCGCCGCCTCGTCGCGGTCGCCCAGAGATGAGCCCAGCTGCCGGTGCGACCGCGGGGAGGCCAGCGCCACTACCACGTTCTTGTACACGGGCAGACGGTAGAAGGGGCGGGCCAGCTGGAAGCTCCGGGCGATCCCCAGGGCCACGGCGCGATGGGCGGCGATCCCGGTGATGTCCCGCCCCGCAAATTCCACCGTGCCCGCGTCGGGCTTGAGGAAGCCGGTGATC
>Ga0126369_10001728_pt1 | contig 15292 bp, 11 predicted proteins | sample PanSoiMetaPlot_1_FD_109646 | JGI IMG/M metagenome (GOLD analysis project Ga0126369, IMG submission 109646) | Tropical forest soil microbial communities from Panama - MetaG Plot_1 | ecosystem: Environmental > Terrestrial > Soil > Tropical forest > Bulk soil | place: Panama | collected 2016-02-17 | reverse complement strand
TCCGCACTGCGATTACTTCGACGCGGGGTTTCGCGAGGCGATTGCGTACACTGCGGCACATGCTGAACCGAACGCTGAGCTCTCTACCGAGATCGATTGGGTCGCTCGCTACTACGCCGAGCGCTTCGGGCGCCCGGACCTGGCGCAGAGCCTGGTGAGGCGAGGCGAGAGCTGCCGAGGAGGCCAAACCTGTTACGTGGTGGTTCAAACCGGCCGCTACTACTTCATCAATAAAGAGGCGGTGGACAACCTGCTGCGACTTGAGCCCTGGCACGTGGAAACCATTCGCGGGCACGACGTGGTCAGAGTTTACCGCCTGTCCCCCGGAGAATCTCCGTTTCCCGAGGAGAGCCTAGCTCGGAGCGAGGTCTCCCCTTGAGCCCAGCCGTGGTTGGGGGCGGAACTCGGGTTGTTGGTTTGTTGCCTTCGCGATTGCGGGGTGCGACGACCGAGTGTTATGGCTGAAGCTTCCAGGCGCGTCTTTTAGGCCGAAACGGTGCGCGAGTACTGAGAACGTCCGATGAAAATTTCCCTGACCCCGATGGAAAAAGTGCGCGCCGCCGGGAAGTTCCTGGATGTACAGTTCCATCGACGGCCGCTGACGGTATCACTGGAAGTCACCAAGCGTTGCAACGCACGGTGCGACTTCTGCGACTACTGGAAGATTACCGATCGCGACGAGCTGACCGACTTCACCGAGGTGGTCAAACGATTTGATCCCCTGATAGTCGTCTTTACCGGCGGCGAGCCGATGCTTAGGCGGGATCTGGTGCCGATCGTGAAGTCGATCAAGCAGCTGCCCGGGTTTCGCTATCTCACCCTACTCACCCACGGCGGCTTTTTGTCGGAGCAAAAAATTGGGGAGTTGGTGGCGGCTGGAATCAACCAGATCAACATCTCGATGAATTATCCGGACCAGCGACAGGATCAGGAACGCGGGATCCCGGGTCTGTTCGACCGGTTGCAGCGGACCGTGCCGAAGATGGTCAAGGACGGCTTCAACGTCTTTAGCTTCGCCTCAATCTTGATGGTCGACAACATGCATGACGCAGAGCCGTTGATCCGACTGGCGCACTCCTGGGGCATCAACGTCGCTTTCTCCGGTTACAACGACATGAAGAACGGCAACCAAGCGCACTTCGTCACCGAGGAAAAGATGGAGGAGCTGCGCGCGGTCTGCGCCCGGATCATCCAGCTCAAGCGCGAGCTGCGAAACGTTTTGACCTCGGACTATTTCTTCCAGACCCTGCCGACCTTCTACCAGAAGCGGGATCTTCCCGGCTGCAGGGCTGGGAAAATCATGATCCACGTATCGCCCAAGGGGATGGTGCAACCTTGCGCCGAATTGCCCGCGGTCTCGCACTACAAGGATTTCGTACCGAAGCACTATCCCGGCCCCAATTGCGGGAAGTGTTTCGATGCATGCCGCTCGGAGCCTCAAGCACCGGTGACGCTCCGACGCCTGGGTGAGCTCGCAGGATTGCTGTGAATCCTCGGCGCTCGAGCCCGTACCTAGCTGAGCAACGGATCGGCCGTTTGTGGATCCGGGCCGCGGTGGGACTTTGCGCGGGCCTCGGAATCGCGGTGGCGATGATTCTGTATCTGGGAATCTCCCAGCGCGAGGTGTTGCGAAACCTGCAGCATCCGCTGGTTTGGCCGCTGCTGGTGGCGGCGGGCGGAAGCTTGATACTGCTCGCCTTCCAGGCGCTGCGTTGGTGGCTGGTGATGCGCCCGGTGCTGTCCCTGTCGTATTCTCAAGCCTACCGGGCGATGGCGGTAGGGTTCTTCTTCAACGTTCTGCTGCCCGCCCGCGCCGGCGATCTGCTCCGCGTACAATACTTGGGCAAACGGACCGGCATCAGTCGAGCCAAGCTGCTCGGAACTGAGATCGTTGACTTCTGCAGCGACAAATGGGGCTGGGTGGCCGCCTTTCCCGTCGTGTGTCTTCTCGGCGCGCCGCCTCCGCCATGGCTCTTTAGAGCGCTCGCGGTGCTCAGCGGCTCGGTGGTGGCCGTCGGGGCGGTCTTGGCGCTGATGGGGAGCCGTCTGGGAAGGACCACCGCGACCGGCCGCGCTTGGGGCCCAGAGTGGCTGCGCAATCTGCGCGATGGCTTTGCGGTACAGCAGTGGAAGCGACTGGTTTGGCTGGAGACGCTGGTGGCGCCGCTGCCCTGGTTGTGGGAGACGGGGATCATCTGGGTCGCCGCGAAGGCATTTTCAATTTCACTGACCCCGATGCAAGCCTTCGCGATGCTGACCGCCTTCAACCTCGCCACCGTGGTGCCCTCCCCCGGCAACGTTGGATCCTTCGAGAGTGGCGGAACGCTGGCGTTGATTTACTTCCACGTGGGAAACGCGACCGCCTTGGCGTTTACCTTGGTCTATCACCTCACCCAAGTTCTACCCACGATGGCGGTTGCAGCGTTGGTGCTGGTGGTCGAGGGAGAGTCGCTGTTTCGCCGACGCACCGCGACGCTGCTGGGGAGCACCAACCCTGCCCACGAAAATTAGCTGCTGACCACGAAGAAACCGTAGTCGGCCTCTCCCACGCTATTCGTCTGATCCCCGTCGGTCATCACCCCGAGCCCGACAAAATCCGGGACATCGGACGGGTTACCGGTAGGCTCAAAATGTCGAAGAAATTCCGCACGCGGATCGATGCTCTCCTCGATCCAAACGTTGGTCGGGCCCCCGGACTCCAGAAGAATGGTGTCCCGCGCGTAGAACATGCTGCGGCGCTGGTCGCACACGGTACCCTTGACGCCTTCGCTGCTCCACGCGTACTTGAGGCTGTAGTACTTCATGCCTCGCTTGAAAGTAACAAACACCGAGGCCGCGGAATCCCCGGTACCTGTTTGACAATCGTTGCCGTGGAGCGGGAACGCTCCGACCCTCCACCGCCAACGGAGCCGCTTGACCTTGGAACGCAGCCGTTCGGGCATTTCCATTCCCAAGATGACGGAATCCAGCCGCGGGCGGTACCGAGCGTGTAATATCGCACCCTCAGCTTGTTCAATCACGGTGTAATAGTTAACCCCTCCGGACTCACGCTCGATGACCTTGAAGCCGCGAACGTCCAGCCTGGTCAGTACCAACGGTACTCCGCCGTCTTGCCCGAGTGCGCCAACCGAGGCGAGAAATGGCAAGCTTATTGCCAACAGCGACCATCGCATGTCGATTAACTCTTTAATGGCAGCCGGCAAGGATTCGCAAACGCGCCTTGGAGGGGCAACGCTCGCAGCCTCGGCGGCGCTGCTTGCGGCGATCGCTCTGGTGCGCTCCCCCGGTTTGCTGTTTGGAGTACTGAACGTCGACGAAACCGACTTTTTGCTGATCGCCCGCAAGATTCTGGCGGGTGGCCTACCGTACGTGGACGCGGTGGAGACCAAGCCACCCTTGGTTTACCTCTTGTACTTGCCCGGCGCACTCGCCGGCGTGCGGATGTGGCCGATGCAGCTTCTGGGCATCGGCTGGGTCTTCGCTACCCTTTGGGTTCTCAAGTCGACAGCGGATCTTTGGACCGGCCGCAGCGAGGTGGGTTGGGCGGCGGCGTGGTTGGGGCTTTTGGCGTATTGCTGCGACGTCCCGGCGGTGAACACCGAGCTGTTCCTCAACCTGCCGGTGGCGGCGGCGCTGTTCTTCTTCGTCAGAGCGCAGCAGCGGAGTCGATCTGTCGACTGGCTTTACTGTGGCCTGTGCGCCGGCCTCGCTACCCTCTTCAAGCACCAGGCCGGCATCTTGGTCCTCGCTCTGGTGGCCGCCCAGCTGTGGTTTCAAATCGCCGACCTAGGCACCCACCGTGCACCAGCTCGGGATTTTCTTCGAATCGCCTGGATGGGAACGGGATTTGTGCTGCCTTGGGCCGCGGCGTTGTCCTTTTATGCTGTCCGAGGCGAGCTCAGCGCGTTTTGGGAGTGGAATCTGGTGCGCAATCTCTCCTATGCCACGAATGGGGCCACCGGGGATCGTCTGATCCGGGCTGCCAAGGCGATTGGCGTTTGCGTCATTGGCGGAACCCCGCTCCCGTGGCTGCTCTCGCTGTCGCCCACTCCCGGCCGTTCTGATCGCATTCGCAGGACCCTCGCCCTGCTGTTGGCCCTCACTTGGATTCCGGTGTGTCTCGGCGGCCGCTTCTACGAGCACTACTTCCTCCAGTTCGTTCCTCCGCTGGCGCTGTTGGGAGCTGAGCGAGCCGCGGCTGTGGTGAAGAACTGGCGAACCTTTCCACGGCTTGGGCAAGTCGCGCTGAGCAGCGTCGCGTTGATTCCACCCATCGCACTGTTGGTGGTGGGGGTCTCCTTTGGCCTTCGCAATTACTATCCGACCCAGGACCAAAGGGTGGTGGCGCTGGCGCGCTGGTTGGACGCCAATTCGCAACCGATGGACAAACTGTTCGTCTGGGGTCACTTCTCGCCGATCTACTACCTCTCCGGGCGGGAACCCGGGACGCGCTACTTGTCCACCTCGGTTCACATGGGTAACTTCGATCCACACCACCTGCCGAATGATTTCGACGCCGCTGCTCACCGCTCGGCGGTGGACGTGAAACGTACCCTCCGAGACTTGGAGGCGAACAAGCCTCCCTGGATCGTCGACACCGCGCCGGCCGACATCCACGACTGGGCAAAGATTCCCTTGAGCAAATTTCCGGAGCTCGAGCGCTACGTCACCTCGAAATACGAGTTGGTCGCCCACCCCGGAGGCACAGCGGTTTACCGGCGAATCGAGGCGTCCAAGCTGTCCCTACGCCGCGCTGGCTTGGGGAACTGAAAGATTTGAGCGAGCCCAGCGGCGCTGCCAAAGAAGGAAAATGGCCATCGTCCAGAGAGGCTTACGCAGATCCGCTTCCCCGCGGAGGTGGCGCTGCAAAAGTCTCTGGGCCGGCGCCACCTGAAACACGCTCGATGCGGCCAGCGACTGTGGACTGAAGAGATCTTCGAACATGCTTCGAAGCGGGCCGCGGATCCAACGGGCTACCGGAATCCCAAAGCCCTTCTTGGGCCGCCGCAGAATCTCTCGCGGCACCAGCGCCCGGACCGCGCGTTTGAGCACCAGTTTGGTGTGCCAAAGCCCAAGCTTCTGCGCCGAGGGCAAGCGCGCGGCAAACTCCACGACATGGGTATCCAGGAAGGGAGCCCGCAACTCGAGCGAGGCGGCCATCGAGGCGCGATCCGCCTTCACCAAGATGTCGTCGACCAGATATCGGTCTAAGTAAAAGCGCAGCGCGGCATCCACTGAGTCGGTGGAGATCCCCGCCGCTTTAGCGCGAGCGGCATCCTCCAACACCTGATGGTAAACGATCTCGTCGCGCATCCTGGGCAGCAGATCCGGATGCAGCAGCTCACGCAGCTCGGCGGGTAAGAACGAGCCAATCCAGACCTGGTGGCGCAACGAGGGTGGCGCGGATAGGCCGCGCAGCAGTTGCTTCAGGCGAAAGTCGAAGCTCATGTTGGTATCCGCGGCGGGCAGTCGCCGAGCTGCGGCGACGAACAATGAACGAATCGGCGGCGGAATCGCGGCCAACAACCGCGCTGGACGATGGGCCAAGAAGGTGTCGTAGCCAGCGAACAGCTCATCGCCTCCGTCCCCCGCCAGCGCCACGGTGACGCGTCGGCGCGCAAAGCGGGACAAAAGAAGGCTGGGAAGGATGCTCGGATCGGCGAACGGTTCGTCCAGGTGCGCGACCGCGGCGGGGATTTCGTCCAGGCAGGTGGAACCGGAGAGCCGTTGGAAGTGGTGCTCCGTGCCCAGCCGCTTCGCCGCGAGGCTCGAATAAGCAGACTCATCGAATGAGGACTCATCGAAGCCGATCGAGAAGGTCTCCAGTCGCGAGCGATGGCGCGCGGCCAAGGCCGCTACCGACGTAGAATCCACGCCGCCGCTGAGAAACACGCCTACCGGAACGTCCGCCACCAAGCGGCGAGCGACCGACTCGTCGAGGAGCCGGAGCAGCTCGGCCTCGGGTTGGTCGGGCACGCCTTTGGGCGTAGGCCGAGGGAAGTCCCAATATCGCCGCATCCGGAAGCCCTTCTGATCCAGGATCGCCAAGTGGGCGGCGGGGAGCTTCCGCACCGAGCGATAGATGCTGAGCGGGGAAGGAACGTATTCCAGCGCGAGATATTGGACCAGCGCGTTCTCATCCAAGTCGACGGGCAAGTCGCCGCGAGCCAAAAGCGCCTTGGGCTCGGAGCCAAACACAATGCGAGTCGCAAAAAGCGGCGCCGAATCAGCCGAGGCAACCGCAGAGGCCCAGGCGCCGCCTGCTCCCAGCGCGTAGTAGAGGGGCTTTTTGCCCATCCGGTCGCGAGCGAGCACAAGCTTTTGCTCGCGGGAATCCCACAGGGCAATGGCGAACATTCCGTGGACTCGCTCCACGAAGGATTCACCCCACTCGAGGTAGGCGCGCAGCACCACCTCGGTATCGCTGCGGGTGGTGAATGAATGTCCACGCTCCCGCAAGCTCTGCCGCAGGGACTCGTGTTCGTACGCCTGCCCATTGAAGATCAAGGTGCATCCCTCGCGGGTCATCGGTTGGGTCCCACCCACCAAGTCGAGGATGCTGAGCCGTCGGTGGCCGAACGCCACAGGGCCGGCGGAGAAGTACCCTTCCTCGTCCGGTCCGCGGTGGAACAGCGATTGCGTCATCCGGCGGACCGCTTCTGGATCCGGCGGTCCATCGAATCGGATCTCGCCGGCAATGCCGCACATCAGTCGCGGGCCTCGAGCAGATCGCCATTGGAAGCGGAGGGTTCCACCGGAATGTCGCTCCAGTCATTGATGGTTTCGGCGATCAAGTACGGACGCTTGTCCTGCGATTCGTAATAGGTCCGGATGGTCAGCTCGGCGAGCAGACCCATGAGAACGCTCAACACGCCCGCCAGCGCAAACACCACTCCAAAGAGGGGAAGCGGAGTCTCAACGAAGTCCTTGGCGCCGGCCAGCTTGTACGCCAGCGACAAGGCGAAACTCGCGAACGAACACACCAGCGCAACCAGACCAAAGCCTCCGAACAGGTAGATCGGCTTGGTGCTGAAACTGGCGAGGAACTTCACCACCAAGAGGTCGAGGAGAACTTTCCAGGATCTGCCGAGGCCGTACTTCGATTTCCCCGCTCGCCGAAAGCGGTGATTGACCACCATCTCGGTGACACGAGCGCCCTGCCAGGTGGCGTAAATTGGAATGAAGCGGTGCATCTCGCCGTACAGGCGCACGCCTTGGAGCACGTCGCGCCGGTAGGCTTTGATGGTGCATCCGTAATCGTGCAGCGGAACGCCCGAAATCTTGCTGATCAGCCAGTTGGCAACCCGGGATGGGAGCTTGCGTCCGAACTCCGCATCCTTCCGGTTTTTTCGCCAGCCGCTCACCACGTCGTAAGCCTGGCCCGGAGTTCCATTGCCGGCGTGCCCCTCCAGCCTGGCCAAGAGCCGCTCGATGTCCGCTGGATCGTTCTGGAGATCGCCGTCCATCGGAACGATCACCGCTCCTCGAGACGCTCCGATGCCCGCCGCCAAGGCAGCGGTTTGACCCGAGTTTCGCCGGAATCGAATTACCCGCAAAAGCGGTTCCCGGCGGCTCACTTTCGCGAGCGCGGCAAAGGTACCATCCCGGCTGGCGTCGTCGACGGCGATCACTTCAAAGGTTCTTTCCCCCCGGCGCAACACCTCGAACAACTCCGCAAGGAGTGGTTCGACGTTCATTTCTTCGTTGAACAAGGGGATAACGACCGAAAGCTGCGGCGCATCCGCCAGATGCGGCGCTAGTTTCGGTGCCTCGCGCACCTCTCGGGCAGCTCGGAGCATCATCTCAGTCGCACACCGAATAACATGAAGCTAATCATTTCGCTTTGTACAAAGGTAAAGACGGGCTCGAACCTCTTTGGGGAACGGTCACCCGTGCGGGAATCAGCAGTCGAAGCGCCGGGAGTAGAACCAGCGCACAGACGATACAGGTCACCTCGCCGACCATCGCGTACCAGCCAAACGATTTCAGGGCCCGGTTGAGCGAGAGCAAAAGAGATCCATAACCAATGATCGAAGTCCAGGAACAAAGGGCCACCGCGGGGCCGACCTCCGCGAGGGACAGGAGCACTCTACCCCCGCGCTCGCGGACTCGAGATACCACGTTCGCTCCATAGTCCACCGCAATCCCGAAGGTAATCGGGAAAACAATGAAGTTGAAAAAGTTGATTTTCAGACCCAGAAGAACAGCCACACCGCCCATCACAATAACTCCGGCGATCAGAGAGGCAATTACCAACAGGCTCGCCCTTGTGCTTCGAAAGAACAGCACCACCAAAATGAAAACGCCGGCCAGTGAGAGGAAGGTCGTCATCGGGCCCTCTCGCTCGATGTTTTGCAGCAGGTCGGCGAAGACGACATTCTCGCCGGCGGCCTCATACAACTTGCCATCGACCTGTACATTCCGGACGGCCTGCACGAAATCCAGCAAGTTGTCTCCAATCTCGAGGTGGGCGTCGGGCTTGGCGGTCACAACCGCAATTCGGCCCAGGGTTCCGTCGCGTTCCCGAAAACGGTCGAGCAACGTCGGAGGCGCTTCAGAGACGCTGAGCTCCATTTGCGCCGCCAGGTCCGACCGGACTTGCTTTAACCGCTCGCTCTGGGCGGGCGAAAGGTGCTCCAGCACCAGATCCGACAGCATTCGCCGAATCTCATCGATGATCGGGAGCTTCGCGCGCTGATCGCGCGGCACCACGGATGAGAGGGTCTCACAGCCCTGAATCAATTTCGACCAGCGCGGCTGCTTTTGCCGTTCCTTAATTACCTCGCAAAAAGCGTCGGCTCCCTCCCAGGAGGGCAACAGTGCCAGAGCGCCGGCGATCGACTTCCCCAGCGAGTTTTGCGCCCGGTCGTTGTCGCGCAGAAGCTGGTTATCGCCTCGAAGCTCATTGGTGAGGTTTTCCAGATTCCGTTCCAGGGCGTTGGGCAGGTGGCGGACGAAGAGCACCATCGAAATCAAGCAGGCGGCGCCGAAGACGGCGACGATCGCTTTGGGATAAGCAAACAGCCGCACCAGGAAACCGGGGACGCGAAGCTGCTCTGAAACGAGCTCCGCGCGACCCCGCACCGGCCGCAACCGTTCGAAGACCCGCAGCATCGCCGGGACGAGCGTAAAGGTGTACGCCCAACAAAGCAGCATTCCGATGCCGCCGATGAATCCGAAGTGTCGAAATCCCCGGTTGGCGGCCAGGATCAATACCCCAAACGCCACGCTCGATGCGGCGGAAGCCAGCAGGGTTGCGCTGGCGGAGGTGTTGGCTCCATCCACCGCCGCTTCCTCCAAGCCAATTCCCGCGCGGCGCAGCTGACGGACTCGAGCGAGGTAAATCAATCCATAGTTGATGCCATTGCCGACGACGATCGCCCCGAGAAACGCTGTCTGGGTATTGAGGTAGCCAATCACCAGCCACGTGAGTCCGAACGTCAAGGCAACCGCGGCCAGCACCGCGACCCCCAAAGAGATGGTGGATCGGAGGTCGCGAAAAAATAGAAACAACGAGCCCAGCACCAGGGACACACACAGCAGGGCCGTCGATGCGATGTCGTTGAGGATCGCCTCGTATTCGGCAACGAACAGCGGGAAAGTGCCCCCGAAGCCGACACGCAACCCGTTGGCGTCCAGCTCCGGCCGATGCCGCTCCGCGACCGAGCTCATCGTGGTCAGCAGTGCTCGGGCTTCCTTCACGCCCAGCGCCGTTCCAGTCGGACGGACCACCAAGGTGAGCGAACGGCCATCTGGGTGAATCAAGTATCCATCTTTGTATCTGGCGAATCGTTCTCGAATCTGCTCTCGAGGCAGCTTGGTATTGGGATCCAGCCAGGGGGCGGCCTGCTCAGGCTTCGGCGGCGGTGACTCCTCGTCGTCGAGGTGCAACAGCAGGGGATTGGCGCGGGCCTTGGCCCTGGAGACTTCCCTCTTCAGCACGTCGCGCGCTTTCTGAAGCTCGGACGGTTCTACGAAGAGGGGCCAGTGGTCTTCGTACCAGCGCTCCACCGGGAGCGTGTTCCACTCGACGGATCGAATGACTTCCGGGCCAAGGGCCAGATACTCCCGAGCCAGCACCTCTGCGAGCTTCTCGGCCGCAGCCAAACGGGCATCCGGTCCGACCATCTCGACGTTGACGAGCACGGTCCCATCTCCACCCACCCGCCGGACCAACTCCTTGACGTGGATCACGCTCGGGACGTCCGAAGGCAAGAGCTCTTCGAACGAGGAACGAATCTCCAAGCGAGAGGCCAACCACACGGAAACCGCGGTCAGCACCCCAACCACGACGAAGAGGCGACCTGGATGGCGCAGACCCATTTCGGTGATGCGGGTCACCAGGGTTCGCCCCACCCGAGCAACCCTCTTCACATTTGATTGAGCCTGAGAGCCGTGCAGTGTCTGTTCCTCGCGATCATGTTGTAGAACGGATATATCGCAGGCCAAATTTTCGAGGGGGAGAGTAATTTGACATCCACAGGCTTGCGGTTGGCCGTGCTCTCGCTGTTGGCAGCTTCACCAATCTCGGCTGCGCCGGAGATCACCGCGATCGTGGGGGCAACGGTGCTTCACCCTGAACGAGCTGGTGCGGCAGTCGCAGATCGAGGAGTGACCCTCCTGATTTCGGGCGACCGGATCTCGAAGATCGGGCCGACGAAGTCGACCGCAGTGCCGGCCGGCGCGAAGGTGATCGACGCCGCCGGCAAGTGGGTGATCCCCGGCTTGATCGACTCCCACGTGCACTTCTTCCAGTCAGGCAACCCCTACACTCGGCCGGACGCCATCGATGCCAGGGGCCTGGTGCCGTATGCGCAAGAGCTCGCCAGAACCAAGGCGCGACTGGAGGCAACGTTCAAGATCTGGCTTTCGTGTGGGGTCACCGGGGTCGCGGACGTGGGCGGGCCTTTTTGGAATTTCGAGGTCAGAGACGCCGCGAAGAAAAGCCCCGCTGCGCCCCGGGTTGCCGTGGCCGGGCCGTTGATTTCGATGATCGATCGGCCGCCACTCGACCTGGGGGATCCGCCGATCATCAAGATCACCTCGCCGGAAGCTGCCCGCGCGCTTTCCAAAAAAGAGCTCGCCTACAAGCCGGACTTTCTCAAGGTTTGGTACATCCACATGCCCACGGACGACCTCGCCAAACAGGAGGCGATCGTCAAGGCGACCGGGGACGCCGCCCATGGCGCCGGCGTTCGATTGGCCGTCCATGCCACCGAGCTGGACGTGGCCAAGTCGGCGCTGCGCGCCGGGGCGGACATTCTGGTGCATTCGGTGGCGGATAGACCCGTGGATCAGGAGTTTCTGCAGCTCGCTCAGCGCAACAAGGCAATTTACACGCCCACCCTCTGCGTGCCCGATGGTTATGTCTTGGTGACGTACAACAGCTGGGAGCCCACCCCTGAGGAGCAGCGATTGGGGGATCCCGAGATCCTGGCCCACATGCATGACTTCGAAAAGGCCCCGAAAGAGAAACTACCCACCAACGTGCGCAACAACATTCGCCGTCGGCTTGCGTTGCGCCCCGGTGTCCGAGACGTGGCGATGGACAATTTGCGCAAGGTCTGGGACGCGGGGATTCCGGTGGCGATGGGAACCGACGCCGGCAACATCGGTACGCTCCACGGTCCGTCGATTTTCCGCGAAATGAGGTTGATGGCGGACTCCGGCCTGACTCCGCAGGAGATACTGCTCTCGGCCACGGTGAACGGGGCCAAAGTACTGGGGATGGAAAAAGACCTGGGACGCGTCGAGGCTGGAAAGCTCGCGGATTTGGTCATTCTCGATGCCAATCCACTGGAATCGGTGGACAACCTCTCGCGCACTTACCGGGTAGTCAAGGGCGGCAAGGTGTTTGATCCGACGGAGTTGACGCGTTCACTTCGGCAGTGAATCGATCACCGGCAGCTCCGCATTGACCAGCTCGGGGTATTTGATTCCAGTGCCGGTGTTGAGAAGGACGATCCGCTCGTCGGGTCGGACCAGGCGATCCGCAATCAGGCGCTTGAGGGCGGCCCAGGTGGCGGCGCCCTCTGGGGCGGCGAAGACACCTTCGCGCCGACCCATGTCGGACATCGCCTCGACGATCTCTTGGTCGCTGACCTCCAGCGCCGTCCCTCCCGAGTCTCGGATCACTTTAAGAATCAAGTAGTCAGCGACGGCCGCGGGCACCCGAAGCCCGCTGGCGATCGTCGCGGCATCGGTCCACGCCGGCGCCTGGGAGAGCCCTTGTCGAAACGCCCGCACGATCGGGGCGCAACCCGAAGCTTGCACCGAGACCATCCGCGGACGCCTTCGGCCGATGAGGCCCATCGACTGCAGCTCGTCGAACGCCTTCCAAATCCCAACCACCCCGGTGCCGCCCCCGGTTGGGTAAACAATCACATCGGGAACGTCCCAGCCGAATTGCTCGGCGAGCTCCAGGCCCATCGTTTTCTTGCCCTCGGCTCGGTAGGGCTCTTTCAGCGTCGAGATGTCGAACCAGCCGGCGGCCACGGCCCGCTGTCGGACGATTGCGCCGCAGTCGTTGATCAGGCCGCGCACCAAAGTCACGTTCGCGCCGTAGATTGCCCCTTCTTTCTGGTTCAAGCTCGGCGTATCGACCGGCATGTAGACATGCACCGGCACTCCGGCTCGAGCCCCGTATGCGGCAAGCGCCGAACCCGCGTTTCCCGCCGATGGGATGGCGAACTCCTTGGCTCCCAGCTCGAGGTTGCGCGACAGCGCGGCCGAAAGCCCTCGCGCCTTGAAGGAGCCGGTGGGATTGAGCCCTTCCTCCTTGATGTACAGAGCCGAAAAGCCAAGCTGCGCACCGAGGCGAGGAGCCGGCAGAAGCGGAGTATCACCTTCGCCGAGGGTGACGATGTAGCGGTCCAACCGCACCGGAAGGATCTCTCTCCAGCGCCACATCCCTCGCGGCCGATTGCGAACGTTTTCGCGCGTCAGCGTCTTCGAAGCGCGCTCGAGATCGTACCGCGCGTAGAGGACCTTGTTGCAGCTGGGGCATAAGGTTTGGATCCGATCCGCGTCGACGGTGCGGCCGCACCCGGTGCACTCGAGGTGGGAGAGCGTACTTTGCGGACCTTGCATTCTCGGAGTGCAGCTTACGCCGAAGCTAGGTCGGCTGCGCGAGGTTCTCCATCTTCTGGCTCAGCCAAGCTCGGGCCGGTTCGGTGTCCACCGCGTGGTACTCCAGCCCCGGAAACACCACGTCCCTGAGCGTCTGAACGAAAATGGAACGCTTGGTCGAGTGCGGAAGCACGCCGTGCTGCAACAGTTCCGGGTCCTCCAAATAGGGTTTGACGCGAGCGAACAGTCCCTCGGTTACAGTGCCCTCCAACATGTCCGGTATCAGCGAGCCCAGAAACTTGACGCTTCCCGCGGCGTGTTCGCTCGCCAGGAAGGCCCATCCCAGTCGGCTGTGGGACACCTCGTCGCGCGCGATTTCCTGCAGCACCGACTTCATCCACTGGCCTTTCGCAGCCTGAAGCAACGTGGTGAGCACGCTCATGCTTTCGGTTTCTGTGATGCAGCAGGAGGCGACCAGCTCGTAGAGGACCTTCTGCCTTTCCGAAAGTCGCCTCGGCGCGATTTCTGGGACCGTCACTGGCGAGGTGGCCGCTCGCCCCGGGTATCCATACTCTTGGGCCACCTCGAGGCACAGCGTCGCGTGCCGACGCTCGTCGTCGGAGGCGCGCTGGGCCAATTCCGCCAGCAGTTTTGGGCCACCCAGGTTCGCCAACCGTTGGCTTAGGCGGGCGAAGCGAACCTCAGCGTCCAACTCCACCTGCCAGCGAAATACCCACGCCTCGACCGCGACTGGCCGAAGGTTCTCCGGGCATTGCGGGTATGGGCGCCGGCTACCAGCCTGGGGTTCCTCCGCCCTTTTCGACACCGGCATCTTTGTGACCTCCTTGCCCCATCCCCCCGTCTGCTTTGTTGGCTCCGATATTCGGCGGCCCGCTCGCGCTGCTGCAGGTTCCAGCGCTGGTAGCCAGGGCGGCTCCCCCGAGCACCAAAACCTGAAAGAGCTTCCTAACCCGCATGACGCCTCCGTTTCGTCAATCCGCTGACACCTTAGCCTCGGGCGTGTTGCGAGTCACCATCGGTTTGCGGCGAAATATTCTTAACCTTTCCAAAGATACGGGGTGTCATCGCCCGCGAGCGTATGCGCAATCGTCAGGGGGACGTCGCTGGCCATCCAGGAAGGTTCATGCTGCTTTTCTTGTCTTGGTGCGCTCGCGCAATCGAGTAGAGCTTTGGCTTCACAAGGAGGGAGTAACGCCATGAGTAAGCAGCAGTCCCGGTTGCATCTGTGTCTAGCTGTGGGACTCGCCCTAGCGGGTCTGCCCCGGTTGAGCTCGGCTCAACCCACAGCCGAGGAAGCAGTTCGCTTCCTCGAGCAATCTACGTTCGGGCCCAATCCCGCCCTGATCCAGCACGTTCAGGACATCGGGTTCGATGCGTTTCTGGAAGAGCAGCTCACCATGCCCAGCACCGGCTGGACCGACTATGGGCTGTGCCCGTCGGATCCGACCCAAGGGCCCAACAATCCTTGCAATCCCACCGGTTGCACCACCTGCACTCGAAACTGGTACACGATGTACTCGATCCAAAATGAGTTCTACCGTCGAGCTCTCCTGTCGCCCGACCAGCTGCGACTGCGGGTTATTTTCGCGCTCGACCAGATCTGGGTGATCTCGGCGCTGGTGGTAGACAACTTCCAGAGCGGGTGGATGGCCTATTACCTCTCGGTGCTCGACCAGGACGCTTTCGCCAGCTATCGCCAGCTGATGTACGACATCACCCTGAGCCCGGGCATGGGCCGGTACCTGGACATGGCTGGGAACAGGGGAGCAACGCCGAACGAGAACTACGCCCGGGAAATCCTGCAGCTCTTTTGCGTGGGCCTTGACGAGCTCAACGACGACGGCACTCCGATGCTCGATGATTCTGGCCAGCGGATCCCGAGCTACAACCAGGATGACATCGTCAACTTCGCCAAGGTTTTCACCGGCTGGAATTTTGCAGCACCGGACGTCCCCAATTATCCGAACTGGCGCAACCCGATGGTGCTGACCGAGTCTCTGCACAACCACGACGCCAAAACGTTGCTGGTCGACATCCGCTCGCCGGATCGGGTTGTGCTACCGGCGAACCAAATGGGCCTGGATGACCTAAACCAGGGGCTGGACAACATCTTCTACAACCACAATTTGCCTCCCTTCATCGTCAAGCAGCTGATTCAAAAGCTGGTGACCAGCAATCCCAGCCGCGACTACGTCACTCGGGT
>Ga0126369_10001727_pt1 | contig 15294 bp, 15 predicted proteins | sample PanSoiMetaPlot_1_FD_109646 | JGI IMG/M metagenome (GOLD analysis project Ga0126369, IMG submission 109646) | Tropical forest soil microbial communities from Panama - MetaG Plot_1 | ecosystem: Environmental > Terrestrial > Soil > Tropical forest > Bulk soil | place: Panama | collected 2016-02-17 | reverse complement strand
TTACCCACTCGCCGTCCCTTCGAAGCACCAAATCGGTCGGACCACCGTGGTCTTTCTTGATGTACAGCCGCTGCGGCACTAGGACGGTCAGTCAGGGGATGTCATGTCAGACAGGAAGTGGTCAGTCTCCTGAAAACTAAATGCCCAGCTAGAAGTGTTGCAAAAAACACGAAAAAAGCGCCGCCACCCTTCCAGTAAATATCACCCTCCGCGCAGGCGGCCACCAGGCCAGCAAGCAAGACGGCAATTACCGCAGTCAGCACGTCACCAAGAAATTTTATTAGTCGCTCCGACGCTTTCGTTCGCGTTTCCAGGTGAGCAATTCGTTTTTCTAATTGAGCCGATTTGCTGGCGAACTCATAACGCGTCTGCTTGATGTCGCGTTCGTGCTGGCTAATGAACCGCTCTGACAAATCAACGCGGCTTTCCAAGTCTAGGATTTCGCCCCTATGAGGCCCAATTTGCCGCCCAAGTGCATCCAGTTGCCAGCCCACGTTGTCGTCGCTCATGTGCTATCACTCACGCCACGCTACAAATACGCTGAATGGTCACGCAACAAACACGTGGAATAGTAATGAAAATTCCAGCCAGATTAGGGCAGTTGGAAGCGCCAAGTCCGCTTTACTCACGTAAGCGGATATTGTGCGTCGTGGCGCCAGGGGCCAAAAACAGATTTATGTAGCAGGGCTTATCCTGAATTTGACTTATTCGAAAATGCCGCCTTTACAATGGCGGTCGTTAATTCACGATGGTGGGGCAAAAGTGAAAAATCCGATCATCGTTGCTCTCATGGTGGCAGGCGCGATCATCATCGCGACCCCAATAGTTATTTTTGGCCTGATCAGGGTTCTCTGGAAGCTTGGTACATCCCTGGCGACGCCAAGGGCGCCTGTAATTGCGGAAAAAATCAGACAACTGGCGGAGGCCGCCGAGGCGCGTATTAGCGGTCAGAAAGATAAACAGCGAAATTAGATGCAATCCGTCGGAGTCTACCCGCCGGCTCCAGGAATAAAGCACCTGATTTGCGTCCTGCCTTCGTAGTCCTTGTAGGGCCATACGATGGCCAACCCGAACTTGTTTGATACGGTTACCAGCGCTTCGGGTGGCACTTCGATCCACTGGCCGTCAAGCCGCACTCGATACTTTCCATCCTTCGAATCCCAATCCACATCTGAAACGCTCTGGCCATCGGCATCTGAACAGCAGGGCCCTCTCCGACTCGCGAGGCTGTCGAACCACTGCTTGAGCGGTGAGTTTGAATACTTTCCGTTGGGGTCGCGGGCGAGACCCGTTTCAGAGGAAAACAGCAGCGACAGCGCCGCGCAGCAAATAATGCTGACGTTGACGAACGATACGGTGAACTTCGCCATGCAAAATTCCGCCTCTAACTCGGGCCGGGATCTTCCCTCGCCGGTTTATATGCTAGAGGGTAAACCGGCTGGATAATCGCTAAAGAAATTGACCGTTTTGGGCCGAAGCTTCGTGTCGGAGTCCCCTTTTTTTTTGAAACGTATTCGATGATGGCCCCCGCCTTTTTCCAATTTAGTCACAATACTTTTGCCTGATGTTCGTTACTATCCCAGAAAGTTGATCGCGAGCAGGATGTCATCTAAAGGCCAATCGCGAACATTTCTCGTTCGATTATTTCATCGGCGGCATCGGAGTGCGAGCTGCGCCACTCGCGCCTTCGCAGACGATAGAGGACGCGAATAAATATAGCGTCTTATCCCGCTACAATAACGGCGAGTGCGAGCGTGTCCATTAGCGACGGTCCATCGTGCACTATCTTGCAAAATGTCCACGGGATATCAAAGGCGGAGCGGCGAGGGCCGCGCCGACTACGAGCCAAAATGTGCGCTGATAAAGCATGTCAGCCGGAAGAGACATCACTGCAAACGCAACAAAACATAAAATGAGAACCGCCGATGCCTGATCTTTCCGCGCGCAACGCCATTCTGTGACAAACACATGCAAGGCAGGGATGGTGAACGCCAGAAATCCAACAATGCCCAACTCGGCGAGTAGCCATAGCGGGGTCGAATGAATTACAAGCGGAAACCCCTCACTGGTAAGAATCTTTAGATTTTGAAATGCGCCCAGGCCCGCGCCGAAAAGTGGATTGGCAACAAATAGATTAAGTCCGCCAACCAAGCTAACCAGGCGTTCTTGCGTCGATGCTTGGGTCGGAATGACAGCTGGCATCGACGACAACAGGTCCCCCGAGTTGTGAATGGCACTCGAGCTCCCTTGAACAGAAAGTACGTGAAGAATGATGGCAATCAAAGCAACGCACGCGGCACAGCTGGCCGCGCCGAGGACTTCCCGAATAGTCGTTGCCCGGATATGGAGCGCTATTCCAATAAGGGCTGCGATTGCAATCCATCCTGATCGTGATCCCGCGAACCAAAATGCGGAAAACATCAGGGCCAACAGCGCAATGCGCAGACTGCCGCCGCGCACGAATATGATTATTGCAGGTGTTGCCATGAGCAATTGCAGGGCAAAGGAATTGCGATTTTGTGCAAATCCTTCGATCGGACCGTGCGTTAAGGGTTGAGAGGCGAATTGGGCCCCGGCTTCGCGTAACAATACGAGACTAACTTCCAGTCCGGCGATTGCTGCTGTGGCCCCGACGAATGTCAGAAGCACTATCCGGAGTGCATCCAATCCATCCTCCACCACGACCAACGCGCCTGTCGTGGCATAGCCCAGCAAAACAAACCATCCGAGAAATCTGTTAACCCATGCCCATGTCGTCCAGCCGAATTGCCACCCGCCGATGAGTAATGCTCCGGCCAGTGCAATCGTCGCTACTGCGACTGCTGCATTAACGTAGGATACTCGCCACTTTGGCGTTCTTCCTTGCTTGACCGCGGTCAGAACAAAAAGCGCGCCTCCCACCAAGGCTACTGGATCCGCCAGATTTGCATTGAGCAGTCCCGAACCAACGGGAACGTGAACCTGAAATAGTACCAGTGTAGCTGCGGCGAGCGGAAGAAACCACGAAACTGTCCGCGAATAGTCGATTGGCCTGGTGTCCGCAGCCGTAACCTCGCGACTTGCCTTCGTTGCACCGGGCAGGGAGAGGACAGCGACGATGCCCGTCGCCAGCAGAGATCCGATGCCGATGAGAACGGCGGTGGTGAAGGCGGCATGGCCTGGCACACCGATTGTACCGAGCGCTGCAATTGCACTCATTTCGCGCACGCCCCAACCTGCAAAACTAATTGGGACGCTTGCGGCAAACATGACAACGGCTGAAGCGGCAACAAGACTCGCTGTAACTATGTCCGTACTCAAAGCCTTGGACGCGGTGACATATGCAACCATGGTCGGTATTTGAACCAGGACGGTCAGGCCAATGACACGGAGGCATCGCTGGGCGAAACGCTGAGTCAACAAAGGCGCGATTGATTGTGCGGCCAGACGCCCATATCCAAACAATGCGCCAACCGTTGTTGCGGCGATCAGCCCAAAAGAGATTTTGATAAATTCGGCGCCGCCGGCACTTTGATCGAGATAAACGACACCGAAAATATAATAGGCCCCCGCAAGTCCCAGAAGACCGGAAAATACCGCGCTAATAATCCGTTCGTACGCGGTAATGACCACGACGTTGGCGAAAGGCATGCCTGCGCGCCCCATAACGATACCACGCGCGATCAACTGACCGGCAATCTGAAAAAACAAGGCGCCCGCCAGGGTACTAGTGGTTACCGTCGCCATCGCTCTCCGAAAACTGATCGAATGCCCGATGTCGGCGGCAATGGTTTTGAATCTCAGGGTAGCAGCCAGCACGTTGGCAATGAGCGCGGCGAAGATGGCAGCAATGGTCGAAAGCGAAAGTTGATGTAAATCGGAAAGAATTTCGGAAAGATCGTAATTGAGCGTGAGGACCGCGATCACAACGCCAAGCATTGTGATCGAAATGATTGGCTTTAGTACCCCTGTCGCGCGACCTGATTGATCTTTTTTTTTGGAGATTGTCTCAGAGCTTTTGACTGGTCGTAGTTCGATTAGGGATTCTTGGCGCTGCGCTTCGACAATCAATTCGCCAAGTTTCATTGTGCAACGGCTCACTCCTCCGGTCGCAACGCGTCCGGCTGTTGGATTTAGGAGCAACCTGAGCTGAAAAGCTTGGAGAAGTACGCCAACGACTTGGACAAAAACGTAAATTTGGGGGATCGTGTGATGCACATCATCCGTTCAGATGACTCTACGTAGTGGTGCGTTCAGGTTGAGAACGAGATCAGCGCTGTTGAGCTGAGGATAGGACGGGCGGAGCTCTGCCGGACGGTGCTCGCTCAAATCGAGCTTGGCGTTTCCCACCGGCTCCGACTACGCCGTGTGGGCACCATTGGTTTTGCTTCTGCGAGAACTGGCTGGCTAGTTATCGCTGCTGCGATTGAACGCCTTGCCAATCGCATTTATCCGAAGAGTGCTCATGCCACTGCGCGCTTCTTTCTCAGCGCGGGATACAGCCTCGTCGCAATTGACGTAGCCCTTGTCCCACATCTGTCCGGTGCGGTTATCGAGCATACGCTGCCAACAGTAGTCGCCGCGCGTCGGAACAATGATGATCGCGCCCGAATAGGATTCAGTTTGGGGACGTTGTGGCGGCTGTACCGTCGCTTCGTGCCGCAGGGCCGACCAGCCGCTCGGATGCCAGTCGTTGGAATAGACAAGAACGACCAAACCGAAAGCTAGCCAGACGAGCAGCAGGTACGTGCGTGGAATATCGCTCATGAACCAGCGGCGGCGCGCCCGCGCGCGCGCTGCCATGATGCTGGCTCGAGAGTATCGTGGCTCTACCGGTCGCCGAACCAAAGCTTCGCTCCATCGCAACGACGCCGTATTTTAAAATCCCTTCGTTAAGAGACGGTTCACTCTATCCTTCCAGTTGCTCGGATCGCCTCGGTTATTTAGGCCGCACGGCCATGCGATGCCTGCTCTTGCACCCAGCCGGTCGCGCCGCGTAACGTCACTATCAGCAAACATGCCGGTGGGCGAACGAGGGCCGGCCTCGGGGAGGATAACGGATATGCGGCGGTTTTTTGCAATTGTATCGCATGCGGCGCTTGCGGCGGCGTGCTTTACGCTTACCACGATCGGCAATGCGGTGGCGCTCGATTATCCCACCCGGCAGCCGCATATTTATGTTGGCTATCCGCCCGGTGGCTCGACCGACATTCTTGCGCGACTGTTTGGCGACTGGCTCGGCAAGCGCCTCGGCCAGCAATTCATTGTCGAGAATCGTCCCGGCGCGGGCAACAACCTCGCGACCGAAGCCGTCTCCAGGGCGCAGCCCGATGGTTACACCCTGATCCTCGTCAACCCGGCCAATGCCATCAATGCTTCGCTCTACAAGCATCTCAATTTTGTTTTCTTGCGTGACATCGATCCGGTTGCAGGCTTCATCCGCGTACCCAACGTGATGGAGGTGCATCCGTCTGTTCCGGCGACCACCGTCGCCGAATTTATCGCCTACGTGAAAGCCAATCCCGATAAGGTCAACGTTGCGTCGTCCGGCAACGGGACGTCGATCCATCTCTCCGGCGAACTGTTCAAGATGATGACCGGAACAAAGATGACCCATGTACCGTATAAGGGCTCAGCACCGATGCTGACCGATCTGCTGGGCGGCCAGGTGCAGGTGACGTTCGACAACCTGCCATCGTCAATCAATCACATCAAATCCGGCAAGCTGCGGGCTCTGGCTGTAACCACTGCCAAACGCTCGGAAGAGCTGCCTGATGTCCCGACGGTCGCCGAGACTGTCTCCGGTTACGAAGCCAGCGCATTTTTCGGCTTTGGTGTGCCGCATGGGACGCCGAAAGAAATCGTCGATCTTCTCAACAAGGAAATCAATCTGGCGCTCAAGGACCCGACGATGCTCGCAAAGCTTAAGGAGCTCGGCGGTACGCCGATCCCTGGCTCGGCGGCCGATTTTGGCAAGCTCGTCGCGGACGAAACCGCCAAATGGGAAAAAGTGGTCAATGCCGCTAATCTGTCGATCAACTAGCGAGCAGTGTCGCACCGGCAAGAATGACGAAACGTAAAAGTCCCGAAGCGCTGCGCAGCCATCGCTGGCTTGGCGTCAATGACCTGCGGGCCTTCGGCCATCGCTCGCGGCTGCGCCAAGGCGGCTTCGACGCGGCGGATTGGGCTGGCAAGCCTGTCATCGGGATCGTCAATACCTGGAGCGACATTAATTTCTGCCACACGCATCTGCGCGAGCGCGCAGAAGACGTGAAACGGGGTGTGCTCCAGGCGGGTGGCTTTCCGATCGAGCTGCCGGCCATGTCGCTGTCCGAGCCGTTCGTGAAACCATCAACCATGCTCTATCGCAATCTCCTGGCGATGGAGACGGAAGAGCTGCTGCGCAGTCATCCGATCGACGGTGCAGTGCTGATGGGCGGCTGCGATAAAACCACTACTGGCCTGATCATGGGAGCGATCAGCATGGGACTGCCGGCAATTTACGTGCCGGCGGGACCGCAGCTGAGGGGTAATTGGCACGGACATGTACTGGGTTCCGGTTCGGATGCCTGGAAATACTGGGATGAAAAACGCGCCGGCCGCATCACCGAAGAGGAATGGGCGGAGATCGAAGGCGGCATCGCCCGCAGCTTCGGCACCTGCATGGTGATGGGCACGGCGGCGACCATGATGGCGATTGCCGAAGCGCTGGGCATGACACTGCCGGGCGCTTCATCGGTTCCGGCCGCCGATGCTGGTCACCCGCGCATGGCCGCGGCGGCTGGCCGCCGCATTGTCGATATGGTCTGGGACGATTTGACACCGGGTAAAATTCTCACTTCTGCGGCCTTCGACAACGCCATTCGTGTGCATATGGCGATGGGAGGTTCCACCAACGCCATTATCCACGTGGTGGCGATTGCGCGGCGCGCGGGGCTCCAGCTTGACATGAGTCGGTTCGATGAAATTTCACGCGAGGTGCCGGTGCTCGCCAACGTACGACCTTCTGGGGAATTCCTGATGGAGGATTTTTTCTACGCCGGAGGCCTGCGCGCGCTCATGGTAGAGCTCAACAGCGCACTTGATTTGTCCTGTCTCACCGTCACTGGCAGGAGCATTGGTGAAAATATCGCCGGCGCGGAGACCTACAAGCGTGACGTGATCCGTAGGTTTTCGGATCCGGTCTCACGCGAAGGGGCAACGGCAGTTCTCACCGGCAATCTCGCGCCACGCGGTTGCGTTATGAAGCCGTCGGCGGCCGACAAGCGTCTTCTGCGGCACCGCGGAAAGGCGATCGCTTTTGAGGATTACAACCACATGGCGCTTGAGGTCGAGCGAGACGATCTCGATGTCACGCCGGACCATATCCTCGTGCTCAAGAACAGCGGGCCGAAAGGCGGCCCTGGCATGCCGGAGTGGGGCATGCTGCCGATTCCGAAGAAACTGCTGAAACAGGGAGTGCGCGACATGTTGCGCATTTCCGATGCGCGCATGAGCGGGACAAGCTACGGCGCCTGCATCCTCCATGTTGCGCCGGAGAGCTTCGTGGGTGGCCCGCTTGCTTTCGTCAAAACCGGCGACGAGATCGAAGTGGACGTGCCGGCGCGCCGCATTCACCTGCATGTTTCGGATGCGGAAATTGCCCGTCGCCGCGCGGCGTGGAAAAAACCGGCCCCTCGCTACCCGCGCGGCTATGGCGCGCTTTATTCAGAGCATATTGGACAGGCCGACGAGGGCTGTGATTTCGATTTCCTTGCACCGCTGGGGCCAATCCCTGAGCCGGAAATCCATTGATTCCCGTCGTTTCTGGAGGTCTCGCAACAGGAACCAAGCTGGGTCTGGCGGGTTCTTGGCCATGACGGCGACGAAGCCCTGCGCATCACGCGCAACTGATATTGCCGTCGCGTTCGGAACCGGAGGAATCCCATATATGAAGCGACTTTTTGCAGCGGCCGTATTTGCCTTCGTGCTTCTTGCTACCGGCGGTCCCGCGGCGGCGCAACAGGCGACGAGCGTGACCGTCAGCGTAAAAAACCACCGCTTCCAGCCCGCGCAAATTCACGCACCTGCCAAAGTGCAGATCGAGCTGCGCGTGAAAAATCTCGACGCAACAGCAATGGAATTCGAGAGCGATAGCTTGCATGTGGAAAAAGTTGTGAATGGCAACAGCGAAGCCGTCATCCGCTTGCAGCCACTCAATCCCGGCCGTTACGAATTTTACGATGATTACCATCAGGAAAGCACCGGCGTGCTGGTGGTGCGATAGCTTCACCGCAGACATAAATTAGAAACGTTCTCATCTCTGGTGATTAGAAACTCTCCGAATTAGAATATTCTAATGTTTGCTGCGCGCATTGACTCGCGCTCGAAAATTTTTTGAATTGTTTTCTGCGTCACGCGTCGTGCGCATGTCGCGGGCCTGATTGCCGGGCCTTGAACCCGGTGTATGAGGAAAAGCAGATGTTCAGCGGTCATCGAGTGCGTGCGATTCTTTTCGCGGCGCCTTTTTTCATCGCAACTGGATCCGATATTTGCGCTCAGGACTTCTATGGCGATGTCGAGACCAAATATACCTTCGGCTTCACCGAAGGCTCCGGCATTGGCCTCGAAGGCGAAAAGGAATTTTCGCTGGAGACGATCGCCAGAATGGGAAAACAGGACGGACGTTATTGGGCGAGCGAAACCAAGCTCGAATATGAATTTACGCCGAACCAATACGTCCAGTTCGAGTTGGGACCGCTGGTTTCGTACCACAATATCCGAAACGTAACAGATCTGGACGATCGCAATCAGCTTGCGTTCAGCGGCTTCTTCGGCGAGATACGCTATCTTTTGCTTGATCGCAGCGCCTCATCACCGCTTGCGGTCACTCTTTCAGCCGAGCCGGAGTGGCATCGCGTCGACGAAACCAGCGGTGTGCGCGTTACTAATTTTGGTCTGGAGCTGATGGTCAATGCCGATCTAGAGTTGATCAAAAACCGGCTGTATCTCGCCGCCAACCTGCTCTATGAACCGGAAGCAACGCAGGATCCCGACGGCGTAGGCGCCGGCTGGGAAAAAGAATCGACCGGCGGAATTTCTGGAGCAATATCGTATCGCGTCGTTCCAGCCGTGTTCGTCGGCGCGGAGCTCTGGTACTTCCGCCACTACGACGGGATTTGGTTTAACAACTTCACTGGCGATGCCATCTATGTCGGCCCAACCCTTTATGTCCGGCTCGGCCGTAAGATGTTCATGACCGCGGCCTGGAACACGCAAATCAAAGGTCGCGACGTCGATGATCCGGGGTCCACTCTCAACTTCTCGGAGTTTTCCCGAAATCGCGCCAAGTTGAAATTGGCTGTCGAATTCTAGGGGGCAACTTCTATGACCGCAGATTTCGGAAGAATATGCTTTGCCGTTCTATTCCTTTCGCTCTGCCTTCCTGCGGCAGCGCAGCAAGCGGCGAGTGTGAGTATCAGCGTAAAGAATCATCGCTTTCAGCCGGCTGAAATCCATGCGCCGGCTAACGTGCCGATCGAGTTGCACGTGAAAAATCTCGATCCGACGCCGATGGAATTCGAGAGCGTGAGCTTGCGCGTGGAGAAAGTTGTAACGGGTAATAGTGAGGGCGTCATTCGGTTACGGCCATTGAGTCCGGGCACCTACAATTTCTTCGACGATTTCAATCCGAAAACCACCGGCGTCTTGGTGGTGCGCTAGCGCACTACACCAGAAATGGAATCAACGCAGGCACTTCAGCGCGGTAACGCGCATAGGCATCGCCGAATTGCTCGGCCATGAAACGTTCCTCGACTGCGAGTTTGCGTAGCAGCGCGGTGGTCATCAACGCGAGAGCTATCAGCGCTCGCCACTTGCCAATCATAAGGGTCGTACCGATGAGAGCGATCAACATCCCCGCATAGATCGGGTGGCGCACCAGAGCATATGGCCCGTCGCGCACCAGCTCGTGGCGGTGCTTGACCGTTACCTCGGCACTCCAATTGCGGCCCAGGTAAGCGCGCGCGAGAGCTGAAAACCCGAGCCCGAGCACGACCAGCGCGGCCGCAAACAGGACCCACAACAACGTCGGTGCGTGGAACGAACGATCCAGCTCCGTCCCGAGAATATTCGGGAGGGCCAGCAACAGGGCGCCCATGATCAGTGGACCATAGTGGCTGAGCCGCGACGCAAAGCCTTCTCGCCGCCGTGTTTCACTGGTGGCGCGAGCCGCCGCGATCCAGTACGCAAACCAGAGAATCCACAAGGCTGGGATTAATGCGTATAAAACGTGCGTCATCGTTGAGCCAGTAGGGTGCAAGTGTGTCTGAAATAGTGGTAGGCCCTTCGTCAAATCAGACGTAAGTGCATGAGCGAGGATATTCCCTTCGACAAGAATCTTGATCTCGCGCCTGGCAGGGTGGATGAGCCGATGCCGGGCATCCGCCGCGTCATGGCCGACAATCCGGGGCCGTTCACGTTCAAGGGCACTGTCAGCTACATTGTCGGCCGGCGCAAGGTTGCCATCGTCGATCCGGGTCCGGACGACGAAGCCCACATTGGCGCGCTGCTGGAAGCCGTACGCAATGAAACCGTAACGCATATTTTCGTCACGCACACTCATCGCGATCATTCACCGGCTGCCCCGGCGATCAAGGCAGCGACCGGGGCGACCGTTTACGCCGAAGGGCCGCATCGGGCCGCGCGGCCATTGCACATTGGTGAGCACAATCCGCTTGACGCCAGCGCCGACCGCGACTTCCGGCCTGATGTCGCTTTAAAGGACGGTCAAGTGATCAGCGGAAACGGCTGGACCATCGAAGCGGTGGCGACGCCGGGTCACACCGCAAACCACATGGCTTATGCCCTTCGGGAAAAAAACGCATTGTTCGCCGGCGATCATGTGATGGCTTGGGCGACATCAATTGTCGCACCACCCGACGGCGCCATGAACGACTATATGGCGTCGCTGTCAAAACTTGCGCAACGCAACGAGGCCAGTTACCTGCCTGGCCACGGTCCCGTCATTAGCGACGCGCCGCGCTTCGTCAATTACTATATTCTGCACCGCAAGGCACGCGAAGCTTCGATTCTGCATCGATTGGCAAAGGGGCCGACCGATATTCCGACCATTGTGCGCGCGATCTATATCGGCATCGATTCGCGGCTGACAGGTGCCGCCGGTCTGTCGGTGCTTGCCCATCTCGAAGATCTCGTCGCCCGCGGTCAGGTTAAGACCGACGGCGGGCCCGCGATCGACGGAATCTACCGGTTGGCGGGCTGACGCTTTTCGTTCTGGCCTTTCTTCGGCGGCGGCGGTTTCTTCTCGGGGATAGGGCGTGGTTCGGGCGCTGAGCTTACGAGGTCGTCAATATCTTCGAACATGTTGCGAATTCGCGAAGCATTGGCGCCGAGATCGTGAGCGCCGAGTCGCGACGCCGATCGCATATCGATACGTGTGCCTTGACCGAGCGGCACCACACGGATCGCGACGTCGTCGCGGAATCCCATGATGGGGGTGCGGGCCACCGCCTCGATTACGCCCTCCCGGCGCCCCGGCCCAGGTGCGCGAGCGTCGCTGATGGACCATTTGCGTTTGGTGACAAGCGCGAGCGCAGCATCATAGGCGACCTTGACTGGCACATCGAGCTCGAGCGGTCCGATATCGGGATACGCGGCGCGCTGGAGGGCGGCCGTTGCCGGCCCGGGGTAGTCGATACGGTCGCGTGGCCGCATTCGCGCCAGAGCATCGAAACGCGGAGGATTGGCAGTGTCGGTGGTAATATCGGAGATCGCCGGCAGTCTCATGGCGCGGACGCCAAGATAACTAGGGTAGGCGAGCAGCGCGAGCCCCAGAAACAGGCCCACAAGCGCGCGTCCAAGGCCTGCTCGGCCCTGCCGCCAGATAACGACGAACCCGGCGAACGCCAGCAATATGGCAAGGCCGGCAAATACCAATGCCGCAGCGAATGTGGCAAGGGCCGGTACAATTTCCAGCAAGCTGGAGCGCACAATGACAATCGAAAGCGCGGCAACGGCGAATGCAAAGAGCCCCAGCCGGGATGACCAGACCGCTACCTTCGACGTAGGCTCATCGTGGAATGGTCGTCGTGCCATCGTTAAGGCTCTGCGCATATTTGCTTGAGGGCGGCCCATTCGTTTGCATCGAGAAAAGCCGACGGCTGTTGGTTTGCGGCCACCTTGTTAATGGCGGCAACACGAACCTCAGTTTCCGGATGGTCTAAAAGAATTTTCATGCCGGGTTCGGTAGCGCCGCCAATTTTGCCAAGGATAGTCGCCATGGAATGTGTGTTACCGCCAGCCTTGTTCATGAGATCGGCGCCATAGCTATCGGCTGCTGTTTCGGCTTCGCGAGAGTACGACGATTGCAGCATAGTCTTCGCGCCGAACACAACCGCGCCGCCGCCGACGAAATCACCGAGTAGCGTTCCGAACAAAATTGACAGTCCGGCCCCCTGCAGGAGCGCCTTGGTGCCGTCTCGATGGGCGATATGGCCGATTTCATGTGCGATCACACCGGCGATTTCATCGGCATTGTCGGCTTTGTCTATTAGTCCGCGAAATACATAAACGTGTCCGCCCGGCAGCGCTATCGAATTTGCCGCATCCTGCCGCACCACGTCGACCCGCAAGGGACGAGGTAGCCCCGCGGCAGCCTCGAGCCGCCCGACGATCTTGTTGAGCGCGGTGCGCCCCGGATTTTCGACCGCAGTCGTGCCGCAGTCCAACGCCGTCCCAGCTTTGTGCGGGTGGAGCAGGCCGCGTACCTGCATATCGACGGCATCGCCAAGCTTGTCTTCCACGATGCGTGGCAGCAGAGGCGCCAGGCGTTCGGCAATGGCTGGCACACCGAACCATGCCACCAGCAGTAAAGAGAGGGTTGCGCCCACGCTCCAGCCGATCACGCGCATGTGCTGACGGCGTTGCAGCGAACCACTGCGGTCGACGTGAATGGCGCGGGCATCGATCTCGGCGGCCAATGACGGATCGCGGATCTCCAGCCGTTCTAGGGCTGCGCTACCGCGGCGGCCAAGGCGAAGAATGTTCTCCGGCGCTGCAAGACCTTCGATCTCGTCATAGGGCCATTCCGTCCGTGGGTGTCCCTCGAGATTGGAAATCTGCAATCCCGATGGTGCCAGTTCTACGATTACGTCGCGCCGAGCGCTGGTTACCCCGTCGAAGTAGATTCCGGCCCCCGAATTCATAAGTGCGATCCTTCGAATCGCGCCTGCATCAATAACTGCCCACGTTCAGGGCGTCGGCAAGTCCTTCGCCGAGCGCGGAGCTCGGCCGACCGGTGGCCTTCACCTTATTGAGCGTTGAAAGACCCGATAATTGCAGCGATTCCATGCCCAACTGCCAGACCGACAGCAACACTGTCGCGCGATAAATGGTCGAGTACCCGAGTGCCGCAATTACATAGCCCACCAGCGCAACGAAAGTTGTTGCAATCTCGCCCGCAGCGGCGAGGCGTCCCACACCACCCAACGCGGCCAGAAACAGCAAGAAAGGCGTACCGACGACGCCTATCGCTATGCTGAACAGGATCGCGTATCCGACGAAACGGGCGTAGGCGCCATAAACATGGCGCATGCGCAAGTGTGAACGCACTTCAATGGTGCCGAAGCACAGGCCTGAAGACCACCAGCGCAGTACGACTGCCTGGAATGCCGGGTAGAGGAGCGCAGCCAGAATAGCGCTGACGCCGCCCATCAGCACCGCAAAAACTATTGCGGCGCCTAGCCCGGGGTTGCTTCCTTCGATCCTAGCCATCACGTCATCGCCGCCTTGCGCCAGCGTCTCGGCAAAAGCCCTCCAGTCGATCCCGATGAAACTGCTAACGGCCAGCGCAAGGGGAGCAAACACCAGCAACCACATTGGCAAACCGCGTATGAGCAGGCGTAAACCGGAAGCACCGAAGCCGCCGGCCAAGTCACCATAAAACGTGTGCCGCATCTTGTAGCGCTCGAGGCTTGCAAGCTGGAATGGGTAGGCAAGACCAAGGCTGAAGACGGTGACGACCCACCACAGAATCGCGCGGAAGGCGTAAGCCCAGGCCGAGCCCTGCTGATGGAAGCGCAGACCACGATAAACTGTGCGCGTGAGGCGATAGCGGCGCGCACGATAGATCGCGTATTGGCCCAAGAGGCCGAGCGCAGCAAACGCGATCAGGCCCGACAGTTTTCCAAGAACGCCGAGATCAAGTGCCGCTACAAAGAAGCCGGCGTAGATCGGGATGAGGATAGCGATCGCGACCAAAAATCCGATCAGCAACTCCAGCGGTGTGCCGGTATATTCCAGCGCTTCACCGGCGATTTCCGTATTCGACCAGAGAAAACGGCGCACATCAGTCGCCAGCCAGAAGCGATAGATTCCGAGTGTGACCATCAGCAGAGCCGCGCCCCGGATCAGCAGCCGCCAATAGGATCGGCGTTGCCCCAGGAATCGTACCCCGCCGCTCACTGCGACCCCGCCTTCCTCGACGCTGCTCATGGCCTGCAGGGATAAAGGCTACCGCACTGGCACGCAATGTCGTTCACGGACCCGTTGCTTCATTCGGCGGCCTGAATGTATTCGATGCTGGGCGATTACTGCGGCGTTATCAGGCAACAAGTTGCGCAGAAGTTGTCGAGGTTGCCAGCTGCGTGTGGGCAGCATCGGCGGTCATGGGCTCGCCGAAGAAATGGCCCTGTCCTTCATGGCAGCCCTGCATTCTTACTTGCCGCATTTGATCTTCGGTCTCGATGCCTTCCGCGACCACAATTTTGTCCAAGCTGGCGCCGAGGGCGGCGACGGCTCCGATGATCGCCTGTGCGTCATGCTCTTCACCGAGGCCGCGAATGAACGACTGGTCGATCTTGATCTTCTGGAAGGGGAACTTGCGCAGGTAATTGAGGGAGGAATAGCCAGTGCCGAAATCGTCGAGCGAGATACCGACGCCGAGATTCTTAAGCTGCTCCATTGCAGCTAGCGTACCGTCGCTTTCTTCAAGCAGCAAACGTTCGGTGACTTCCAACTCCAGGCGTTGTGCCGGGAGTCCCGATTTCGCCAGCGCCGACACGACCTGTAATGCAAGCCCACGATCGCGGAACTGCACCGGCGACAGGTTGACCGCGACCTTGACGCTTTTAGGCCACTTTGCCGCTTCCAGACAGGCGTGCAGTAAAACCCACTCCCCAAGCGCGATAATCAGGCCGGTCTCTTCAGCGATCGGAATGAAAATAGATGGCGGCACCATTCCGCGTCTCGGATGCTCCCACCGGAGCAGCGCCTCGCACGTTGTCACGCGACCGTTGCGCAGATCGACCAGCGGCT
>Ga0126369_10001724_pt1 | contig 15304 bp, 20 predicted proteins | sample PanSoiMetaPlot_1_FD_109646 | JGI IMG/M metagenome (GOLD analysis project Ga0126369, IMG submission 109646) | Tropical forest soil microbial communities from Panama - MetaG Plot_1 | ecosystem: Environmental > Terrestrial > Soil > Tropical forest > Bulk soil | place: Panama | collected 2016-02-17 | reverse complement strand
GTCGTGTTGAACGGAGTCGCCTACTTGTGTGCTGTCCCGACCAATACGTCACCCGCTGTATGGCCGGGCGCGCCGGTCTCTCAGCCGACGCCGTTGCCCGCTTACGGCACGAGTTTGCCAACAACCCCAATCAACGGTCAGGAGGCAATCCTTGTCGATTCGGTCACAAACCCGAGTTATCAGTGGCGCTTCCGTTACAACTCCTCTTCAACGTCGGCATACAAGTGGGAGTTCATAGGGGGCGCGCCCGCGCAAAACGAGATCCTCACATCGGAGGGTGTAGTCACGAGCAACCTGTATGCCGACATGCCGACGCCTGGGCCGTCAGTCACGGTTCCCCGTGCGGGTGAGTACGATATCGAGTTCAGCGCTGAGATCGTCAAGCAGACCGCGACCGGCTACGCCTACTACACGCCGAAGCTTGGTGCGGCGGCGACGAACGACAACGACGCCGCGAAGATTTACGACTTGGCCGGGAACAACAAGCGGGTCGCCAGAAAGATCCGCCGCACGCTCGCCGCTGGCGATCTCGTGAAGATGCAGTACAAGGGAAGCGATGCGAACCAAGTCGCGGCGATGCTCCGCAACCTGCATATCGTCCCTGCGAGGGTCTCGTGAGTACGCCGCCACCCGCAACGACTCCTTGGATTCCAATTTGGAATTTGAGCGGCTATGGCTACCGCTACCTCGGGGCTTGGGTCGCCGGGACGAGCCAACCAGGGGACATTCGTGTCCAGAACAACGTCGCCTATTTGTGTGTGAGACCGACGACGAACGCGCCGACGCCGTGGCCGATGACTCCCGGCGTCGCAACCTACGGGACGAGCTTGCCCAACGGCCCATATGATGGTCAAGAGGCGATTCTCGTTGATAGCTTGACGAATCCTAGCTATCAGTGGCGTTTCCGCTATAACGCAGGCAGCACGAGTGCCTACAAATGGGAGTTCGTCGGTGGTACGCCCCGAAGCACCGTGGTCGGCGCGGGTGAGACTTGTAACTCGGGATCGCTTGTCGATCTGGCGACGGTCGGGCCGTCGTTCACGATTCCTCGCAACGGTGACTATCTATTGTCGGGAAGCTACTTCTCCCAGCAGCCCGCCGCAGGTGCGACTCAGTACGGGCTGGCCGAGACTTGTCGCAATGGTGCAACGATGGGATCGAACTTCTGGCTGATCTGCAGCTACTATGCTCAAGGTGCTTACGCCGGGTCGAGTCTCGCGCCGTCGCTCGCGACCGGGTTGGCCGCAGGCGACGTGATCAAGTTCATGTATCGTGTTGCGCTCGCCGGGGTAACATTCACCGCGCGCAACTTGACTGTCCAGCCAGTGAGGGTGTCATGAGTGTTCCTGACCCTGCGGCCGTAGATTGGGTGCCGGTCTGGCAGGTAGCCTCTAACCAGGTCTTGGATTCGCAGCTACCGGATCGCCTGAAGACGGCCGACGGTGCGCCGTTGGCGACCGACCTGAACAACATCTACTCGCCCGGCTTCTACCGCTGGACGACGACGACTTTGAATACGCCCGTCGCGGGCAGTTACGGTTACTTGATTGTCGCCGCGATCAGCGATGCGAGCCACCAAGCGCGGCAGATTGCGTGGCTCTTCAACACAGATGCACAATACCAGAGGTACAACGGCGGTGGTACATGGACGTCATGGATTCGCATGTGGCCTCTCTCCGAAGCCTTGCCCGGCGGTGGAGGCAAACATGCGCTCCCCCTGATCGGCGGCTGGGTGAACTACGGCCAGGGCTACCCGGCGGCCACCTACTGGAAGGACGCGACGGGCATGGTGCATATGGAGGGGCTGATCATGCAGTCGGTTCAGAACGGGTCAATCGCGACGGTACCCGTCGGGTATCGGCCCGTAGGGCCAACAGGATCTGCCTCGGTGATGTTTCCGGCGACTTCGAATGGCCCTCCGGGGCCGACCGGCCTGGTGCTGGTCGATCTCCGAGTCGGGGCCGACGGCAACATGGTCTGTTCCGGGCCGTTCGGCAGCGGATGGTTGAGCATCGCGAGCGTTCATTACGACAGCGGATCAATACCCTAAAGAGGAGGCAATATGCAAGTCAGCGTAACAATCGTACTCTCGGAGGGCGACGAAATGCCCGACGCCGACGCAACGGCTCGCAACATCTTGGAGGCGGTCGGGGGTGACCCTGATAAGGATCAGGCGTCTGTGTTCATCAATACGCCGCCCATTCAAGCTTCAGCCGGGACAGCGCCGCCGCTTCCCTAATGGGCGCGACGCCGATCTACGCTTTGCCGTACCCGGAGACGAGCGATCCCGTCGATGGGCACGCGCAAATCATGGCACTCGCGAATCGCATCGAAGCGATCTTCCAAAGCGGCGCGGCTCCGGTCTTGCCGGTCGGCGCGATCCTCGACTGGGGCTACGCGAGCGGAGGCATCCCGGCGTGGGCGCTGCTCTGCTATGGGCAGGCGATCTCGCGCACGACCTACTCGGCCTTGGCCGCCTTGGCGAGCGCGGCCGGATACCCCAATGGCAGCGGCGACGGCTCGACGACCTTCAACCTACCGGACTTTCGCGGTCGCTCCTCGGCGGGCAAAGACGATATGGGCGGTACCACAGCCGGGCGCATTACTGCCGCCGTCTCTGGATCGGCCGGAACAATCTTGGGTGTAGCGGTTGGCGCGGAGGGAGTTACGCTAACGACCGCACAAATCCCGGTGCACAATCATGGGACGCACACGCATGGCGGCTCGACGGGGACAGACAGCCCCGACCATGCGCACTCCGGCACGACTGGAACTGAAAGCGCCGACCACAGCCACAGTTTCACGACAGGCGGACGCAGCGCAGCCCACTCACATACACAGCAACAAGGTCGGTCGATTGCCGGAGCGACCAACTATGGTCTTCCATCCTCCGCGACCGGGCCTAACTTCGCCGGCAATGTCCTGATCCATCCGAATGCCGGTGGTCAGGCTGATAACTTTGCGACCGATACCGAGTCAGCCGACCACTCGCACTCGGGCGGTACGGGCGGTCGCAGCGCGGCGCATACGCACGATGTCACGACGGGCGGCGCGAGCGCGCGACATAGTCATTCGATTTCCGCAGACGGAGCGGGCAACGCGGGAAGCGGTAATATACACCCGAGCATGCCGCCGACCGTAATCGTCAACAAAATGATAAGGGCGCTATGAGCGTAGTCGAGACACCCCATTTCGATTTCCCTTTCAACCTCTCGGCCCGAGGCGCGGATGTCGTCGAGCAGGACACCGTGGACGATGTTGGGAATTGCGTCGTCGCGATCCTCAATACCCACATCACGACGCGCGACTTCGTGCCCGACTTCGGTATCCCAGACATCTCGTTCCGGGTCTATCCGCTCGACGCCGACGTATTGTTGACGATGATTGGTGACCAGGAGCCGAGGGCGCTCATGACCGGCAGGGAACAGATCGACCGTACCGACAACCTCATCGACATCATCACGATCAAACTTCACATCGCGACGCAGAAGGGAGCCTGATGGGATACATCTCCTTCCCGATCTCGGCGACTCCCGACGACATCCTCGCCTCTGCCTACGATTACATCAAGCAGCGAGCGCCAGAGTGGTTGGAGAATGACGGCAATCTCGATACCTGGATCCTTCAGGCGATGGCGATGGAAGCGTCGGACTTGCGCGAACTCGCGCTCGACGTTCCTGACGCGATCTTCCGCTACTATGGCGGTCTCGTCGGCATTCCTCCGATCAACGCGGCAGCGGCGACGGTCAACTCGACTTGGGTAGTCTCCGACAACTTGGGTCATACGATTCCGGCCGGTACTCAAGTCGCGATCCGCGACGGTCTCGGCAATCTCGTTCCGTTCGTCTCGACCGCTGATGTCTTCATCGCGGCTGGAGCTACGACGACGGCGGCAGGCGAAGTCGTACTCCAGGCTGTTGATCCCGGTTCGGCGGCGACGGGTCTCGGCGGTAGCGGCATAACAGCCACGTTGCTCGATACGCTCGCATGGGTGACGTCGGTCACCTTGACTGGGGCGACGACTGGCGGCGTAGACGCGGAGACTGCGAGCGACTACAATAACCGACTCGCTGACCAACTCACGTTGATGGCCAATCGCCCGATCCTGCCCGGAGACTTCGCGATCATGGCCCAGCAGATCCCCGGCGTCTATCGCGCGCTCGCTGTCGATGGTTGGAACGCGCAAACTTCGACGGGCAATCAGGACAGGACGATCTCGGTCGCCGCCGTAGACAACCTGGGGAACGCCGTCTCCTCAGCAATCAAGACTCAGATCGACAATCTACTCCAGGCGAACCGCGAGATCAACTTTCTTGTCTTCGAGATGGATCCGACCTACACGTCAATTCAAGTCACTACGACGGTCAAAGCTCTACCGAGCACCGACTTCCCCACTTTGAGTGCCAGCATCGTCTCGGCGCTCCAACAGTACTTCGATCCGTCGAACTGGGGCATCGACCCGTCCGGTGGCGACAACACGAGTTGGGTTACTTCGACCGTCGTGCGCTACAACGAAGTCATCACGGCGATTGCGGCAGTGCCTGGCGTCGATTACGTCTCCGCTCTTCAGATTGGGCCTCAACCTGGATCGCTCGGGACGACAGACATCAATCTGACGGGACAGGCTCCGCTAACGCGAGCCGGTACGATTACGCCGACGGTGACATGAGATGACAATCGCTGACCGCGTCTACAACGGATTCCCTCAAGGTCTTCAGACGACCGATCTCCAGACGTATCTCGGCGCGCTCGCCTCCATGTTCCAACACATGGAGGATCTCTCCGGTGACGGAGCGAACGCCGAGCCGGGTTGGTCGTCTATCGTAGACGTCAATCGTTGCCCGAGCGAGGGCTTGCCTTGGCTCGCGCAGCTAGTCGGCGCTCGCCTGCCGGTAGGTCTCACCGATGCGCAACAGCGAGCTTACATCAATACGAAGCCAGGTTGGGGACGTGGCACCCCGGCAGCGATGCTTTCCGCGCTCCAAGCGACGCTTACGGGCGGGAAGACGGTCATCATGCGCGAGCGCGACTCTGCGGCCGATGCGACGCGACCGGCATACGGATTGACCATCATCACCAATACCGCCGAGACTCCGAACCAAGCGGCCTCGCTCGCGGCGATCCTCTCACAGAAGCCTGCGGGGATCATCTTGGCCTACAACGTACTCGCGGGACAGGACTTCCAAAGCTTGTTTACGAACAACGCGACGTTCCAGATCGCGTACACGAAGTACGCGACAATGCAGGGCGTCTACTCCGGAACAGCGGGGCAGTAAGGAGGCGATGTGGCACCGCTAGTCAGTACAAGGTATCAAGTAACATACCCCAATACGAACCGCTCCGATGCGGCCGACGTTCCGCTCTACATGTCCAACATCGTCGCCGGTCTGGAGCAGAGCGTCATGTACGGAGGCCAGGGAACGCTCGCCGCGCGACCAGCGGCGGGCAAGGCCGGCAGGATCTACGTTCAGACGGACGTGACGCCTCACGTCGAGTGGTACGACAACGGCACGACTTGGGATAACTTCTCGGGAGTTGGCGGGGTCGCGCCGGGAACTGTAACGACGGCGATGCTCGATCCGAACGTCCCGATTTTGCCCATCGGAGGAATGCTTGACTGGCCTTGGGCGGCGGCGTCGATTCCATCTTGGGCTCTACTCGCCTATGGGCAGTTGCTGACGCAGGCGACGTACGCGGCGCTCCAGGTACTCGCGGACGCGGCCAACCGTCCGTACGGAGGCGCGGCCGGAGCGAACTTCAATATGCCTGATTTGCGCGGTCGGGTATTTGCCGGTAAAGACGACATGGGTGGGACGGCCGCCAACCGCATTACGGCGGCGATCTCAGGCACGGGTGCGTCTGCTCCCGGAGCGCCGGGTACGACGCTCGGTTGTACGCTCGGGGCAGAAGGCATCGTCTTGACGACTGGACAGCTACCTGCTCACAATCATGCGTTGTCCGGGGCACCGTCGCTATCCGGCTCGCCTGCTCTGACTGGAGGGATCAACGGAGCGTACACCGGCGCGAGCGTCGCCTATGCCGGTACCGGAGTCGGCGTTGTAGCTGCGGGTGGCCATGCGCACTCTATCGCAGCTGTACGCTCTCCTGCCCCCGGTGCCAACGGTTCCGGTCTCGGCCCTTGGGACGCGACGCTCGCCGGAGCGACGGGCCACGTCCAGAACCAATACTTCGGAGGTCAGGTTGAGTTGAATGCCGGTGTCTCTGGCGGCGGCGCGCAGGGGTACAGTCGTAGCTCGGATGGGGTGGGAGATCACGGACATTCGATCAGCGATCCGTCGCATAACCACGGCTTCAACGATCCGGGCCACGGACACGGACATACGTTCGCCGTCAATGCCGGATCGCTCGCGGTCGGTCTCGGCTCTATCGCTGAGGCCAATACGGGAGGCGGCGGAACGCATCAGAACCTACCGCCCACGGTCGTCGTCAATAAGCTCATGAGGGCGCTCTAGTGCATCCAGTCGAGAAGCTCCGGCGGATCTGGACGCCTCAGCGCGAGATCGAAGAGATCTTCGCCAACCTCGACCCGCAAACCGAACTCGACTCGATGATCCGCGACTTCCTCGCTCGCATCATCGTCCAACATCATGGCGGCTCCGTGCGCCTCTCGTTGGAGGGGCAGAACGTCGGCTCGATGCGCTGGGAGATCGTCCATCATGAGGCGTCGCCAGGGGTCGTCGGAGGAGCGGAGGCAACCATATGGATCGAGTGACAAATATCCCAGCGCGCCGCCCAGCCGAGACGACGGCCGCAGCGTCGGCAATCGCTCTCCTGATCGCGAACCTTTTGGGGGTAGACGATCCGGAGACGTTGACGGCGCTCGCCGTCGTCATCGGGTTCATACCTACTGTCGTAACCTGGATCGTCGATCTGCGTAGCAAGAAGAGTGCTAGCGGTTGATGCTAGCGATCCGACGCTCCTTGGCATCGCTGCCATCATCGCGGCAGTCGGCGGTATCGTTTCAACGATCTTTGCTGACCGGCGAGCGCGGCGCGAGGAAAGAGTCAAGGCCGAGGAAGAATGCGTTCAGCGGCTCAAGGAAACGCGCGAGGAGGCAGAACGACTCGCAGAGGAACTACACCGACTAAAGATGGAGAGGTTCCATGACTAGAGCACTCTTGATAGTAGGTATGGCTTTACTCGCCGTCTCGGGTGGGCTGACTGCGTTCGCCTTCAGCGCTACCAATCAAACGCCGACGAAGACTGTCACGATCAACGTCGCGACCGGGCCGCAAGGAGCTACTGGCCCCGCTGGCCCTCCAGGGCCGCCAGGCCCGGAGAATTGTCCAGCCGGATCGACCTTCGGCAAGCTCGTCATCAATCACCCCGGCGGGCAGACGAGTATCCTCACTTGTATCGTAGACTAGTGACGGAGTGCGTACTCCGTCCATTTCAACTCATTCTCTAGTCTCACGATAGCCGAGCGACCCCAGCGTTGCTCGTCCTTGCGAGTCGCCCAGGTTGCGACGACGCGGAGCCGAGACCTGACGATGGTCATGTGACTCTCGACTAGATGATCCCACTCGACCGTAGCTCCTTCGGATCGAATCTTGTCGTCTAACGTCACAACCTCGAAGATCGGCTTGTTTGTCCAGCCTCGCAGAGATTGCTGAAGCGCGTGACCGATTCGGCGCGCATGCTGCTTGTCGCGAGCTAGCTCCTCGTCCGTCGCGTCTCTGCCCAACCGGCGCGGGATTGAACCGGCGACGACGACAACCGCAAGCGTCCGGGCGATCCGCTTGGTTTCGTACTCTTCAATCGCTTCACGGCTGTCGTATCGGGGCAGAGGGATTCCCGAGTCAAAATACCGTCCGAGATAGTCGAGCGCGGCCATGCTACAAGTCCTTTCGGTCTAGGGGGTACGATTCCCTGTCCGGACACCCTGCAGGCTTGCTGCATGTTGCAGGCAAAGCCGGAAACCCTACTCGAAAGGGGTAAACAGGCCGGAATCCTAGCATCCGCGCCTTTCTTCCAAATACCACTCGATCCAGCGGTCGAGCGACCACATTGGGTTCGGGACGACGTGAATCTCGTGGTTGTGGGTTGCGTCAGGCCTTTCGATGAATTGAAGGATCTCGTCGGCTAGTCCGAGAGTTGTATGAAGAGTCTCTTCGTTCAAGATACGCGTGATCACCCTGTCATCCAAGCTTAGACTTTGGGCGAGCAAGGTAATTGCCCCAGCCTGCTCGTCGTTGGGCAGGATGCTATGATCGGAACGGAACTCGTCAACCCACCGTTGGAGCACGGTTGCTAACTCGTGCGTCGAGACAACGAGTGGATCCCAACCGTTATTCCGCTTTGCGCTCAATCGCGTGTACCTTCGACTTGAACTGTCGGTTCGACTCGCGCGCCCAAGCAAACGGGCACTGGCCCTCGACGGATTCCCAACCTTGGAAGGTACAATGATGATCGTACATCTCTGTCTCCCGATGCGAGAGCGGAATGTTATTGGGCATATCGAGAGCGCCCTTCGTTTTCTCGCAAGAGATCTTGATATAGGAATCGAGGAACGGGTAACGGTTGACCAGAATCTCCCGTGCCATATGCATCACGACGTTGATCTCCCACTGGAACATATAGCAGCCCCGGTAGGCGTAGACGTTGATGAACTCACGCAGCGGGTACTCCATCATGATGTAATTCGTTGTACCCTCGGGCAAGATGTAGCGGGCATCTTGGTAGCTAACGTCTGCCTCGCAAGCAGCGCGATACGCTCGATGCGTCGCCTGGATCGCCTCGATCCAAAGCTCGCGTACCGTATCGCCTTGGCGCCAGATCGACTCAGGTACGCGGATCTCGGGCGCATCGCCATAGAACGAGGCGCGCATCGACTGCTGATGGAACGCCGCCTTGCGCGTTCGGACGATCTGATGGGTACAAGCGCGCGAGACGCCGGATACTTCAAAGACGACGACCTGAGATTCGAGGGCAGTCTGGAGTCCACCTTGAAGCATCTCCTCCCAGTCTCGGTTGTCTGGGTCGGTTTGCTTCAGGTCGATCCCGATAGTCGCTCTCTGCGCCTTGGAGAGAACGTCTTGGAACTCGGGATTCAAGCCTTGGACTAGCTTGACGATGATCTCGTCGTCTCCGATTTGCGCGATGTACTGCGGATTCGGAGAGACATGCTCGCCGTCTTGCATAGACTTGCGATTGAAAGCTACATCTCGTAGCCCCGGCGACTCGCGCCGGTCGTTCCATTTCCTAGAACTCTGGTACTCGGGCATTGCTGTGCTCCCTCCTTTGGGAGAGAGGCGGCACGGGGGTGCGGTCGGGGCTGGGGGGTTTGCCCCGGAGTGAGTGCCCATGCCGCCTCTCACGGTCGGGCTAGGCGGCCAGTCTCTTCTTGACCGCTTTGCCCGTCTTCGAGCGCAAGAACGCCGACTGTGACTCGGCCGTGCGCTTTGGCTTGATCCGGTTCAGTTCGGTGCTCAGGCTCGGGACGAGCAGGATGCGCTCTTTGCGCGCCGGGCTGTCCTGCTCAGCGGTTTGAACGACGCCGCCGAAGCCGGTGTACTCCTCGCCCTTCTTGTATCGCTCGCCCTTCTTCTGACCAGCCGTGTACTTGTACTTGATCTTGCACACGCCGGGCACGGTGAAGTCTTCTCCACCAGAGATCTCCTCGTGCGCGATCTCGGCGAGCAGATCAAAGACATCCTTGACTGCGCGCGTCGGGAGATCAACCTCGTCTGCGATCTCCTTGATCAAATCTGTCTTGCCGATTGCCATGCTCCCTCCTTTAGTCGTCAAAGTAAGCCGCAGTACCTCGCGGTAAGCGGCCAAGGATACCAACCGCGTGCTTTGTAGCCATTCCTTCCTGCCTGCAGTTGAGCCCAGATCGGCCAGTTGTGTGCCCACCCCCAAAGCCGGGTGAAGTAGATCTTTGTCCCGTGCCATCGAGAGTAGCCGTACGTTGTCTGGAACGATCTGTCCATTTGCAGGCCACCGTAGTACCCGTTGCCGGTGTTCGCGTTCCAAGCGCCCTCGTAACGATGTATGCACATCAGTCCGGTCGTCACGTAGTCGGAATGCGTCTTGCCGTTGGCGGCTCCGGTGGAGCCTAGAGAGAATGCCACGCTGAGCGCGGCTAGAGTGATCCTTGACCTTTTCACAATCCTCCAAACCGAGGAGTCCGCTGACGTCGCTAGTCATCGGGATCTAGCACCCAAATGTCCTGAACGCGGACTTCCCGAGCCGCGCGCCAGCCTAACTTGACTCCGCGTACGAGCAGAACATCCTCGTTCATCCGGATCTTCCAGAGAATATCCTTCAGAGCGGGATAGCGCCAGCGCGTAATGCGGAGACTGAGGAGATCTGTCCCGTCGTATCCCGCGATCAACATCCACTCGTTCAATTCCGGATTCTTGACCTCGGACGGGTCTAGCTCCTCGCCCGTACGCGCCCTGTTCACCTCAAAGATGTCGCGGAGGTTCTTGTGGACAGCGACGCCGACCCAGATGATCTCCTGGTCTTCACCGCGTTCGTACGGGACATCGATTGCCGTATGCGTCGGGAACGGAAGCTGCCTCCCCTTGCCGTCCACGAGCGTCGGCAGGTCACGCTTGACCGACTCGATCATCTGGTCGAGTCGCTTAATCTTGAATGGGTCACTATCGGTCGCGTGATCGACGATCTTGTCGATGGTCTTCTCACCGATTCCCTTGACGTCGATCAGCGAACTCCATCCCACCCCCTTCCATCCGAGCTTAGAGTTGGTAATCTCGTCCTGCCAATCTATGATCCTTTGAGCCATCTTGTCGCCGATTCCCGGTATTTGATCGAAGCCGGGACGGAGACCATTGACGCCCTCTCGCTGCCAAGTAATCTTGGATCGTCGCAGATCATAGGGCAAGATGACCATCGGATCGCGCGAGAACTGTTCGGAGGTATTCAGCGCGTCCCGGATCATGATGACCTGGCCGTCGAGCTTGGCTTTGCTTGTGACTGTCGCTTTCGCGTTCGCGCTCCCGCCTGCCCCGCCTCCACTCGCTGTCTTCTTGTCGGCTCGGTGAAGCATCGCCGCGTAGAAGATCGGAGTATAGTGTCTCTTGAACCACATCGTCCACCAGGAGATGTAGCCGTAGGAGACGGTGTGCGCGAAGTTGAAGGCGTACGATCCGGCCGTTGTACATAGACCCCAAATTGCTCGCGCGGTCTCCTCGTCCATGTCGGGGTGGAGCCGCTGCGCGCCGTCCCAGAAGCGATCCCATTGTCTGTTGAACTCCGCGTCGCCGAGCTTGCGCGAGATAATCTTGCGGATGTAGCTCGCATGCGTCCAGTCGAAGCCGCCGATCTCGCGCACTATGCGGAGGATCTGCTCTTGGTAAACGACCTGGTACATCGTTTGTTCAGTGATTGCCTCTAGTGCCGGGTAGCGCAGCGTCGGTTGCTTCTCGCCTCGCTTGATATCAACGTAGTCAGCAACCGCTCCATTGTGGAGCGGGCCTGGCCGAGAAATGGCGATGATGTGGCATACCTCGTCGAAGTTATCTGGGCGAACGGAGCCATTGACCATGCGGGTGGCGCGTCCCTCGTACTGGAATATACCCACGACATCGTTCTCTTGGAAACCACGGATCGTCTCCTCGTCTATGGTCGGAATGTCGTAGAGGAAACTCGGCTGCTCTCCGATTTGCCGGCACATGTCCACGAGCGCGTCGAGCGCGGAGAGGCCGAGAAAGTCGATTTTGAGAACGCCCAAATACTCGGCGTCGTACTTGTCCATCGCGACGACCTGAACGGGTCTCCTGTCCTTGCCTACCTCGCGCTGGAGGATCGAAGTCACATTCGTAATCGGCTCGTTGGAGATCGCGACTCCGGCCGCGTGAACCCCGAAACCCTTGACATTGCCCTCTAGCTCGGTCGCGATCATTAGCTCCGGATGACGCTTGGTGACTTCTCTTGCCTGATCGAACTGGTCGATGGTATCCTCAATCGTCGCCGAAGCGCGCAGGTCGCCACTCGACCGCTCTAGGAGTACATCCTTGATTGCGTCGGTCTCGAACAGCGGGATGCGGTGAACACGAGCCACGTCGTCTAGGGCCAGTCGTGACTTGTACTTGGTAAAGGTTCCAATCTGACTGACGCACTCTCGACCATACTTGGAGACGAGGTAATCGACAAGCTCACTGCGTCGAGCAGACTCGAAATCAAGATCGATGTCTGGCAGGTCTTCTCTAGTAAGGTCGATGAACCGTTCGAAAACCAGATGTGGAAATAGCATCGGGTTGACTTCTGTAATTCGAAGAAGCCAACAAACGATAGAAGCCGCAGCACTACCTCTAGCTGGGCCAACACCGATGTTTGCGTCTTTGGCGAATCGAACCGCATCTGAAACGACAAGGAAGTAATCGACAAAGTCTTTCTCCTCCATGATTGAGACTTCATAGCGGAGGCGTTCAGCGTACCGCTTCCGTTCTTGTAACGGTAGCTGATCGACTCCGCGCTCGACCCATCCTCGTTTAAGCCAGTCGCGGAACAGTTCTTTGGAGTCATCGTACTCGGGCGGCAATTTGTAGCGTAGCGTCTCCAATCGAGGCAACTCAACTGTAAGATTCGCCGCCAGTTCGCCGGTCAGAGCGACGGCGCGAATCGCCTCCTCGCGCGGGATGCCGGTTTGCGTAAGCCGATGCACAATCTGTCGGTCGGAGAGCGGCGGGCATAGCTCGGCGGTGTAGCCCCAAGTCTCGCTAATGTCCTCAATCGAGTCTCTGCCCCCGTTCCGGATCGCGTGTAGCGTTTGTTGGATCTCGCGCTCGGTCGGAAGAGTGTAGTGACAGTCGAGAGTTGCGATTAGCGGGATTCGGAGTTCTCTGGCGATTTGAGCAAGTAAAGGGTTTGCCCGGCGCGTGTCATCGAGGCCGGGGAATGCTTGGACTTCAATGAAATAGCGTCCATTGAAGACTCGTTTGAAACGACTCGCAATCGCCCTCGCGTCTCGGTAGTCTCCGTTGAGTACGGTACTTGTGAGAAGCGACGACTGGCATCCCGAGAGCACGACCAGACCAGAAGACGCTTCGCGGAGCATAGCGCCCGAGACAGTAGGCTTGTAGTAGAATCCTTCCCTCCAAGATTTCGAGACCAATCGGAGAACATTGCGATAGCCCTCCTCATTCTGGGCGAGAATGGTCAGATGATTCTTCTTTTGCGTCCTGCGCTCCTCATCGATCTCGCCGCAATACAACTCGATCCCGAATATCGGTTTGATCCCCTCTTTCGCCGCCGCCTGTTCGAACTTGGCATGAGACATTACGTTCCCGTGCTCGGTCAGTGCAAGTGCACTCCCGTTGAGTTCCGAGATTCTTCTGACGTGGGCGTCAGGAAGTTGAAACCCGTCGAGAAAAGAGTAAGTTGAATGGTGGTGGAGGGAGACGAATCGCATAGGTCTGAGAAGCCGGGGATTTCTTCTTGTTGGCCGTTCCCTTCGAACGAGAGTTGGAGTTGCTCCATGTGCACATTCCTCCTCTGTAGCTCGACGGCTCCGGAAGCTGAGTTGGCCTTCCGATAGCTCTTTGACGAATACGGCTTTGCGTTTAGACATCGCTAGTCTTCCTGTAGCTGACGACGCCGACCCACCTACCGAAGATCCTCTTGTTCCTTTGCTGCCAACTCTTGCGAGTATCGAGATACCACCAATGGCGACCGATCCAGACTTTCGTCAGGAATGGCTTCACCGCTAGTCCGTTCTCACGATCTGCGTCAGTAGGACGAGATTGCGCTGTACGAGACCGATGATGAGCTGAAACCCTACATGGAACATCCAATCTCGCGGCATCGTCCCGTCGTAGTAGTCGTTGTGGAAGAGATTGTTCCAGGTCTGTTCCGTGAAGAAGAGCTTGTGGTCGAGATCCTGGTGGGCGATCTCGGCCGACCAATGCGGAGTTACCGAGTTGATGACTCCACCCGGTTTGAGAATACGCTCTAGCTCGCGGAGTGTATCGAGCAGATCAACCTTGGTGAGATGCTCGAAGAAGTGGTAAGCGATGACAAGATCGACACTCTCGTCTTCGAATGGGAGTTGCTCTCCTGCCCACCAGCCTCGGTCGGCGTCGAATGGGGTTGTCGCGCCGATCTCTTTGTTGCCTGACCCGAGATTGATCGCGACCATATCGAGCGATGGTGGCAGGAGCCAAGCCGGCAGACGGCGATCCATCGCAACCTCGAAGTTCTGGAGCGGTAGGTGTGGAAGCGGATGCTCAGCCATGATCTCCCGCTCGGATCTGCCGGATCAGGAAGACTGCGTAATTGATGATGTCGAGCGAGTCTTCGATAATCGCGAGCGTAAACGGAGCCTCCGGATGCTCCGGGCCAGGGATGGGCGGGAACACATCCTCACGCAAATCGTAGGCGGCGCGCAGGCGATCAACGCGCTCCTCTAGCTCGCGGATCTTGTCGCTCGGCGGCATCGTAAGCCAAAGCTGTCCCCGCACTTGGGATTTGCTTACGTGTATCGCCATCGCCTCATCCAAAACGGCTTGGTGTTCGGCTGCGTAGTTTCGTGTAACCATGCTGCTCCCTCCAGTAGTTGAGACGGAGTTCGATCATTTGTCCTGCTTGGGGGAGAGACGCAGCGACGCTAGGCCAGTCCATCGCTGCGTTATACTTGTTGCGCATCAAGATCGCTACATCGACGCCGTAGTGGAGAACGTCAGAGGCGGCGCGACACATCTCCTCCAAGTCATCGAGTACGGCGACGACGCGCTCGGAGTCTACCTGTTCCGCGAGCTTCGCGTACTTGTCTTCATCGAACAGTAGGCCGTCGAACGCTATGCCCTGCCGCTCTAACCATTCGGTCGTATCGACAATGATGTTGTCGAGTGAGAGGTATGGGCGAGTCGTCGTCAGCCAAAGTTCGGCTCCGGCTTCCTTGACCGTGTGGCAGATCCTTTGCGCTCCGTCGATGACCGGCATCGTACGCTTCAGACCGCCTTGACGATAGGCGAGCTTCGCTTGGCGGAATGTCGTTCTGTCGATATCGAACAGACGACAGCAGTAGTCGCTCCAGGATTCGGAACCATCATACGGGTCGATGCTTCCCTTCAAGATGGGTACGATGTCCGATCCCGTCCACTGAACGAGAAAGCGCAGAAGATGTCCGTGGAAGTCAGCTAGCGTGCCGTCGATGTCGATGGCGACTACGGGCGTCACTAGCCTCCCGCATTGCGAGCAGAGCATCTCTCACCTCCTCGTAGCAATGATGGGTTAGGACTTGCTTCTCCCATTTCCCGAAGCGACCGATCCTCTTGATATCCGGGAAGCAAGTACAGTTGGTACCGAGCGGCTTCTT
>Ga0126369_10001723_pt1 | contig 15308 bp, 7 predicted proteins | sample PanSoiMetaPlot_1_FD_109646 | JGI IMG/M metagenome (GOLD analysis project Ga0126369, IMG submission 109646) | Tropical forest soil microbial communities from Panama - MetaG Plot_1 | ecosystem: Environmental > Terrestrial > Soil > Tropical forest > Bulk soil | place: Panama | collected 2016-02-17 | reverse complement strand
GAAGTCATTCTGTCGCAGGAAACGCTGACGCGTTCGGTCGATTACAACCTGGACGCAGCCAACGGGACCTTGTTCCTGCTGCGATACATCTCGACCTTCGATCGCGCTCTTAACCTGACCCAAATCGTGGTGAACTACGAGCATCGCGCGAACGGGCTGGGCTCAGCTGTGTACACCGCGCGGGCGCGAAAGAATTTCACCGGCATTGGTCTGAAACTTGGGGTGTCCGCCGCGCTGCAACGCCAGGCGACGTCGCGCGATTTCTTTCTCGGCGGATTTGACGCGGAAAAGAGATTGCCCCGCGGCGGATCGCTGCAATTCGCGTGGGCCACCAGTCGCGGGCAGGTTATCGGCGCGGGCAACTCCATCACCACCAGCGAAGACGCCCAGCATAACGGCAACGCGTATCAGCTCAGCTTGACGCAGCCTTTGCCGTTCTTTAACTCGACCGTGCGCGCCCGGTACCAGAAAGTCTCAGAGAATTTCTTGAATCCTTTCGGCGGAACCGTCACTGCCGGTTCACGCCGGGGAGAGGTAGCGCTGGAAATGAAGCCCGGCAAAAACTCGACACTTCATTTCGGCGTTACCGATGAGCGGAACCTGACCGCCAACGTTGATAACAGCAGGCTGACGTTGTCGGCAGGTCTGGATCAAATCCTGAGCGAGCGCGTCAAGCTGCACTTTGGCTACGATCATCGCTCATTCAACGACAAGCAAAACGAAAAGAGGACGGACTCGAATCTCGTGACCGTCGGGGCCGACGTCCAGGTCACGGACAAGCTGCAGTTCTCGGCCAAGCGCGAACAGAATCTCGGCGAAGCCGATCCCACTTATCCGAACCAGACGACGCTGGGCGCGACTTATCAGTTAAGCGGGCGCGCGCGATTGTTCTTTACGCAAAGACTGGCGAGCGCGCCGATTACGCCGATCGCCGACTTCAGCGCGAATGGTTTCGCCGGCTCTTCGGCGCGGCGGGAAACAGCGTTCGGCGTCGAAACCAAGCTCGGCAAGCAGACGGCCATGACCAGCCGTTATCAATTGGAAAACGGCATCAATGGCACCGACAGCTATGCGGTCATAGGGTTGCAGCACACGCTGCCGCTCAACAAACAGCTTTCATTCGAAGTGGGATTTGAGCGCGGCTTTCACCTGGCCGGTTCGGACAAGAGCTTTAATAGCGGAACGTTTGGCTTCTCATGGCAGCCGAATGAAGACTTTCGCGCGTCGGCTCGTTATGAATATCGCGACCGCGATGGCGGCAACCAGCTATTGACTGTCGGAGCTGCCGGCAGGCTCGGCAAAGGCATCACCGCGATGTCGCGGTTCCAGGCGTCGCGCGGTTCCTCCGCGGGCAAATCGAATCAGGCCATAGACGGAATGGCCGCAGTGGCGATTCGCCCGTTGGATTCGGACCGCGCGGGCCTGCTCTTCAGCTACACACACCGGTCAACTTCAACCAGGGACGCGAGCGGAATGGCCCCGACCCGGGACCGTAGCGATTCTTTATCAACTGATGCTTACCGTCAGTTGACGAGCCGGTTGGAAGTCTACGGACATGTGGCATTGCGCCGCAGCGCCAATGGCGATCCGCAATTGCCTTATGTTTCCACGGTCTCTTTTCTGACGCAGTTCCGCGCGCAGTATCAACTGAGCCGGCGCATCGATGCGGCGATTGAAACGCGCATGCTGTTTCAACCGTCGTCGCACACGCAACGCCTGACGCACGCGGCGGAAGTTGGCTATTGGGTATTGCCGGATCTGCGAGTGGGCGTGGGTTACAACTTTAACATCGCCAAGGAACCTCTGGGAGTGAGCGGCCTGCCTGTCCGGCGCGGTTACTACGTCACGGTCACTTCAAAGATCTCGCGTCTGTTCAATCTGTTCGGCACGAACAGGGCCGATGCCGATCGGACTCCATCGTTTCCAGAGGTGAAACAATGAAGCGCAGCGCAGCCAACATTTTCGCCGGCGTGTTAATGGTGTTCGTTTGTTCGTCGCTCGCAATGGCCGCGACCAGAACGTGGACCGGCTCAACCAGTACGAGTTGGACGACCGCGTCGAACTGGCAGTCTGGTCTCACCCCAACTTCATCCGATGACGTCGTGATACCAGGAGCATTGTCACGCTATCCGGTCATTACGACCATTGAAACCGTGACCACCATTACGGTGAACTCGGGAGCGACGTTGACTGTAAATGGTGGCACCGTCTATTGCACCGGCACTCTCACGGACAACGGCAGCGTGAACCTTTCGTCGGGCACGATTCACATGGGTGCACCCGGTGTCGACCCCTGGTATTCGATCTCGATTGGAGCAGGCGGTTCGTTCACTCAGTCCGGCGGAACCGTTGATGTCCAGGACCTTTCCATTGCTTCCTCTCCTAACGGCACTTACACGCAGTCGGCCGGCACGCTGAACATCTACCATGATTTCATAAACAGAGGCGCCTTCAACGCCACCGGAGGAACGGTGGAGTTCGACGGCGCCGGAGACCAAAACGCTTTTCCGTCACCACTCGGACCCACTCAATTTTTTAATGTGACCGTAAACCAGGATCCCAAGTTTGCCAATAATCAAGTGAGTTTCAACGTAGCTGGTAATTGGATGACAAACATCAGCGTGGATGAATCTGGCAAGTCGGGCACGGTGACTTTCAACGGCACCGGCGCGCAAACAATTGGCGGCAGCGGTAATATGGTGTTCCCAAATCTAGTGGTGAATAAAACATCGGGTGCGGTGACTCTCGCGGTTAACACCGCCACCAACAACGGCAACGTAACCGTCACCGCCGGCACTCTGGATCTGTCAACCTACCAACTGAACGGGAATGCTGTAGTCGAGACGCTCTCAGTGGCGAACGGAGCGACGCTCAGGATCGGCGCCAACAATTTTCCGACAAGTTACTCCACCCGTTCGTTCGGCGCTACCAGCACGGTCGAGTACTATGGCGCGGCCCAGACAGTAAGTGCTGAGACCTACGGTCATCTCACGCTCAGCGGCAGCAGTACGAAAACCATGCCGGCCACAGCCTTGACGACCCAGGGCAACTTCACCATGAGTGGCACGGCTTCAGCCACCGCCGGAGCATCCATGACGGTAGGCGGGAACTTCACCATCGGCGCGGGAACGACTTTCTCAGCGGCCACCTTCGGTCATTTCGTGAAGGGCGACTTCACCAACAATGGTACGTACGCGCCCAGCAGCAGCAGCAGCTTTACCTTCAACGGAACCAGTGGGCAGACCATTGGTGGCGCGAATTCGACCACCTTCAACGTTGTGACCATAAACAATTCAAGCGGGGTGACGCTGAGCGGCGTTGATCTCACCGTCAACACCACCCTCACGTTCACCGCAGGCACGATAACTACCGGCGCCAGGAAGGTGATCATTCCGGCGGGTGGCAGCGTTTCCCGCACCAGCGGCCATGTAGTGGGCAATCTCCAAAAATACATCGGTACGGGGTCGCCGAGCGCAACTTTCGAAGTCGGCACCTCGACCTACGCCCCGATCAATGTTTCGTTCGCCAGCGTCTCAGTCGCCGGAAATCTGATTGCCTCGACGACCGCGTCCGATCACCCAAATATTTCTTCTTCAAATCTATATGCCGCCAGGACGGTGAATCGCTATTGGACTCTGACGAACAGCGGCATCAGTTTCACCACCTACAGTGCGACCTTCAATTTTGTATCAGCTGATTTGGATGCCGGGGTGACTACGAGCAAATTGATCGTGGGCCGATATAGTGCAGGCTGGACCTATCCGGCGATCGGCACCAGAACCGCCACCAGCACGCAAGCAACAGGGCTCAACAGCTTCGGCGATTTTCAGCTGGGCGAAACCGCGCCGCCGGTAGTCAACCTGGTAAAAAGCGCCAACGTATCAGGTTCAGTGCTTCCGGGAACCGATTTGGGCTATACAGTGGCGTTCACGAATTCGGGAGCCAGTCCCGCGCAAAACCTCGTGCTGACGGATCCGGTGCCCGCCAACACCGATTTCAAAGTTGGCTCAGTGGCGCAGAGTCTCGGCACCACCGGGCTCACGGTAGCGATCAACTATTCAAATGACGGGGGCGCCAGCTGGACTTACGCCCCCAGCAGCGGCGGCGGTGGGGCTCCGGCAGGCTACGACCGCAACGTCACGAATATTCGTTGGGTCTTCAGCGGCAATCTGAGTTACACCTCGCCGAACAATTCCGGCAGCATCGGTTTCACGACGCGCATCAGGTAATTTTGGAGTGCGCCGACTCGTCGGCGCTTTTCCTGTGTAAAAAAATAAAGCGGTGACAAGTCCCGCGCTCCAAATTACGCCTATCATGGAGTGCGCCGGCAGAGCGCAGCGGCGACGGCGCTTTGGTTTCTCAGCGGCGACAAGGCTAGCCAAAGCGGTGTCGCCGCCCCGATGAAATCGGGACTCTGCCACCGCACTCCAAATAGAGACACCACCGCGGATAAGTAAAGATGCAAGTCTGAAAATTTTTTGGTAGACTCTGCTTCCCGACACAAATCCCGACAACTAAATCCCGACAAGTTCTCAGTTCTTCTTGATCAGAATTCTATTCATTCATGACCCAGTTCCGGAGCTGGAAGAAGGGACATCACTGTATTCATAAGGACGGCGGAGCACTCCACACTCGGCCGTCGTCAACTGATTCTGGACGTTACTCAAGGGTTCTGCCGGGTGTCGGGCTCGGCAGACGGCGGGCAGCCGTCACGTCGTCGCGGTTTGATTAATCCGATCCGCGCCGACTGACGCTGCCCGTTCGACTGTGGCTTGAATGATTAGGCTACGAGTGTCGCTTCGAGAGGTTCGAGCACACTGATCAGATCGACATTGGGAACGATGCCGGCGCTTTCCCGCAACAAGCCGCCCGCGCTCTCAGCGCTCACCGGTCCGGAGAAAAAGAAACCCTGGCCGCGCGGGCAACCGTAGCTTCTCAGCCTGGTAACCTGCTCGAGTGTTTCCACGCCTTCCGCCGTCACGTCCATACCCAGATTGCCGGCCAGCGACATGATCGTGCGGACGATTTCAGTATTCTCGTTATTGCCGGTCATCCGGCTCACGAACGACGAATCAATCTTCAGGGTCGAAATGGGGAACCGGTGCAGCGAGCTGAGCGAAGAATAGCCGGTGCCGAAATCGTCAATGCTCAGGCCCACGCCAAGGCTGCGCAATTGCGCCAGCATCTCGCTGGCTGCCTCAACGTTCTCGACCACGACGCTCTCGGTAATCTCCAGCTTCAGACTTTTCGGGTCGAGACCCGTGTCAGAGAGCACTTCTTTAATCAGGCTGATCAAATCCGGCTGGGCGAACTGCTTGCCTGAAAGATTCACGCTCATGGTCAAAGGCTCGTCGTTGAAATAAAGTTCCTGCCACGCCTTTGCCTGATTGCAGGCCTGGCGCAAAATCCATTGGCCGATCGGGAGAATTAAGCCGGTATCCTCAGCCACTGGAATGAACTGGCCCGGGCTAATCAAGCCATGAGTGGGATGCTTCCAACGGGCCAGCGCCTCGAAACCGATAATCCTGAATGAATTGAGACAGACAATCGGCTGGTACTCAACAAACAACTCGTTCTTTTCAATTGCCTGCCGCAGATCGTTCTGCATCTCAAGCAACTTGACGGCGCGCACGTGCATGCTCTTGTCGAAGACCTGATAACGGCCGCCACCCAGAGACTTGGCGTAGTACATGGCCGTGTCGGCGTCGCGCAAGACATGCTCCGGCCGCTCATATCCGGCGGTGCTCGGCGCAATCCCGATGCTGGCTGAGGTGAATACCTGACGGCCTTCGAGTTCGAAGGGGATCGCCAACTCTCTTTGAATACGTTCCGCGATATGAATCGCTTCGCTGATGCTCTTCAAATCCTCAAGCAGAATGGTGAATTCATCTCCGCCCAAACGCGCCACCGTATCGCCTGGTCGCAGGCAGCCCTGGATTCTCTGGGCCATCGCCACCAACAGTTGGTCGCCGATCAGGTGGCCGAGACTGTCATTGATGATCTTAAAGCGATCCAGATCGAAGAAGAGCACGGCAAACAGCGGATACTCGCGCCGGTGATGCCGCGCAATCACCAGCTTGAGATGGTCCACAAACAACGCTCGATTCGGCAATCCCGTAAGACCATCGTGAAAGGCGTCGTGTACCAGTTGCGCCTCAGCGCGCTTCCGATCGCTGATGTCCTGAATTTGAAAGATGAAGCGCAGCAATTTCGTCTCAGGGTCTCGCACCCGGGAAACACTCACCAGCGTCCAGACCTCCGCGCCTGACTTATGGATATATCTTTTTTCGGCCTGATACCCGTCGACCTGTCCTTTGGTCAGACGCGACTGTTGCACCAGCAACTCGCCCAGATCATCCGGATGCGTTAACGATTGAATGTCGGTCTGGAGTAACTCACTCTCTTCATAACCCAGCAGCTGGCAGAGGGAACGGTTTACCTGTAACCAGTTACCGCTTTCGGAGACCAGGGCCATGCCAATCGAGGCAAAGTGAAATGCGCTGCGAAATCTCTGTTCGCTTTCTTCCAACAGCTCGGCGTGTCGTTTGGCTTGTTCTGCCTGAACCACCGAAGACTGAACGTTACTGAGATAGGTCTTGTAGGTTATGTACGTGATCGCCACCACCGGCATCACCATCAGGACGGTGTAGATGGATAGACCCTGGGGCAGAAAATGCGCCGCGAGTCCGGCCACCGAAGCGCCCGCCAGATAGCTGATCGAAGTCCATAGATAAGAAGTGCGCCAGGTGGCAAAAATCCGCTCGCCTGTCTTGAGCGCAGTGTACGTCGCCACCATTCCTGAATTCGTCAGGTACTGAACAAAAAACATCGCGCTGATGCCGCCGATAAACGTCAGCGAATAGCCCATTCGTCCCAGCTGCTGCGGCGGGCCAAAAAAGAATTGCACAGTGGCCGCCGTAACGAATGTCGAAAAAGCCATCTGCGCAGAATTGAACAGCCAGACTCGCGGCTTCTTGCTGACGTAGAACGACGAACTGAGACCGTCGACCGTGGCAATCACCACCGCCGCTTCGACGCCGTAGAGCAACATCGTGAGAAATATCAGCGTGTCGCCAACCGTTACTTCGCCTTTGACATATGGGATTGAAATATTAAAACGGGCAGCGAGGGCCGCCATCAAGCCGAGGAGCAACAGGAACTGCCAATGGATGAGGTGCTTTGAGGTCAGTTGCACCGCGCAGATAAGGAAAGCCGCCAAGCCAACGACAACGACGAGCCGGACGAACACTTGAAAGCTGCGTGACGGCTTCATTGTTCCTCCTCCTCTTCATCGTTGGCTTCCGTTTGCTGCAGATAAAGCGTGTCGTAGTACTCGCGAAACTCAAAGCCGGCCTTCTTGTAGCAGGCCTGGGCCGCGGCGTTTGCCTGATTAACCAGCAGGCAGACCGACTTGGTGCGATCGAGCAGTTGATTCGTAAGTTGCGCCAGGCACTGCGCACCGTAACCGTTACCTCGATGGTCGGGACTGACGTAGACGCCTTCCAAATACACTACATCGGGTGTCTCGCTCACGACGTCGGCCTTGAATTTCAACTTATGGTTGTCGGTGACCACCCAAACTCTTCCCTGTTCGACCCGGCGCGCGCACCTTTCGTGAAAACGCTCTGGATCCTTAGCCAGCGGATTCACGCCGCTCTCTTCAAAAGCGGTGAGCGCGTGCGTCGGCACAATCATCTCCAGGTCATCAGCGACAGCTTGTCTCAACGGCGCTCGACCCTCGACATTCGCGACCGCCTTCTTCTGAAACAGTAATTCGTAACACACCAGCCGCGGCTGAACCGGTCCGCGCGCGTAGTAATCGAGAAAGCGATCGACGCGTTCGGCGCGGCCCAGGACCGTGTGCGCATCGGGGCACTCTCTGGTCAAACGCGCAAAGTTTCCCAGCGCCTGATTGCTCTCAGTTTCGAACAGGGTGATGTGCCCAATGAGGGCGACGCCTTCCAGCGTCCCTTTCTGAGTGCGCGAGCCAAAGAACGATCCGCGATTGAACGGGCTCTCGAGACCGTTGTCGCGAATCCAGCTCGACATAATGAAGGTGTGCAGCGGCCGCGTTCCCAGGAACTGCAACACTTCATCTTGGTGGTTGTTATCAAGCCGGCAAACTTCGCTTATCGAAGTCGTCGGCCAGCGGGGACTCGTTTTGGGGACTGAAAGCATGGTGCCGCACCTTCCTGCAAATTGAGATTTCTTGAGTGGACCGTTCTTAGTAACTGAGACAGTCGATGCCGGTGTCGACGACTACCTGAGCGGATACGGTGGCATCACCGCTAACGGTTGCGGACTGCGCCTGCATAACCGCGTCACCGGCGATGGTGCCGTCACTGGCAATGGTGCCGTCGCTCGCCAGCACGCCGTCCGTAACAATCGTGCCGTCGCCGGCGAGCACCCCGTCGGTGACGATGGTGCCTAGCCGGAACAGCAGCGACCCTTCGCTGATCGTCACACCCGAGGAGAGAATGATCTTGTCGCTGACGACGGTGCCGTCGCTGGATATCACGCCGTCGGTGACAATCGTGCCGTCATTGACGATTACGCCATCGCAGACAATCGTTCCATCGGTGATGACTACCCCGTCAGTGATGATCGTGCCGTCGCTGATGATGGTGCTGTCAGTGACTGTCGTGCCGTCGCTGATGATGGTTCCCAGCGCATAGTCCGGTTGATATTTCGTAATCAGGCTCGTGCCGCGCGCCCAATGCTGGCCCAGCAGGAGGCCCTGCGACCAGGTAAAGAGCGCTCCCCCAATCGTGGTCTGGGGCACGGGCAGCAGGGTGGTATTCAGGAACGGCGCGCCCACCGGCTTGCTCGATCCAAAATCAGTGCGGACGAGCCGGGCCAGGCGAACTGCGCCTTCGATGTTCACTTCGCCGGCGCCCTGTTCGAGGGTGTTGAAGTTGGCCAGCGGCTGGGCGGTGTATTCAAGAATCGCCTTCACCATGTTCGGTGTCAGCGCAGGATTGGCCTGTAGGATGAGCGCTGCCGCGCCGGCCACCACCGGCGAAGCCATCGACGTCCCGTTGAGATACATTTGATCCCGAACCGCGACCGGGCTGATGTTGGCTGCCAGTTGGGGATTCTGCGCGACCAACAGATTATTGACGGACTTCGCTTCGACGATCTTGTTACCCGGCGCCACCAAATCAGGCTTCATCAAGCCGTCATAGTGTCTCAGGCCTAATCCGTCGGTCCACGAACTTCTGGTGGGGCCGCGCGAGCTATAGGTGGTCACGCCATCATCGTTGCGGGCATCGGTGCCGAAGGTGTTCGACGCGCCGACGGTAATCGCCGACGGCTCGTTCCCCGGACAGTGAATCATTCCGTAAAGCTTCTGCCCGGCCGCGTTCTTACCGTTATTGCCAGCGGCGACCACGACCACCACGCCGGCGTTAACCAGTCGCCGTACGGCGCGGCACAGCGGGTCGATCTTGTACGAGTCCACGGCGGGGGCGCCAAGACTCATATTGACCACCCGGATGTTGTAGGCGGCCCGGTTCGCGAACAGCCAATCGAGGGCCGCCAGCGTTGATGAAACAGATCCAATTCCCTGCGAGTTCAGGACGCGCAGGTTGATGAGGTTGGCGCCCGGAGCAATGCCCAGGTAAGCAGCGTTGGACACGCGACCATTGCCCGCCGCGATGGCGGCCACATGCGTCCCGTGACCGTAAGGATCGTCCACCCGGTTTTCACCGGTGAAGTCCTGGCTGTAAACCACGCGCACGGTGTTGCCCTTGTCGAGGAAGTTTGTGTGGCTCGAATAGATACCTGAGTCGAGCACGGCGATACCGATGCCGGCGCCGTCGACGCCACTGACATTGATACCGCTGGTGACGCGCACCGCATCGGCGCCGGTGGTGGCTGAGAGATGGCCCATGGATTGGGTCGGACGATCGGAGGAAACAAATGAAACTTCACTGTATGAGGCAACGGTGTCGACCAGGTTAGCGGGCAAGTCGACGCTGCTCGCGCCCAGGTTCAGAAGTACTTTCCTGACGTGCACGCCGTTGCTGTTGAGCAGCGAGTTCAAGCCGCTGCTGATTGGCGCGCGCAACTGAACAATTACCTTGACCGTGTCTGAGCTGGACAGGCTGTGGGCTTTGCTTGATAGATCCGATGAAACTTTGGCCGGTTTGAGCTTGAGCAGTTGGGCATTCGCGCGCCGCCCCATGAACGTGCCGGGCAACAGGCACGTTGTGATCAGCAGCGAAAATGAGATGACGCGAACGATCGGGCGTTTGATCGACTCTCGGATGAGAATGCCGCGCGCCAATGAGGGTGAATCGTCGGGGCCAGAAAAGCGACTGTCGGAATAATTACTCATTGCGTTATTCCAAGCCGTCGGGTGGCTTGCCTCAATTGCGGTTAGTTCATCGGGGCCGCTAAAAAGCAACGGCCGTCCTTGTCTAAGAAAGAAAGAACGGCCGTGATCCAGCGATTCAGCAACGTCCTTCGGGAACTCCCACTGCCATATTCCCTTGGGAGGAACTTAGGCTGGTAAGTGCATGCCGGCGCCGGCTTTCGCACGACGACGGCTGTTATCGGTGACGAACTTTTTAAAGAGCGTGCCCGTGGGTGACAGGCAGCTTCCCATTAGCGACTGCCGTGCCAGCGGCCAGATCGGCGAAAATGGGCGCTAAACCTCGCCGTCCTCTCGGAACCAGGACTCGAGCGGTCAGATTGATTTGGGATTCAATCAGGGTGATTAGTCCCCGGTCGGCGCGAAGTAACAGAGGAGCAGATCGAGTAAAGACCAGCCTCAACCTAAGAAGCTAGAAGATCATTTCCACTCGCGCTCCCGGGATGATGGCCGTGGTTGCCCGCCGCACGACCGGCCGAATAATTTGCAGATCGCCAGTCAGCCGCAGCCAGGGCGTAAAGTGAAAATTGTAGAACCCTTCGAATTGATGTTCCGAGTGGGGCCGCACATTTCCCAACGAGACGACATTAAGATTGTCTTTCAGCACCCGGCTCAGTCCCGTGTAGGCGTAGGCGATGCCAAAGTCGTCCAGCGACCTGCGTTTCCACAATCCATTACCACCCAGGCCTATATCAAAGAACCGGGTCACCGGACTGGTATCCTGATCAGCAATCGAAAGCTGCGTGAAGATCCCCCAGCCGTCGTCTTTACCTCTTTCAACCAGGAACTGGCGGCCGACATAACTCAACGAAAATGATCCGCCTTTCGGCTGTACGGGACTGAGCGGCGGCCCCGGAATTACTACATTCTTGATTGCATCAAAGGGCGTGAACTTCTTTGTCGTTACGGTGTAGCTGAACGAATGCTTGCCATCTCTGCCCCGCCACTTACTGGGAATGTTCAGCACCGGCGCCAGCGTTACTCCGTCCCGGAAGACGTGATGAAGCCCTACAGTGGTGGAACTGTCATTCGGATCGAGGATACCGAACGAGATGAATGACTCGCCATGCCGCACGTAGTCGATGCTCGCCCCATTAGTCACGTTCGGCACCTGGCGTAATCCCGTCATTGGTCCTATCTGTGCGGCATTGAAAAATTTATCGAGGCCCATACCACCGAAAAAGGTCTCCTGGATTTCCAGAGTGTTGTAGCGCCCGAATGAAATCGCGATTTCGTTGCCCTTCCTGGTATCCAACGGAAATACGCGAGTGAACTTCAACCCGGTGACGGCGGCGATGCTGCCTTGCGAAGCCGGGATGGTAACGTCGGTGTTGACGGTATTGATCGCGCCGGTGCGTGCCAGCACGGGTGCGCCATACCGGTATTCGAATCTGGCTTCTGCTGACCAGTTCTTCCAACCTGCCAGCTTCTCGAAATCAAACTTGAATTTAGATTCGAACTTGCCGTTCAGAACCGTTTCCCGAGTCAAACCGCCGGCGGCGGTACCCTGGGCAAAACCGGTCAGGCTGAAGTCCATTTCGACGCCACGCTCTTTCCAGTGCGTACGTGTGCCGCCCCAATCTCCAGTCATGGTCTCTCGATGAAGCAGGTCGACTTCAGTTGCAGGCGCGGCGGGGTCGTCCGTTTTCTGCGCGGCAGAATTATGGTCGGCCGTCTGTTCTGATTTGGGCGACGGCTCCGGCGATGGTTGCTGCGCGCGGGCCGTAAATGCACAAGCGAGGATCGACGCAGCAGTTGCTGACAATAAAAATGCAGTAGCGGTCGCAAAGGTTCGCATCCGATTTCGAAAGGCGGCTGAGTTTGATGCGGCGAGATGATCCTAATGTTTACGAGATTGCGATGGACCTGCAGAGCGGCGACTGGTCCCTGCGAAACGTCCGTTCCGCAGCCTGGTCACAACACAATGCGGCGTTCTCCCTCGCGCCGGGTGACCCGTTGGCGGTCGAAATATTCGAGCAAGGGAATGGCGTACTTCCGGGAAATACCCGCGAGGTCTTTAAACCCGCCAACGTCGATTGCTCGATCAGTTGTTTTGGCTGCCTGTGCGCGCAGTCGTTTACTCAATTCGTCCAGCGCCGTGCGATGGAAAAACATTTCACCGTGCACTTTGACGAGCGCGCCTGAATCGATCAGCAACTGCAAAATTCTCCTGGCGTGCGCTGGTGATGCGTTGAGTCCGGCTTTCGCAAACGCGTCGCCCAGCGAAGGCGGCGCGACGCCGGCCGCCCGAAAGATCTGTTCCAGCGAATCGCGCGCCCGCGCATCTTCCGGCGACAATTCGCGGGTGTGTTCGCGCAGCCGTACGATCTCTTTGTCCGTCACCACGGCGCCGCGCTTCTCCAACTCAGCCAGCATCGCGCGAAAGACCTCCGGTCCGACACCGGCAAAGAATCGCTCGCGGAGAATCTCTTTTGATAAGCCTCGCGCCAGCGGCTCACGTTTATGGTGCCCGGTGACTTCGGCCACAACCACGGATTCCACTGCGGCAAAGGCGTCGCCGGCAACGAGATTCTCCTCAATGTTCATTACCGCGCCCCGCCTGGTGGCTTGCGCCGCCGCCTCAGCGATTACATCATCACGCCACGCCGTGCGCGCGGCAATAGCTTCGCGGCGAAATCCTGCGGCGCCGGCGGCGGTCACGAAGCGGATTAACTGCGCGGTCTTGTCTTCACCCGCCAGATCTGCCAGCGCCGTGCGGACCAGGGGAAAATCCCGGGCGCGGTGACGCGCAGCAAACGGATCCAAAATCACGCCGCCGCCGATCGTCGTCTGCGGAGAATAGGCGCGGAGAATAAAACGGTCGCCCAACGCCGCGACGATGGGCGCTTCGAAGCGAAGCTGCGCCAGGCCGCGCCCGCCGCCGGGCACCTGACCTTCGGACTCGAGCACGCGCACCCGGGCGAGCACTTCGGCAGCCCCGACATGAACCCGCACCCGCTGACGCGAACGCAGCGCCCGCGGCGAATTGTCCAGCACCTGCACTCCCACGTCGACAACCTGGGTCGCGCGCACGCGCCCGGGCGGCGCCAGCACCATCCCCCGGGCCAGCGCCGTCGCATCGACGCCGCCGAGATTGATCGCAGTACGCTGGCCGGCAAGCGCTTGCTTTACCGCCGAGCCATGAACCTGAATGCCGCGCACCCGTACGCGCGAGCCTGCCGGCAGCAACTCCAAGTCATCACCTTCACTGATCTGGCCGGAGATCAGCGTCCCGGTAACGACCGCTCCGAAGCCCTTCATGGTAAAGGCCCGGTCGATTGGCAGACGCGTCACGAAATCGTGTGAACGAGGATTCACTTCCAACGCCAACTGCCGCAGCGTCTGTTTCAACTCGGGGATTCCCTCGCCCGTTCGCGAACTGACGGCCACCAGCGGCGCGCCCGCCAGAAATGATCCCTGGACCAGTTCTTCGGCTTCGGCGCGCGCCAGCGCCAACAGTTCATCGTCAACCAGATCTTTCTTGGTCAGCACGACCACACCTTTGCTCACGCCGAGCAGCCGGCAAATATCGAAGTGTTCGCGGGTCTGCGGCATTACGCTCTCGTCGGCGGCAATTACCAGCGCCACCACGTCGATGCCGTGCGCGCCGGCCAGCATGTTCTTGACGAACCGCTCATGGCCCGGCACATCGACGAAGCCGATATGGACGTCTTCCAAATCGAGATCGGCAAAGCCAATATCGATGGTGATTCCGCGCCGTTTCTCTTCCGGCAGCCGGTCGGCATCGACGCCGGTCAACGCGCGCACCAGCGCAGTCTTGCCATGATCGATGTGTCCGGCCGTGCCAACGATGATCGATTTCATGTTGAGTCGTGAGAGGCGGAGTATAATACGGGGACCGCCTTGACAGTAGCCCGACCGTCAGGGAGGGCTCATTGGGTGAGTTGGTAAGCCCTCCCTAACGGTCGGGCTACTGCCCCGGAATAGTCACGCACAACATAGGACACCGCGCATTATGGCCAACATCGATCATCTGATCCTTAACGTTAACGACATTGCCGCCAGCGTCGATTTTTATGTCAACGTGCTCGGGTTCAAACTGGAAGGCCAGGATGGGCCGTTCACGGTAATCCGCGTCAGCAACGATTTCACATTGCAGGTAGCGCCGTGGGGGACAAAAGGAAATGAGCATTACGCCTTTGCCATGTCACGCGATGATTTTGAAGCGACGTTCGCGCGCATAAAGGAGAGGGAAATTCCGTTTGGCGACTCGTTTCACAACGTCGGTAACAACACGGGTCCGGGTAATGAAACGGGGGCGCGTGGTCCGGCGCCCACCGTGTACCTTAACGATCCGAGCAACCATCTGATCGAAATCCGCACCTACGATTAGACTTTGCAGACTGAGCCTGCGCCGACTGGGCTATGAAAGCTTACCAACGATGTCTGGCTGTGACGTTGCTCCTGGGGGCGGCAACGATGTGTGCCGCGCAACCTCAGCCTGCGGGCGAACTTTGGAGCGTTCAGAAAAACGGAAAGTACGGGTTCATCGATCACACCGGCAAGGTGGTGATTCCCTTTCAATTCGACCGGGCTTACGGGTTCTATGAAGGACTGGCTCAGGTCATCAAGAAGAACCGGACGTATTTCATCGACACCACCGGACGGACTCTTTTCGAAGCTCCGTACGACGTCATCGGGAACTTTTCCGAAGGCGTGTGCGCCGTCAACATCGGCGAGAAGCGAAATCCAAATATCGGCCTGGTCATGGAGCCCGGCAAGTGGGGCTACATCGACAAGACCGGCAAGATGGTTATCCCAATGAAGTTCACGCATGCCGAGGAATTCAGTGAAGGACTCGCAGCCATCGAGATTGGCGGCCAGGGCGGCTTCATCGATCACAACGCCAAGGTTGTATTCGAGGTGCCGCTCGACGTGACGCTCCATTTTCACGAAGGCATTGTTGGCGTTT
>Ga0126369_10001722_pt1 | contig 15310 bp, 13 predicted proteins | sample PanSoiMetaPlot_1_FD_109646 | JGI IMG/M metagenome (GOLD analysis project Ga0126369, IMG submission 109646) | Tropical forest soil microbial communities from Panama - MetaG Plot_1 | ecosystem: Environmental > Terrestrial > Soil > Tropical forest > Bulk soil | place: Panama | collected 2016-02-17 | reverse complement strand
TGTCGGCAATTAACGAGGGTGCGAAGATCGCCGCTGGCCACCTGCCGTGGCCGACCTGGATCCAGATCGGCCTGAACTTCGTGGTGCCGTTCTTCGTCTCCAGTTACGGCTACCTCGCCGCCTCCCGGGTCAGGTGATGGAGGTGAGGATCTCCATGAGATGGCCGTCGGGGTCGCGGAAGTACGTGCCGCGGCGGCTGCCCTGGCCCTGGTAGATCTGCCCAGGCCGCTGGCACGCCGGATCGGCGTAGTGGGTGATGCCAGCTTCCCGAATGCGGGCGAAGGCGGCATCGAATTCTGCCTCGCTGACCAGGAACGCGTAGTGGTGCGACTCGACCTTCTCATGCTGGTCATAGTCCAGGGTCACCCGGTTGGCCAGGGTCACCGGCGTGAAGTGCGAGACCGGCGGGTCGACCTCAAGGCCGAGAATGTCGGCCAGGAACCGGGCCGATGCCTTCGGGTCGCGGGCGGGGACGATCGTGTGGTTCAGCTCGACGGCCATGCTGACTCCTCCCTCGGTCGTCGTCATTCTGCCTTGTTCCCTAGAAGGAGGCTGGTCCGGCAAGGCTGCCCACGATCCGGTCAAAGATCGCGGCCACCTCCTCCCGGGCGGCCGGCGGGTCCTCAGCCCGCGCGATGTAGAGCGCGCACTCGTTGAGCGCGCCGATCAGGGCGTGCGCGAGCGGGTCAACGGGCTGGGCCGCGATGGCCCCGGCGTCGATGGCCGCTTGCAACACGACCTGGACCAGCCCGAGGCCATAGCGTCCGGCCAGGTCCCGCCAGGCCTCCCAGCCCAGCACCGCCGGGGCGTCGAGCAGGATGATCCGCTCCACCTCGCGCTCGGCGCATGATTCCAGGAAGAGCCTCGCGCCCGCCCGCAGTGCACCGAGCGGGTCGTCGGCGGCGTCGGCCGCACCCTCGGCGATCCGCCCGGCGATCTCGGCCTCGACCTCCTCGGCCACGGCCGCAAACAGGCTGGCCTTGTCGCGGAACTGGTGGTACAGAGCACCGCGCGTCACCCCGGCCGCCCGCACGATCTCCTCGGTGCCCACATCGGCGTAGCCGCGCGCGCCGAACAGCGAGCGCGCGGCGGTGACCAGCGCGCGCCGGGTCGCCTCGGAACGGAGATCTTGCTTGGTCTTGGTCATCTAGCCGCCGTAAATGCTTGTCTTCCGTGCAGTCTGTATGTAAGTTTAAGTACAGACAGCTTGTATGTTACGCACCTGTACCGCCTGCGGAGGATCCATGTCCACGCCCACCTCGTCCACGTCCCGCGTGGAACTGCCACACGGCCCGGTCCACTACCGGGATTCCGGCTCCGGCGCGCCGGTAGTGCTGCTGCACGGCTACCTTATGGGCGCGGGTCTGTGGGATCCGGTGGTTCGGCTGCTCAGCGGCGAGTTCCGCTGCGTCGTGCCGGATCTGCCGTTCGGCGCGCACCCGGAACCAATGCGGCCAGGTGCGGACCTCACGGCGTCAGGCCTCGGACGCCTGGTCGCCGACTTCCTTGAGGCATTGGACCTGGAGGACGTGACGCTCGTCGGCAACGACAGCGGCACCGCCATCGCTCAGGTGGTCGCGGCCCGCCATGCCGACCGGCTCGCGGGCCTGGTCCTCACCTCCGGCGACGCCTTCGACCATTTCCCTCCCAAGCCCTTCCGGCCACTCATCACTGCGGCACGCGCGGGCATGCTCACAGCCGTGCTCACCATGCTCAAGTCCCGGCGCGCCCGGGGCCTGCCCACCGCCTATGGCTGGCTGACCAACGGCGACCTGCCGCACGAGCTGATCGATCAGTGGGTGGCTGCGTTCTTCGGCGATAGGGGCGTGCGGCGTGACCTGAGGCGGCTCACCGCCGCCTTGGGCGACGACACATTTATGCACCAGATCGCCGCCGAGCTGTCGGGCTTCACCAAGCCAGCGCTGCTGGCCTGGGCCGATGACGACAAGTTCTTCCCGGCCGATGACGCTCGTCGGCTGGCCGGGATCCTCCCCGACGCGCGGATCGAGCCGATTCCCGCGAGTCGTACCTGGGTCATGCAAGACCAGCCGGAAAGAACCGCGCAGCTTATCGCCGCGCTGGCACGGCGTGCAGCGGCGAGCAGATCCCGCGGATCGTTCCCATCGAGCATCAGAGATACGAATCTGCGGCACCTAAGCTGACCGGTGCTTAGCGGACCCACAGTTGGTCGAGGAGGACCCCCCATTCGGGGTTGAACTGGTAATTTCCTGTTCGCCGCGAAAGCAGCGTGAGGGCCAACGGATTCTCGTAGGGGAGGACGGCGGCCTGATCGGCGACCATGTGGTCGGCGGCAGCCCATGCTCGCAGTGCAGCCACAAGGTCCTGGCTCTGGACGCCCTGTGCCGCGCTGATGAGCCGCTCGAGGCGGGCATCGCAGAGCCGCGAGAAGTTGGCGCCCTGGCCGGCTGGGTTGGCGGCCGTTGGGCAGCTGAAGATCGGAACCATGAAGTTGGCGGCCGACGTGTAGTCCCTGAGCCAGCCAACCCAGCCGATCTGTGCCCGCCGCGCCCCCGTGACATCGTTGTAGTACGCGGCCTCGCTGGCAAATATGTGCAGCCGGGCTCGGTATCCGAGGCGGCGCAGGATCCCGGCGATGTAGCCGGCCTGCGCCGCCCTGAAGCCCGGCGCCCATACCGCGACCGGTTCTCCCCGCGTCCCAGAGGCGGCGACCAGTGCGAGCGCCTTCCGCAGATTGGGCCCGGTCCAGGCGCCAGCGCTGGACGGGTGCAGCCCATACGGGCAATAGGGGATATAGCCGGGGAATCCAGGCGGCAAGACCTGACAGGTTGCGTGCGCCACGTCCGGCCCGCCCGACAGGGCGACGAGGCGGTTCCGGTCGACCGCCTGGTTAATGGCCTCGCGCGCGTCGAGGTTGCTGAACGGGGCGACTGTCGTATTCAGGAAGAAGAATTCGGTCGCGCCGTAGGAGTCAGCGTGGAACCGGGATGCGTACCGCCTGGTCAATGTGCTGATGATGCCGAGCGGAAGGCGCCAGGCCGACACGACGTCCGAGGCGCCGCGCTCGACCGATGCGACCTGCGCCGGGACGGTGGCAGCGAGCGTTGCGACGATCCGGTCCGGATAGCCGTCCGGGGCCCCTTGCAGCGAGAACACCCGGAACCACGGGTTGCGGGTGAGCACGAGCCGGCTGCCGGGCACGAATGCGGTGATCTGGTACGGCCCTGTCCCGGGCAGCGGGCTCGTGCTGATGGCCAGTGGGCTGCTGGCCGGGACGATGGCGGCGAATGGCAGCGCAAGCGCGTAGAGGAAGTCCGGGTCCGGGGCGGTCAAATGGAAGGTGACCGTCGCCGACCGGTTATCCGCGACGACGCTGCCGATATGAAAGTAGATCGGCAGCAGGGTGGCGTGGTTGATCCGCAGCAGGCGATCGATCGAGGATCGGACGTCGCTGGCGCGCACGAGCTGGCCGCTTGAGAACCGGACTCCCTGGCGGAGCCGGAACACGTACGTGCGGCCGCCATCGGTCGGCGAGGGGATTGCTTGCGCGAGGTCTCCCACCAGGGAACTTCCGGCGGGACCGCCGACATGCCGGTAGGCCACGAGCCCCTCGTAGACCAGGCTGAGGAACTGCCACTCCGCAGGATCGAATGCCAGCGCCGGATCCGCGCAGTTGCACACCGACATCGGTCCGGCCTGCACCCGCAGCGTTCCGCCGCGGTGCGCCTGCGGTGCGGGGAGTGTTGTCACCCAGGCAGCCCGGCCGTCAGCTACGACCGCGGCTGGCGAGGCGCCGACTGCACTCATGGCCACGAGCCGTCGGCTCGCGATGTCGATTCTGGCGAGGCGGCCGTCGGCCAGCGTGACCCAGATCGTTCCATGCGACGAAGCCAGCGCCGTTGGGGCTGCCGGGAGCGGAAGGAGCGCGTCCACCGTGCCCGTGACCGTGCTGACGCGGGCGATGTTGTCGTCGATGGTGTTCGCCACCCACACCCCGCCGCCGGCCACGGCAAGCGCCGACGGATCGCCACCGACGCTGACCGTCGCGATCACCTGGCTCCCTGCCGGGTCGAGTTCGGCGACCGCGCCCGATCCGGCCAGCGACACCCAGAGCGCACCGGCGCTCGCCACGACGGCCGTCGGGTCGGGGCCGACCGGCACGGTCCGGATCACGCGTCCCGAGGCGGGGTCCACAGTCGACAGCGTGCCGTCTACGCTGTTCGCGACCCACAGCAAATCGCCATGGGTGGCCAGGCTGACCGGTCCGTTGCCGACCTGGACCGTCAGGACGACCTTCGCGGCCGCCGGGTCGACCACGGCGATAAGGTTGCTGCCGCCGACAGCGACCCACAACTCCCCGGACGCAAACGCAAGGCCCTGCGGATCCGGGCCTACCGGAATCACCGTTACCGCCCCGCCGTTGGTCTGCACGCGCGACACGGTGCCGTCGACTTCATTGCTGGCCCACAGGTAACCGCCTCCCCGGGCGACGTGGGCCGGTGCGGCTCCGACCGGAATCTGCAGTCCCGGCTGCCCATCCGGGCCGACAGACACCAGCTCGTCCGCCTGCGCCAGGCGGGACCCGGGGCCAGCAATGGCCGTGACGACCAGGGCCCCAAGAGCCAGCGCCGCGGCGACGCCGCCGGCGATCCAGATCCGGGCGCGGCGGCGGGGGAGGGCGCTCAGCGCCCGGTGCCGGGTCGGGCTGGTGATCACCGGGCGTAGAGCCGGGCGTATAGCCGGACGTGCGGCCGGGCCGGCGAGTTCCGGGTCGTGGCGCAGAATCCGCACTTCCAAGTCGGCGATCTCATCGCTGACGTCGATTCCCAGCTCATCTGCCAGGTAGCCGCGCGCCTGGCGGCATGCGGCCAGCGCGTCGGCCTGGCGGCCAGACCGATATAGCGCCAGCATCAGCAACGCCAGCAGGTGCTCCCGCGCCGGATGCTCAGCCGTGAGCCGCTCGAGTTCGGCGACGACATCGCGATGTGCCCCGAGCGCGAGGTCGGCTTCGATCCGGGCCTCCAGCGCGCGCACCCGTTCTTGCTCGAGCCGTTCAGCTTCGGCGCGCGCCCAGGGCCGCGAGGCCAGTGCGCCCAGGGCGGGACCGCGCCAGAGCCGAAGCGCGGCGCGCAGGCTGGCCGAAGCCGCCTGGGGGTCGCCGCGCTCGGCCGCCGCGGTTCCGTCCGCGACGTGAGCTTCGAAGCGGGCCGAATCAAGCTCGTGCGAAGAAGCGACCAAAACATAGCCACCGGGCCTGGTCTCGATGACGTCCTCGCCGAGTGCGCGGCGCAGCTGGGAGACATAGGTCTGCACGGCCTTGCCAGCCGTCCGGGGCGCGACGCCGTCCCACAGGTCGTCGATCACCCGGGCTGCAGGGACAAGCTCGTCCGGGCGCAGGAGCAGAAGGGCAAGCAGCTCGGGCACTTTGCCGGTCCCGGAGACAAGCAGGCGGCCGTCGGCGGACAGTGCCTCGACCGGGCCCAGGATCCTGAACTCCATGCCCATTCTTACCGCCTCTCGACCGTGTTTTACCAGATCTAGACCGTTGCTTGCTTAGCGTCCGGTTTGCAAGCAGAACCCAGTGCCCCGGCCTTCGCCGGGGAGAAGGGACCATGACGATGTCACGGATATGGAAAGCGGCGATTCCGCTCACGGTGATCACCGGTCTAGCCGCCGGCTGCGCGACGGCAAGTTCGTCGCATGACCGGTCCACGCTCTGCACCTCGCGGTTGGTCTACGATCGCGCGAGCTCCGGCCCGCCGCAGGTGCTGACGATGTCTGGCACCGGGCAACAAGTTCAGAACCTGGGGGTCGGGCATGCTCCGAAATGGTCACCCAACGGGCGGCTGATCGCCTTCGACCGGCTCACTGGCGCGGGCGGGCACATCTTCGTCATGCGCGCGGACGGGAAGGGGGTCCGCGACCTCACGCCGGGCTTCCTCGGGCGCTTCGCCACAGGCGCGGCCTGGTCGCCCGACGGACGCTGGCTCGCGTTCGGTTCCGGCTCGGGCCCGACGAACGGCGCACTATGGGTGGTGGGTGCCGATGGCAGCAATCCGCACATGCTCGTTAACGTGCCTGGAAGGGAGGAGCACCCGAGCTGGTCACCGGACGGGACGCGGATCGTGTTCGACTCGCCTTTGGCTAATGGGCCAGATCACCTCTACGTCGTGGGCAGCGATGGATCCGGGGCGCACCGGATCACCGCGAACGGTCTCGACGCCTGGGGTGCCGACTGGGTATCGCCGGACGTGATCATGTTCGCCAACGGGGCGGGGAGCCCCACAAGCAACATCTACACGATCGGGCCCGACGGATCCGGGCTGCGCCAGCTCACTCATGCCCCCACGGGAGTCACCTACGGCCTGCCGCGCCAGCAGTCCAACGGGGGCCTCATCGCGTTCATGGCTGCGACGCCCTCCCACGTGGCGATCTACACCATGACCGCGAGTGGCACCCAGATGCGGAAGCTGACTTCCGGGCAGCCTGGGTTCAACGGCTGGCCGGACTGGAGTCCGTGCCGGGCATGACAGGGCTGGGCTACCAGCCGATGGTGCGGCGGGCCGGTTGCTCCGGCCCGCCGCACTCCCTGGGCATCAGGACAGGTTGAACAGGGCGGGGTAGACCTGGCCGCTGGCCAGGGTTAGGAACAGCGTGTAGCAGCCTGGACTGGGAGAGTCCCAGTTGTAGATGTACTGGTTGGTGGTGCTGTCGTAGCGCAGGCTGGTGGCGCCCGTTGTGCTTGTTTCCAGTGCGTCGGTCGGGTCGCCGGTGAACGCGCTGCACGCCGTGCTCTTGTAGGTCACGGACGAAATCGCGCTCAGAGCACTGATGAAATTGCCGTTGGCATCCTGCAGTTGCCACTTGAGCGGGTATGTGCGGCCGGCGCGGCCAGTGTTGACAGTCGGAGGGTTGTTAACCGGCGCGAGCCAACCGCTGAAGCTGTACCCCACGTCGTACGGGCAGGAAGCCGTCGTGGCATTGCCGACGTTGTCAATGCCAGTCAGGGACACGTTGCGGGCACCTACCGCGGAAGTGTCAGCTGGCGCCGAGACCGGCGAGGTCGCAGGTCCTGAGCCGTCATCGGTCACGGTCGCACTGACCGAAGCTCCGGACTGGCCGAGCGTGAATAGCGGAGGGCTCGCGCACGTGAGTGTTGGTCCCGCCTTGTCGATCTTGAAGGCATACGGGCCCGCCGTCGCGCAGTTGCCGGCGTTGTCGCAGACGGAGCGGCTGCCGGTGCTCGCGTTGCTCGTCTGGGTGCCGGCCGGAACGCTCGTTGAGAGCGAGAAGCTCGCGTCGCCCGGGCTTGCCAATCCCGAGCCGGCGTCGCCTGCCGAGCACGGGACGCTGACGTCGTTTGCGTACCAGGTTGTCTGGTCAGGAGCGGTGCAGCTGATCGTCGGCGGGGTGAGGTCGGGGACGAACTTCTTAACCTGCTGGCCGACTGTGGCATAAATGTTACCGTCCGCATCGACGGCGATCCCAAGGGGCTGGACCTGAAACTGACCTGGCCCTGTCCCATAGGTGCCGATGCTGGCCAGGAAATTGCCGTTCGGGCCGAATTTCCGGACCGGCGCGCTGCCGCCCCCGACGTACAGGTCTCCTGCGCTGTCGACGGCGACTGCGGTCGCGGATCCGCCGATGCTGGCAAGGAAGTTGCCATTGGCATCGAATTCCTGGACCCTGTTATTTCCGTAGTCGGCGACGTATACATTGCCTGATCCGCTAACGGCGATGGCAAAAGGGCTATTGAACTGGCCGTCGCCGGAGCCTGCGGTCCCGTAGCTGGCCAGGAAGTTGCCGTTCGCATCGAACTTCTGCACCCGGTCCAGGGTGTTGTCGACGACGTAAACGTCGCCCGAGCTGGCTACCGCGACGCCGATCGGATCTCCGAACTGGCCGGGACCGGACCCGTAGCTGCCGAACGAGCCGAGCAAGGTGCCATCCGCGGCGAACTTATCGATACGTCCGAAGCCCACGTCTGACACGTAGACGTCGCCCGAACTGGATACCGCGACGCCAGGAGTGTAGAGGGACGACGTGGGGGTGCTGATGTTGGCCAGGAAGCCGCCGGCGGCATCGAATTTCTCGACCCGGCCGCCGCCGTCATCGCCGACATAGACATGGCCTGATCCGTCCACGGCCACGCCCCATGCCTGATTGAACTGGCCGTCGCCGGAGCCCGGGCTGCCCCACGCCGTCACAAAGGAGTAGAAGTCAGACGCCGACGCCGGAGACGCAGCGAACTCCACCTGCGTGAGAACGGCGCACGCTGCCGCCGCGAGCGCGAGCCCGCCTCGCCTCGCCTTGCTTCTCATCACGTTCGCACGCGCCAGCCGACCGAGGGCTGCCCGCAAGAACGCCGTCAGGCTACGCGGTCTGCTCTGGATGTCATCGCCCATTTCAAGTTCCCTTCGATGATCCGGGGCGGATAGTGACTCCCCGAACATCGCGGGCGACGCTGACAGCCGCCTGACATCACGCTGACAAGGGCGAGCGCGCGAAGGATCACGGTGCGGGTCCTCGGTCGGCCGCGTCGCGCATCGCCCGCCCTGCGTCCAGCCGCCGCGAGCGGAGTCGGCGGGCGAAAGTAGCCGCAGCCGGCTGGCCTGCCACCATGCCCGCCAGGCTGCGAACAGGCCGGCTACCTGGCGGGCGGTCTGCCGTCACCGGCGATGCTGGCGCGGAGCAGCACGCCGGTGACCGGGAGCAGCAGTCGGCCGCCAGCGATCAGCTGCCAGGACCTTGAGGCCAGCGGGGCACTTGGCCGCCCCACAGCTTGGCGAACACATAGTCGGCAGACGAAGTTGTCATTGCGGTGACGAGGCCAGGACGCGCGCCGCGCTGACCCCCTGACCCCCGATCACGGTTCGGGCGTCGTCACAGGAGCGTGTACTTCCATCATCTTCGCGACGTTCGCGGCGATCGCCGCGTCGGTCACGGCGAGCTCGTCGGTCGGGCTGAACATAGCGAAGTCGGTCCCCGCGCTTGCGCTAGGGGTGTGACCTGGCGGGATGTAGAAGGCGTCGCCCGCGGTATAGACCTCCTCATGGCCGTCGGTGTAGCTGAGGGTCATCTCACCGGTGATCATGTAGCCCCAGTGCGGGCATTGGCAGGCGTCGTCGGGCAGCCCCTTCAACAGCGGTGCCAGCGAGGTGTCCTCGTTGATGGTCGTGAGGTTGACGGTGTAGCCGTCCAAGTTAGCGACGCAGTCGGTCGCTGGGCCGAAGTCGCGGCGGTCCGGGGCCGTGTTTTTCGACGTCTTGGGCATGGTGCCTTCCTCTCTGGATCGATACTGGCTTGTGGCGAAACGGTGCAACATCGCTAGACGGCGGCGTCTCGCGCTGCGAGGTGGGATGTGAGCGCGGCCAGTGACGCCGGGACTTCCTCCGCGAGTTGCTTTCGGCGCAGCCTCGCGAACAGCAAGCGCCGCCAGAACGTCTTCGGGTGCACCGCCCACTCGACCACGACGCGTGCGCCGCGAGGCACCGGCACTACGAGCCACTTCCACACTGCGTAGCTCGGGTTGCCGTCGTCGCTGTTCGATATGTGCTCGAACTCCAGGCGGTCGGGGTCATAGCTCACCACCCGCGCCCGGCTCGGCCATGTCGCAGGCGGCACTGACATCTTCAGCACCCACTCGACGCCCGGCGCGAGAGGTCCGGGCGGCGGCTCGAGGATATTCGCGATCCGCTTGTTCCACTCCGGCAGCCGGTCAACGTCGGTGAGCGCGGCGAACACCGCGGTCGGCTCGGCCTCGATGATGGCTTCGGAACTGCCAGTGAACTCGGTCAGCAACATGCCGCCATCCTGCGCGGGTTCACCGCGTCAGGTCATGGGGTGAAGTACTCATCTTCCGTCGGCGCGATCAGCCCTTGCCGGACCGCGAAGAGGCTCGCGCGGGCTCTGTTGGACACGCCTATCTTCGTGTAGATGTGCTCGACGTGGTTGTCGACCGTCTTGCGGGAGATAACTAGCTGACCGGCGACTTGCTTGTTCGAGAGCCCACGGGCGACCAGGCGCAACACCTCCACCTCTCGGGTCGTCAGCCCGGCCGGCCATTCGCGGGTTCGCCTGACCCGATGCCCGGCCGCCGCGAGCAGCGCCTCCGCGCTTTTCGCGTCCTGCCGTCCCGCGCGTACCTCGTCGCGCAGGTAGGAGGCGGCCTCCGCCGGACTCAGCGCCGGACGATGCGGCCGCGGTTCGGTCTTGGTGACGTATGCGTCGGCGGCCGCTAGCAGGCGACCCGCTGGGCTGATGGCATCGCCCCGCAGGCCCCGCGGGTAGCCGGAGCCGTCGAGCCGCTCGTGGTGCTGCGCGGCGGTCGCGCCGAGAGCGGCGAGCGCGGGTGACCCGGCAAGCATCCGGTCGGTGAGGTACGGGTGCAGCCGCACCCGCTCGGCCTCCGCTGGTGTCAGCGCGCCCGTCTTGTCCCACACGGCGTTCGACACGCCCAGCCGGCCGAGGTCGTGCAGCAACGCCGCGCGGCGCACGTGCGTCACCTCGTCCGCGGGCCACGCCAGCGCTTCCGCGGCGGCCGCGGTCAGCTCGGCGACCGCGCGCGTGTGCCCCAGCGTGTACGGCGACTTCACGTCGATGAAGTCACCGATCGCGGCGAGCGCGGCGTCGAGCCGGTCCGCTGGCAACGGAGGTCCGAGCGCGGGCTCCGCGTCGATGATCACCGACCACGTCGCCGCCTGATCGAGGTCGGCGAACAGCGTCTGCGCGTCGCGCGCGACCAGTTCGACCAAGGCCGGGTCGAACTGCGTGCCGCTGCGCTGCCTGGCCACGTCGACCGCGGCGTCCGCGCCCGCGCTCGCATAGAACACCGCGAGCACGTCGGCAAGGTTGACGACCCGCGCACTCAGCGCGATCTGCTCCGCCTTCGTGCCCTCCGGCGCGCCGCGCCCGTCCCAGCGCTCGAATGTCTGCACGATCGCCGTCCGGACCTCGGGCGGCAGGCCGAGTTCGCTCGCCAGCTGACCGGCCGCGTAGGCATGGTTGTGCATCATTTGCGCCGCATCGCGCCCGCCGCCGGTGACGAACCGCAGCATCGTGCCTGCGCGGTCGAGTCCGTGCCGGCCCGCGCCGATCTGGCCCAGGAACTGTCCGGCCGCGCGGATGCCAACCGGGTCGACCTGGCGGAACCCGCCCTTGAGGGCGAGGTCATCGCCGAACCACTTGGCTTGCTCGTAGGCGTCGATGTGGCAGCCGACCCAGGCGACCAATGACACGTAGTAGACGACCGCACGGTCGGTTGCGGCGAGACCTAGCCGCTCACCGATGCGCAGCGCCAGCGCCGACTGCCGCATCGCATGGTCCATCGGCTGACCCATGCCGAGATCAGCGCCGAGAGCAAGAACCGCGAGCAGCTCGGCCAGCCGCACCTGCGGCATGCCAGCCGCTTCCCCCATGGCGGGAGTGTACGACTATGAGGTGACCGAGGTTCACCCATCTTGTCCAGCAACCGGCCTGGCGCGCTGTGCGGGACGCAGCGGAGCGGCTGTCAGGCCAGGCAGGTCAGCGGGGCGCCGCCGTTGTAGGCGACCATGTCGCCGAGCGCGGCCACGACGTCGATCGGCGCGCCCGGCGATGCGCCGTCGAGTTCGGCGTAGGCCCGATGCAGGTTGCCGACAATCCGCTCGGCGTCCGTCCAGCCGGCGAACCGGCCGAGGTCAGCCTGGCGGGCCGCGTCCAACGGCGTGAGCCCGGCGGCCCGCGCGCTGGCCGCGAGGTCACGCACGAACGCGAGGTAGTCCAGGGTGGCGTCGACCGGCCCGGTCCCAGTGAACACCGGCCCGTGGCCGGGCACGGTCGTGCGTGCCCTCAGCGGGCGGACGACCTTGTCGAGAACCTCGATCGCGCCGCTGACCGAGCCCATGAGCAGGAACGGCGTCCCGCCGTTGAAGACCAGGTCACCGCAGAAAAGCACCGATCTGTCCGGGATCCAGACCAGCGAGTCGTTGCTGGTGTGCGCGGCCGTTCCCACGTAGCGCACCTCGGCCCGCAGGTCGCCCGCGTGCACAGCGACCTGGTCGGCGAACGTGACGAACGGCGGGTCGAGCGTCAATTTGCCCCAGTCCGGGCCGTCCCAGAATGGCAGGTCACGCGGCGGGCCCGACGCAATCGCCTCGGCCCGCGTCCGCTCGTGCGCGATGATCGCCGCGCTGCCGAACAGGCAGTTGCCGAACGTGTGGTCGCCGTGGTGATGCGTGTTGACTACCGCGCGCACCGGCGCCGGGGTCACCGACGCGATCGCATCGAGGTAGGCCTGAGTGCGCCGCCGGGTCGCGCACGTGTCAATGCTGATCACGCCCTGCGGGCCGGTCAGGAAGCCGGTGTTGTTGATCCACCAGGTGCCGTCCGGCTGGATGTAGGCGTAGATCCCGGCACTCACCTCGGCGAGCTCGGGTCGGCCGGGGGAGGCGATGTCCGTCGGCAAGCTGCTCACCCAGCGATTGTGGCACCGAACCACTTGGCCGCGCCGCCCGGCGACAGGCGTGCGGAGGTTCCCGGCACCCCTAGCCGAGGCGGCCCGCGCTACCCAAATGAACCTGAGTACCGTCGCCAAACCAGCTGAGTAGGCGCGCTCATCAATCCGGGGCGGGCCGCTGACAGCGTGGAGGCATGAAGATTTCACCACGCAGAGCAGTTGCTCTGGTCGCCAGCGCCCTGGCGCTGGCCGTGATTGCTCCGGCGGCGCAGGCCGTCACCGTGCACCCGTCGTCGCCGGGCGCGCACCCATCGGCAGTCAGCTCCACCGGCTGGCGAATCAACACCGTCATCTCGGTTCCCCACAAGGCGGTCGTGCTGGTCAGCCTCGACCCTGTCAGCTCAGGCGACGCCTGGGCCGCCGGAACCTTGTTTGCCGAATACGGCACCGCGCTCAGGCCGCTGCTCGAGCACTGGAACGGCAGATCGTGGCGCCGGGTAGCGCTGCCCGCAGCTTTCGCCAGCCACTTCAGCCAGCAGGACATCTTCGGCCACGTCGCAGCTCTGTCCAGTACCGATGTCTGGGCCGTAAGTTTCCTCGGGCACTATGCCAGGCTGCACGGCACGCGCTGGACGTTCGGAGCGCTGCCAGGCGGCGCCGGCGGGAAGCTCATCATCGACACGGTCAAAGCCTTTAGCCGGGCGGACGTGTGGGCTTTCGGCGGCATCTCGATCGGCCCTAAATCCGCGCTTAAGTTGGCCCCGTATGCCGCACGCTTCGACGGTCACCAGTGGACCAGGATCACCGTTCCCGGCGAAGGCATCCTGGGCCCGGTGAGCGCCATCTCCGCACGCGACATCTGGGCCGTCACCGGCGGCGAGCTGCCACTCACGGGCATTCCTGGAACCGCGCGCGTGGTGCGCTGGAATGGCGCCAGCTGGCAGCAGGTCGCGGTGCAACCAGCACTGTCGAGTCGGGAAAGCATCTCGGCGCTGCTGGCGAGGAGTGACACAAACGTGTGGATCGGAGGAGCCGTTCCAAACAGCAAGTCGGGCACGTCGGAGCTGGCGGTGCACTGGAACGGCAAGACATGGCTCACCGCGAGCCCCAAGGCGCCAGCCACCAGGCAGGATTTCTATCTGACTAGCTTCACTCCGCGCCCAGCCGGCGGGTTCTGGGCACTCGGCGGCAACCTGATCGGAGCCGAGCGGATCTGGCATCATGCGGGCGGGCGGTGGTCGCGCCCGCGGCCCATACCCTGGAATCTGTTCGAGCTCGCGACCGTGCCGAACACTAGGTCGACGTGGGGGGTCGGCTGGAACGCCGGCCTGACCAAGGGCCTGATCGTGCTGCACGGCCCACTCCCCAGGTAGATGCGCTGCTCGGGTTCCCCGGGCCCGGCCGCGCCGCGGCGCGGCCGGGCCCGGGGCGAACCGCGCGGCTGGCGGCGACTTCGGCCTGCTGAATGGCCCTTGCTTGCCTTGCCCGTTGTTCGCGCCCGTCGGCCAGATTGGCGGCCTTAGACTCGCGGGAGGGCGCGCGCAGGCAGCCCGCGATCGGAGGCGGCACGTGGCACGGGACAGAGTGCGAGCAGGGTTAGCCCCCGATCAAGCCGAGACGCCAAGCCCGGCCGAGCGTCAGCCTGGCCAGGACGAGTTACGGCAGCGCCTAGATCGGCTGGATCCCAGCCATCCCTCGGCACCGCGTTATGCCGCCCGCGACGCGGCGGACACACTCGGCGGCCACGTGCGCGCCGAAGGCGGGATCGGGCCAGAACGCCGCCACGGGCTGGGCTGGGACGCGCCGCAGGTCAAGGATCATCCGCAACGGCCAGAGCCCGACGCGATCCGGGTCCCTGGCGACCGCGGTCGGCACATACTCGACGGGGACGGCCCAGGCACGCTGGGCGGCGGCCACCGGCATGGCACCGGGAGGCCCGGCAAGACGGAGTTCCCCGCCAGCTGGTCTGACAGCGACGTGATCCACTTGGCGAAAGACGCCGCCCGGCATCCAGATCAGGTGCGCTGGCAGGTGTCCAACTGCCGGTGGCTGGTCGATGCCGAGCGGGAGAACGTGCGGATCTGGGCGGTGGTCCTGCCCGACGGCAAAGTGCACGCGGCATGGCCGGAGTCCGGCGGTTCCGGGGTCCGGCAGAACCCGAAGGCCAGGTGAACATGGACGAGGCGGAACTGGCCGCGCGGACCGCGCGGTTGCCGGACACGTTCGCGGACCGGTTGCCCCGGGATGCGCTGCGGGCGCTCCGGATAATGGCCGACGGCGGCGAGTGGGGCGAGATGCTGGACCTGCTGCTCGCCGTTCTGTCGCAAGCTGGCACGGCAGTCACGGCGGCCGAGCGCACCGAACTGCGGCAGGTACTCACAGGCTGGAGGCTGCCTGCGGCAGAGGTCGACGACTTGCCAGCCCAGTTATAGAACGTCGATTCGGGGAAGTCGCACGCGATAAACCCGTTGGCGGCGTCGGTGCTCATCCCGCGATGATGGCGGACGTGGAGGGGGTTGAGGTCGTCATCGCCCATCGAGACTGCGCGACCCTGCGCGTCGGCGACGTGTTCCTGAAGATCGATGCTGATCAGACGCGCACCGACGTCGAGGTCGAGGCGATGGCTATGGCGCCGATCCCGACTCCGGAGGTCCTGTGGCGGAAGCCACCCGTGCTCGCGCTCGCCGCCCTCCCTGGGACGGCCCTGAGCCGCCTCGGCGAGCCGTCGACGGCGTCCCCGGCAGCGTGGGCCGCGGCGGGTGCGGCCACACGGATGCTGCACGACGCGCCGCTGCCGCCGTGGCCCGGCCGGAGCCTCGAGGAGATCGCATCGGACCTCGATGGTGAATGCGAGTGGCTCGTCACGAACGGTGTCCTTCCCGCCGACTTGGTCAC
>Ga0126369_10001721_pt1 | contig 15311 bp, 11 predicted proteins | sample PanSoiMetaPlot_1_FD_109646 | JGI IMG/M metagenome (GOLD analysis project Ga0126369, IMG submission 109646) | Tropical forest soil microbial communities from Panama - MetaG Plot_1 | ecosystem: Environmental > Terrestrial > Soil > Tropical forest > Bulk soil | place: Panama | collected 2016-02-17 | reverse complement strand
GCGATCTTCAGGCAGTCCAGCGGTGAATACACCACGCGAACATCGCCCCCCTGCGAGCGGATCGTGAACAAGTCGTCCTGCGATCCCGGAACGCGGAGCATGTCGCCAAATGAACAAAAGATGACGTCCGGACGCCTGGCGATTGCATGCGCCTTATCGATCATGTCGAGCGGCGTGACGCACACAGGACAACCGGGACCATGGACCAGTTCCACACCCTTTGGCAGCAGGTAATCGATGCCGTGCTTCACGATGGAGTGAGTCTGTCCGCCGCAAACCTCCATGATGACCCAGGGCCGAGTCTGTATCCGATGAAGTTCCTCGACAATCTTGTGCGCAAGAACCGGATCACGGTATTCGTCGATGTATTTCACGACTCGCCACCCTTGTCGTTGTGCGCTGCGATTTCGCCGAGCTCTGGTTCATCCAATTCGCCTAGCTGATCCATCTCCTGAAGCAGTTGATAGGTGCGCTCTGCTTCCTCGGGATCGACCCGGCTTATGGCGAACCCGACGTGAACAAGGACAAAGTCTCCGACCTGCGTCTCGGGGACATATTCCAGGCAGGCTTCGCGCACAATGCCGCCGAACTTAATCTTGGCCATGCGCATGCTGCCCTGCACATACTCACTCAGAACCTTTCCCGGAATAGCCAGGCACATAGTTAGTTTCCGCCTTGCAAGATTTTGTTCGCGATCACAGCCTGACCCAAAGCAATCCCGCCATCATTTGGCGGAATCGTAGTGTGCAGGAAAACTTTCAGCCCGATTTCTCGAAGCCCTTTTGCCACGCGCTCAAGCAGGAAATGGTTCTGGAACGTTCCACCGCTCAGGCATGCCCGATCGACTGATTCCGATTTGCCGATACGCCGGCAGACCTCGACGATGATTCTCGCCAATGTGTTATGAAATCGTGCAGCGATGTAGCCGGCGCTGCGCGATCGTGAGAGGTCGTTGACTATTTCCTGAATCATTGGCCTGACATCGATCTGAGCGGGGTGTGAACCTTCGACTTCAAAGCCGTAACAACCCGTCTCGCCGGAAACGGCCATCTCCAACTCGATGGCAGCTTGTCCTTCAAAGGTCACTACATTCCGCAGCCCAATAATCGAGGCGACTGCGTCAAACAACCTTCCGCATGAAGAGGTCTTGCGTGTGTTGATTCCTTTGCTCAGCATGGCATCGACGATCGAGATTTGTTTTTCAGGAATGTGCTGAAGAAATTGAGCGACACTGGGCAGCGCGCGCGCTCCATACGTATCACGCATATAACTCAGTCCCATACGCCAGGGTTCTCGCACGGCTGTATCGCCACCCGGCATCGGGACATAGCGCAGGTGAGCGTGGCGCTCGAAGCCCGAAAACTCCGCGACAAGAAACTCGCCACCCCAAATTTCTCCGTCGGTGCCCAATCCTGTCCCGTCAAAAGCAACGCCGATCACTTTGCCATCAAGGTGGTTCTCTGCCATGCAACTCGCGATGTGGGCGTGATGATGCTGCACACCAATTTGTTCTTCTATTCCCAGTCCCAGGGCGAAGCGCGTACTCATGTATTGCGGGTGCAGGTCGTATGCAACCGCCGTGGGTTCGGCGCGATAGACCTTCTTCAAGTTGTCGAGCGTCTCGCGGAAGAACGTCAGCGTCTCGTAGTTCTCCAGATCGCCAATATGCTGGCTGAGAATTGCATAGTGACCTTTCGTCAGGCAGAAGGTGTTTTTCAACTCAGCGCCGCAAGCAAGGATCTCTTTTACTGGCCTGCCGAGATCGATCACCTCCGGGGCGAAACCCCGCGATCGACGGAGCACCCGCGCGCGCCCTTCGAAGGTGCGGACAACTGAATCATCGACGCGCATGTAAATATCGCGGTCGTGGAAAAGAAAGTAGTCGGCGATAGAACTCAGACGCTCCTCAGCCTCTTCGTCCGATATGACGATAGGCTCTTCGCTAAAGTTTCCACTAGTCATTACCAGCGCAGAGAACGCCGGCGGTTCATCTGCAGAGTCACCGAACAGGAGATAGTGCAGGGGTGTGTATGGAAGCATTAACGCCAGCGTGCTATTTCCGGGCGCTACCGCTGCAGAGATTCTGGCGCCAGGCCGCCTCGGCATGATCACGATCGGCCGTCTCGGACCAGATAAGACTTCTCGATCCGTCGGAGAAACAATGCAGAAGCGTTCAATCGCCGGAATATCACGCGCCATGAGTGCGAACGGCTTGTCGCTGCGCCGCTTTCGGTCACGAAGCCTGCGCACAGCCGCATCGTTCTCCGCGTCGCACGCGAGCAGAAAGCCGCCGAGCCCCTTTACCGCTACGATATTTCCCTGTTGAAGATGCCTTCTTACTTCCTGAAGAGTGGAAAGTTGTGTTCCGCCGCGTTCACCCGATTTCACCAGCGTTAATTGAGGTCCGCAGGCGGGACACGCATTCGGTTGCGCGTGGAAACGTCGGTCGCGAGGATCGTCGTATTCCGCTTGGCACTCGGGGCACATCCGGAACCGGGCCATGGTCGTGGCCGGGCGATCATAGGGAACATCCTGAACGATGGTGTAGCGTGGACCGCAGTTGGTGCAGTTGGTGAACGCATATCCGTACCGGCGATTGGTGGGATCGCTGAAATCCCGCCAGCAGTCTTCGCACGTGCCGACGTCGGGCGATACTAATGCGAACTCGCCTTCAGTGGAGACACTCTGGCGAATTCTGAATGTGGCGTCACCATTCGGCTCGACTTCGGAAACGACAACTTCTTCAATCCGAGCTAGGGGAGGAGGGCTGCTGCGAAGCGTGTTCAGAAAACTCTCAATCTGATCGTCTGCACCTTCGATCTCGATTACGACTCCGGCGGAAGAGTTCAATGCATATCCCGTGAGTCCGAGATCCTGCGCGAGATTGTGAACAAAGGGGCGGAAGCCGACTCCCTGGACGACGCCAGAGACCGCGATCCGCTTCCGCGCCAACAACGAAGTTGAATGAGCCGCCATGTCACGAGAACACACCCTGCCCCAGGCGGGTGCTCCAGACGCTAGGGTCTCGCAAGATGCCACACCCGGCTGTGAGGCGTATCACATCCCGGAGTGACATCTCACACAGGCCCTTCCAGCGGCGAGATAAGTCCCCCCACCTCCCGGCGCGCTAGGCCTTCAATCCCTTGGCTCGCATGACCGTGGTGTTGCTCGTCGGTAACTTTACCCACCCTCGGGCCAAACCTATCCTTACTTGCATGCCGAACGATCAGATTGAGCCCAAGGCCACACCGGACTACGGTTCGCTCGGCGGAGGTTCCGACTGGCAGAGCGACAGGCCGATCCAGCCACGAAGCAATGGCTTGTTGCCGATTATGGCAGTCATTGTGGGCGTTCTTGGCGCTCTGCTTTTTGTCGCTGCAAAAGGGCCGGCAGCTCAGGCCGCCTGGGAGCAGATTTCACAACTCCTGACGTTGGAGGGAAAGCCGGCGCCCGCCTCACCAGCCGTCATGTCGGAACATGAACTCTCAAAGCTCGACGACATGCGGCCACAGGCTCAGGCCCAACTGTTGCTTGAGCGTTCGATCAACGGATATGCCGGTGCAAACGACCAGATCGCTCGTCGAGTGGATAGCTGGCGTGGGCGCATCAAGCTCGATTCCCAACTGAATTCACTCTTCATGACCGCTCTCAATTCCAATGATCTGCGCGTCCGCGCCGCAGCCATTGAAGTGGACCTTGCGGCCTATAACATTTCTAAAGGGCCGGAAAGCATTGCACGATTTGTAGAGCAGGCGGAAGGCAGCGATAAGACCGCCAGGATTTGGGCACTCTGGATGCTTGGTTTGCTCGGCAATCGAGGCGTCGAGCCAGACCGTGCGGCAGCAGTTTTAATCAGCCACTTGCAGGATCCCGACGCCGCCATCCGGCACTGGGCTGTGGAAGGCTTGGCCTATCTTGGTACAGACGAAACAATTGCACCTCTGCTGAAAACATTTCACGATGATGTTTCCCCCGAGGTTCGCGAGCGCGCAGCCTGCAGCCTCGCGCAGTCCGGCATGCTGAGCCAGGAACAACGCAGAACTGCGATCCCGCAGTTACTCGACTATCTGGATGACCCATCTCTCGAAGCAAACACAAGAGGTTGGGTTTACCAAGCTTTGCGGGACATCACCGCGCAGAACCTGCCAAACGATCCCTCGGCGTGGAGAACCTGGTACAACGGCCAAAGTAGATAACAGCGCCCTTCGCTAGAACCCCCTGATATCCTCCGACTCCATCCAGCCGTCTAAAATATGGAAGGTCTCGAACGCTGCCTGAAGGAGACACTATGAAGCGGCGAGAGTTCTTGCGGAATGCTGCTGGAGCAGTCGGAGCAGCCTGGCTCGGTTCCAGATCCCTTGGTACGAACGCGTTCGCGTCATCCGCGTTGCCTCGCAAGTTCGCCGCCTCCGATACGGTCGTCCTTGGTAGCACCGGCATTAAGACAAGTCGACTAGCGATGGGCACCGGAACCGTTGGAACCGGAGGACATTCTCACCAGAGTTCGCTCGGTGTGAAGGGCCTCTCCGATCTGCTATTGAACGGCTACGATCAAGGGTTGCACTTCTTCGATCTGGCTGATGCATATGGCAGCCATCCTCACGCCGCCGAAGCGCTGAAACATATTCCGCGGGACAAAGTCACAGTCCTCACCAAGACGTGGTCGCGCGATCCTAAGGAAGCCCGCGCTGACCTCGATCGCTTTCGCCGTGAATTGGGCACCGACTATCTCGACATCTGCCTGATTCACTGTGTCACGGAAGGCGATTGGACCGAGCGTTACCGCGGCGTTATGGACGTTTTCGAAGAAGCCAAGCAAAAGGGCATCATCCGCGCCCACGGATGCTCCTGTCATAGCATCGAGGCCCTGCGTGCGGCTGCCAAATCTTCTTGGGTCGAAGTCGATCTTGTGCGCATCAATCCTATTGGCTCGCATATGGATGCCGACCCCGATACGGTGGTAAGCGTGCTGCGTCAGATGAAAGCTGCCGGCAAAGGAATCATCGGCATGAAGATTCTGGGACAAGGCGATCTCAGCAGGAGACAGGACGAGGCCTTGAAGTACGCGCTTGGCCTGGGAGTGCTCGATGCCTTTACGATTGGTGCCGAAAGTAAGGCCGAGCAAGAGGATCTGGTGCGTAGAATCGCCGCAGCCTAGTCGGGTAGTCGCAGAATCGCCGAGCCGCTATGCTCTCGCTGTCTAGTTTTGGATTCTTCAAATACACCATATGAAAACTCTGGGAATGATTGGTGGAATCGGACCCGAATCCACCATTGATTACTATCGCGCCATTATCTCCGCCTACCGTAAGCAGATCACTGATGACAGCTATCCTTCGATCATCATCAACAGCATCAACCTGACGAAAGCCGTGGGTTTGGTCACAGCAAATGAACTTGCAGCCCTCGCTGATTTCCTCCTGGAAGAACTTGGACGGCTCGCTCGCGCCGGCGCGAACATTGCATTTCTGGCGGCGAACACGCCACACATCGTGTTCCATCGTCTTCAGCCGCGCTCGCCGATTCCTCTGGTCAGCATTGTGGAGGCTGCCTGCCGTGCCGCCAAGGCAAAAGGCTTTCAGAAGGTAGGCCTCTTCGGAACCCGCTTTACCATGCAAGGGCAGTTCTATCCTGACGTCTTCACGCGTGAAGGTATTGAACTGGTGGTTCCCGCTGCCGCCGATCAGGAGCAGATACACAACATTTACATGAACGAGTTATTGAAGAATATCTTCCTGCCGGAGAGTCGAGCGGCATTACTCGCAATTATTGATCGCTTAAGAGAGAAGACTGGGATGGAAGGATTACTCCTGGCAGGCACCGAGTTGCCACTGATTCTGCGAGATAAGGAACACGACGGCATCCCCCTTCTCGATACCACCGTCATTCACGCGGAAGCCGCCGTTGCAGAAATGCTTAAGTAGGCACCTCTATCACCATTTGACAGGTGATTGCAGGTCATTTTCGTTCTACATTCCGCGGACGAAAGCTGGTGTCCATTTCCTGCAAAGTAGGTGGCCGCAGTGATCACATTCGGAATTCGACTTAGGCAGCTTTTCCTGACGACTATCTTCACGTTCATCGTGTCGGTATTTACCACGGCACAGAACGGTACCATCCTTTACAACTTTACCGGAGCTACAGATGGAAGTTTGCCCAAGGCACGTCTGCTTGCAGCTCCCGACTCAAGACTGATCGGAACTACGACACAGGGTGGCGCCAATGGTTTTGGTGAAGTCTTTGAACTAGCGTCGGGCGCGATGGGTGACTACACACTGACCGTTCTGCATAGTTTTGAAGGCGGCGCGGATGGTGCGTCTCCCGCTTCTGGAGTTATACGCGACAGAATCGGCAATCTTTACGGCACTGTCTCCCAGGGTGGCGCCGATGGGCAGGGCGCAGTCTATGAATTAGTCCGAGGCCTGGGCAATACATTCACGAACCAAATTCTCTATAGCTTCACTGGCGCGGATGACGGAGCTCAGCCTGTGGGTGGGCTGGTATTCGATGACGCAGGAAACCTCTACGGTACGACTCCTACTGGCGGTACAAACGGGCTAGGTGTTGTCTACCAACTTTCGCCCGATGGTCAGGGTGGATGGACCCAAACCGTACTTCACTCGTTTGGAAGCACGCCGAATGACGGCCAAAGTCCAGGGGGATCTTTGCACTTCGACAGTGATGGAAATCTTTACGGGCTTACGGTCGAAGGAGGCTCTTTCAATCAAGGTACTGTATTCCAATTACAACCCAACGGAAATGGTGGTTGGAGCGGAAGTATTATCTATAACTTCAAAGGTGGCACTGACGGTGCTCATCCTGTCACATCCGACCTTATTCAAGTCGACAATTTCTTTTACGGCACAACCACGGATGGTGGAGCAGCAGGGTTAGGGACGGTTTTTGAGCTGATGAACGTAGTAGGTGTTTGGATTGAGAAGGTTCTGTATTCGTTTCCAGGTGACGCTAATGGCGCCAATCCTTATGCTGGATTGGTTTACGACACGGATGCCGGAAGTTTCTATGGAACAACGTCCGCAGGTCTACTCGATAGTGGTGGAATCGTGTTCAAGCTTCTCAAGCTCGACAACGTCTGGACCGAAAACGTTCTCTATACGTTCGATAACGCAGGGAATGGATCGTTTGCAGGATTGGTGCAGGACGTTGATGGCAACCTCTACGGGACAACCGAATTTGGCGGTCCGCAATCCGCCGGAAATGTTTTCAAGGTTTCACCTTTCTAGAACCACCTCGCTTAAAGACAGGCCGCCCCTCCCAAGGCGGCCTGATTTTTCTGCAATCGATTTCAGTTCGTGTCGATCGCCTGACTTGGTGTGCGGCTCGCTACTTCCGGAGTAACTCCCGGTTGAAACTTTACCGAAGCCAGAATCTTCTCGAGCCTGTCGAAGACCTGGTTGTAAGTAGAGTCTGGTACTCGCTCGATCGCTCCCTCTTCTCCGGTCCCCATTCCCAGTCCAAATTCGTAGCAGAGGCCCTGTTGGTAAACGTGGTAATACTTCGAATCCGCCTGTAGCAGGGTGTCCTCAACCTCGTCGTACTCGATGTTCCCAACCTTCACCCTGGCGGCTGGAACTGGTCCACCCTCGCCATCGACAGTTTCAGCCGAAGCGAACAAAGAGCACTCGTCCTGCGTCAGGTTCGAGTTCACATTCACGCTGAAGAACGCCGAACTGACTTCTGCGCCCCGGTAGGAATCGCGAGGCATCTCGAGCGCGACTAACGTTGTTCCGCCCGGCTGAATAAAGTTCATGCGAACCGGACCAAGACCCGCCAGGTCAAGGTGTGGCTCATCGCCGGTCTTGAGAACGTAGTTCTTGGGATAGCGGAACGAAACGCCATAAGACGGATCGCTGTACGTAACCGTGGACGCCCGTTTCTTTGTCGTCTTCTTGTGAGGCTTACTCTGAGCCTGCGTTGGTACTGGAGCTGCCGCTGGCGTAGTTGCAACGGGTTCTTGGACAGGCAAAGGCGTCGGTTGCTTAATAGCGGTTTTCGGCTTTTCCTCCGAGCAGCCGTTTGCCGCCAGCAACAATGCGCCTGAAACGATCGCGATGATCACCGTTCCGGCCCATAGCCGATAGTGTTGTTTCCTCTTTTGGTTTGAGCGCTCATCTCCCGGATCCGGTTTCGCGCCCAGCTTGAGTTCTGTGAAGTGTGCCATGTTCCCCTCCGATACTGGTGTCTCCCAGTCGTAGATAGGAATGGCACGGCCGTAGCCAGATGGATGCTGCTTGATTCTGCAAGGCTTAGGACAGCCTAGGACCTGCTTTGCCGGGTCCGGGCAGACACGCTGTGGACCATCGGACACACAGAGCCCGCGGTAGGGCTTACTCAAACTGCTTGCGGAAGCCCGCGAACTGCTCCTTTAACTCCGCGATTTCTCTTTGCATGATGCTTACCTGGTCTTCCAGCTTCGCCACCCGGTCTCCATCGTCAGACATCGGATACACCGCAGGATGCGGGACCGCGTCGGCACCCTCCACATCCCCGCAAAGCAGATGAACGTAGCGAGACTCCTTCGTGCCCGGTTGTCGCGGTAAGACTTTAACCAGCGGTGGATCACGCTGCATCAACTTCTGCAGCGCTGACTGCACCTCATCCAGATCCTCAAACCGGTGCATGCGCTCCGTACGCCCGCGCAGTTCGCCGGGGGTCTGAGCGCCTCGCAGCAGTAGCACGCAAAAGACAGCGGTTTCGCCCCGGGTGAAGTTGAATACCTCTTGGATCCGGTGCTCATACTTTGTGACCCGGCTATCGGCTCCGCTCGCGGGACCCGCCAACCGTTTCTCCTGCAGCGACTGGAGAGCATCTCTTACAGCCGATTCATCTAGATTCATGACTGGATCGCGATTGTTTTTCTGATTGCACGCGTTTACTAGCGCATTCACCGAGAGGGGGTAGTAATCGGGAGTCGTAATGTCTTTTTCAATGAGCGCACCCAGGACGCGCGCCTCGACAGGACTGAGCAGAATGTTCAAGCGGTCTGGATTATCCATGACACAACGCAATTTCACAAAATGTGTAAATCGACACCGGCACAATCACTTCCGAGTGGAGCACGAGCACGCAAGAATCCTGCACTCCACTTCGAGATCAGATCAGCTCTCATTGTGACAATTTAGGCTCGCGCCCGTCTACATCTCATGATTCGACGGCTCATTCTGTCTTCCTCGGCGTGTGTGCTTGCGCTACTTCTCATGTCGGCCAGGGTACTCGCGGGAGATGCTTCCAGCATGCCTTCGCTGGAGCACTTCTCCGCGGATCAAGGCGATCGCACACTCGATCCTTGTAATGATTTCTTCCAATACGCCTGTAGCAAATGGGTCAAGGCCAATCCGATTCCTGCGGACCAGGCGGGTTGGGGGACGCTGAACTCCCTCGCGATCTGGAACCTTGCCGCGCTACGCAATACCTTGGAAGACGCATCCAAAGACTCTCCCGGGCGCACTCCCGTTCAGCAAAAAGCCGGCGATTACTACGCTTCATGCATGAACGAGACAGCCATCAATGGTGGCGGAATCAAGCCGCTTCAGCCCATGCTGGATCAGATCGCGGCATTGAAGGACAAGGCGCAGCTCCCGGATCTTCTTGCCTACATTCATCAAAGGATTCGTCCCGCCGACCTCAACTTTATCGACGCGCAATATCCCGGGGTAGTGTTCGGCCTGTATGCGATCGCTGATTTCGATAATGCCAACGTGATGTTGGCCGCACTCGATCAGTCGGGCATGAACATGCCTTCCCGCGAGTTTTATCTTAAAGATGACGACAAGTCGAAACAGATTCGCGCCGAGTATGTGAAGCACGTCTCTCGCATGCTGCGGCTTAGCGGCGAACCGCAGAATCAGGCCGATGCGGATGCGCAGGCAATTCTCCAGATGGAGACAACGGTCGCCAATGCGGCCATGGACATCATCGTCCGCCGGGACCCCAAGAACCTGAACAACAAAATGTCCCTCCAGCAAGTGCAGGCGCTAACGCCATCTTTCCGCTGGGACCGCTATTTAGCCGCCATGCATGCGCCTGCATCACCTCAATATGTCGTGCTGTCGCCGCAATACTTCCGCGGACTTGAGAAGTTGATCGCATCAGAGTCGCTCGGTCATTGGCGCGCCTACCTGCGGTACTCCACGCTTCATGTGTTTGCCTCGTCCTTGAGCCAACCATTCGTGGAGGAGAACTTCGCGTTCTACGCCCGCACCCTGAACGGGTCAGAAAAAATCCAGCCGCGCTGGCGGCGCTGTTCCATCTATGCGGACACCGATCTCGGAGAGGTTACCGGCCAAGCATACGCCGAGAAATACTTCCCGCCTGAAAACAAGGAGCGCATGATGGCGCTGGTCAAGGCGATTCGTGATGCCCTCCATCGGGACATCGACTCTCTCAGCTGGATGTCCGACAAAACGAAGCAACTCGCGCACGCAAAACTCGATGCGCAAATTGACAAGATTGGGTATCCCGACGCGTGGCGCGATTACACATCGGTAGAAATCAGCCGCAACGATTTTCTTGGTAACGTGCAGCGCTCGGCAGGCTTCGAAATAAGCCGGCGAATGGCGAAGTTTGGAAAGCCCGCAATCCGCACCGAATGGGGAATGACGCCTCCCACCGTCAATGCCTACGAGGACGCGCAGACCAACACCATCAATTTTCCCGCTGGCTTCCTCCAGCCGCCGTTTTTTGACGCGACAAGAAGCGATGCTGTGAACTTCGGTGCCATCGGCACGGTCATCGGACACGAAATCATTCATGGCTATGACGATCAGGGCCGCAAGTTCGATGCTGTTGGCAACCTGCGTGACTGGTGGACTCCCGAGGATGCCGCCGCCTACGAAGAGCGGGGGAGGTGCATCGCGGAAGAGTACACCCAAGACATTCCGGAAGCCGGGGTGAAGCAGAACGGCAACTTATCCCTTGGAGAAGACACGGCTGACAACGGAGGAATTCACATCTCATTGGCTGGCTTGGAAAGCACCTTGAAAGCGCAGGGCAAAAATCTTGACTCCGTGAGCGACGGCGGGCTAACCGAGCTGCAGACATTCTTCCTGTCCTATGCCAATGTCTGGTGTGGCAGCCTCCGCCCGGAACTGGCCCGCACCGCAGTGCTTACCCAGGGGCATTCGCTAAACCGCTATCGCGTCAACAATGTGGTCAGTAACATGAATGAGTTTGCCCACGCATTCGGATGCCACGCCGGCCAGCCCATGGTGCACGCAAATCAATGTCGGGTGTGGTGAGGCTGTGAGTTTTGCTGAAAGCCGGGTGTGGATTACTCGTCGTTGGTCGGTGGTCGTTAGCAATGTCCAGTTTCTAGACGACTGAAGACTGAACGACTGGTTTTGACGAACGACCAGCGACCATCGACTAAACGACTAAATGACCCCTTCGTCCCATGCGACCGGCACGATAGTAATGTGGCTCTCGGACAGATTGGCCGATAGCATCTGAGTAGACCCTTCCTCCCCTTGACGCAGTCCGCTCCGGAGAGAGTTTTATGCGTTCTTGGAAAGAATCCAGCCTTGTTTTGTTTCTGTTTCTGTTTTCGGGCACGATTTGCATCGCGCAGTCTTTACCTGAAATCGCACACCAGCAACGCCTCAAGCAACAGGCTCGCGACATAAAGATGGCGAAACGAGTCATCACGGACGACGATCTGCCGCCCCATTCTGACGTGAGCGATGGCACAAGTGAAACTGATCAGTCGGATTCGGCAGTACCGGCGCGCAAGGCTGGCAAATCGGCGGACCAATGGAAGAAGGAGATTGAGGCTCAGCAGAGTGTAGTTGCTTCACTGCAACAGCAAATCGATAAGCTCAATGCCTCGGTGCACTTCGTGCAGGCCAATCTCTACACCAATGGTGCTCAGTACAACCAGTACCAGGCAAAGAAGCAGGAGGAAGTTTCCCGGCTGCGAACAAAGTTGGACAGCGAAAAGAAGAAGCTTGCTGACATGCAGGAAGCCGCCCGCAAAGAGGGCTTCGGGAACTCTGTTTATCAGCCTCAATAAACTGCGGCCGTTCTTACTCGTCCCGCAGGGCGCTCATCGGTTCTACCTTTGAGGCGCGATACGCCGGGATCATGCACGCCAGCAGTGCCACGGAAGCCAGCAGTAGCGAAACTGCGCCGAAGGTGACAGGATCGCTGGTTTTGATCCCATAAATCAGACTCTGCAGCAGACGCCCTAGTAGCAGCGCACCCGCCAGTCCGATCCCGACACCGACCAGCGTCGGTCTCATTCCTTCGATCACCACCATGCGCAAGACGTCTTGCACTCGGGCTCCCAAGGCCATGCGGATACCGATCTCACGCACTCGCCTGCGAACCCCGTAGGAGAGAACGCTGTAAATGCCAACCGCTGCCAAAAGGAGAGCGAGTCCTGCAAACGATGCCAGTAGGAGCATGTTGAATCGCTGCGGCGTAATGGACTTGTACTCCACATCTTCCATGGTCATGACATCTGCAATCGGTTGGGCGCTATCGATTTCATGGACAGCGTGGGACACCGCCGCGGCCGCAGCCCCGGGATTGGTCTGCGTACGAACCACGAGCGTCATATCGAACGAATGCCAGCTTGCATTGACGTCCGGCATGATCTGGCTGTGCGGAAAATAAAGCACCGCACTCGGATCCACATCGCTCAGCCCGTAAAGCTTCACATCACCGACGACGCCGATCACTTCCCGCACGACTCCAGGAAAGAACGACATTGTCAGGCGTTTCCCAATCGGGTTCTCGTTCCCCCAGAAGCGTCTTGCCATAGCCTTACTGATCACAATCACAGGCTTGGACTGAGTCGTGTCTGATGTGCCGAAGTCCCTGCCTTGCAACATCGGAATGCGCATATCGCGGAAATAGCCAGAACTCACGACCCGAACCGCAACCTCAGGTTGTTCGGCCAGCGGTCCTGCCGGTTGTCCCTCTAGCACGATTGGCTGATTGGAGCCGTCTTCGCTAAGCGGCAGGTTATCGGCCATGCTGGCGGACTCTACTCCCGGCACCTCCTCCACTCGACGGACGACCTGGTCAAAATATGCGATCTGCTGTTCCGGTTTTGAAAAGCGGTTTCCTGCAACCGGGAGGTACATGGTCAACAAGTTATGTACGTCGAATCCCGGATCCTGCGTGCGAAGCATCGAGAGGCTTCGCATCAATAGGCCTGCGCCTATCAGGAGCATGAGCGACAAAGACACCTCCGCAATCACCAGCACTTTGCGGGTGCGGCTGCCTGTGGAGGCACTGTCCGTCCTGCCCAATCCCTGCTTCAGGGCGTCATTCAGATTTGCTCTGGTGGATCGCCACGCCGGAGCAATGCCTGCCAAAATCCCGGCGAGTACCGATACAGCCAATGTAAACATCAGGACCGATGGATCCAGTTGGACGACTGCGAAGGTCGGAATTTCACTTCCAAGGAACGCCACGATGAGCCGCACGCCGAAGTGTGCTAGGGCAAGCCCTAGAAGTCCTCCGCCAAGTGCCAATACAACCGTTTCCGCCAGAAATTGTTGCAGTACACGGCCACGCGATGCTCCCAAGGCGCTTCGAATAGCGATTTCCTTGCTCCGTCCCAGAGTCTTGGCTAACGCGAGATTCGCAACGTTGGCACATGCAATCAGCAACACGAAAGCGACGGCCCCTAAGAGCATCAGCAAGGAGGGGCGGACATCACGCACAAACTGTTCTCGCAGCGGCAATACAACTGCGCCCCAACCCTTATCGTCCTGGGGATATTGCAGCTCGAGCGCCGTGGAGATTCCGGTCATCTCGGCTTGCGCCTGCTTCACATCTACACCAGGCTTCAGGCGTCCAATCACCATGTAGTGGTGTTCGCTGCGAACGGCTCGTTCTGTACTCGTCCACGCCATGGGAGCCCACATCTCTGCCCAACTGGGAATATGGGAGTTTGCATCCATTACTCCCACGATCGAATACTTCTCTCCATCGAGCATGAGTTCCCGGCCGACCACATTCGGATCTGCACCCATGTGGCTTTTCCAATAAGCACTACTGAGGATGACGACATTGCCGTGCCCGGGTTGGTCGTCCTCGGCCATGAAAGGGCGTCCGATGATCGGACGTTGTCGTAGCGTCGCAAAGAAGTCCGCCGAAACTTGCGCAGCCTGCACAGCTTCGGGATGATCCGTCCCCGTAACGTTGAAACCGCGGAAGCTGTAGATAGAGAGTTGCTCGAAGCTGTGGTTGCGTTCCTTCCAGTCCAAATAGTTGGCAGCCGATACCGCAAATTCCGTCGCCCCCGGGAAGCTCTTCTGCGGTGGTACGTGCCAGACTTGCACCAGTCGTTCCGCTTCCGGAAACGGCAGCGGTCTCAGCAACACCGCATTTACTACACTGAAAATTGCCGTGTTAGCGCCAATCCCCAGCGCCAGAACGATGACAGCGACGGCGGTGTAGGCGGGGCTTTTCCACAAAACTCGGGTTCCATAGCGCAGATCTTGCAGCAGGGTTTCCATGCGGTTCCTCAGGTGCTGGTAAGAGAGCAAGACATTTGCCAGCGGGAGGGTATGTTAAGTGTCAGCAAATACAACAACTTAGCTTCTATTTAGGTGCCAATGTGGCGAGCTCGCTGTTCGCTTTCGCCGCCGGTTGTCCACTTCCGGACAGCGAGCCTACGTGCTCTGGTAGTAATTCTGGCGAGTTCATAAGATGGCTGCGCCTGTTACGGATTGGCCTCCAAGATAGGCACTTCACGCAACCCGCCGTCCCATACGGCGGGATTTTTTTGCCTTGTACTTTCTTGTGAGCTCGTCCCGGAACCCGGGACCGCTAAGCCACGTTTGACTTCGCCAGATCGCGCAGAGAATTCTCATACGGGGCTCGCGCAATCCCACGTTCCGTCACGATGGCAGTCACGTACTTTGCTGGTGTGACGTCAAAGGCGGGGTTTTCAATCTCCACGCCCTCCGGTGTCATCTGCTTCCCGGCAATGTGAGTCACCTCGCGGGCATTGCGCTGCTCGATCGGAATCTTGCTCCCATCCGGAGTGTCGAGGTCTACCGTGGAGATCGGCGCCGCTACATAAAACGGAATGTTGTGTTCCTTCGCCAGAATCGCCACCGTGTATGTGCCGATTTTGTTCGCGACATCTCCGTTGGCCGCAATGCGGTCCGCTCCGACGACAATTGCTCCGATCTTGCCCTGCTTCATCATCGCGCCTGACATGTTGTCGGAGATCACGGTCGTCGGAATGCCATCCTTCATCAACTCCCACGCCGTAAGCCGCGATCCCTGCAGGAACGTACGAGTCTCGTCGGCGTACACGTGAATCTTCTTGC
>Ga0126369_10001719_pt1 | contig 15319 bp, 14 predicted proteins | sample PanSoiMetaPlot_1_FD_109646 | JGI IMG/M metagenome (GOLD analysis project Ga0126369, IMG submission 109646) | Tropical forest soil microbial communities from Panama - MetaG Plot_1 | ecosystem: Environmental > Terrestrial > Soil > Tropical forest > Bulk soil | place: Panama | collected 2016-02-17 | reverse complement strand
TTTGAAAAATTCGTAATCGAGCGACGGCGATGCGGTGGAGGAAGTAGGCGGCGCGGTAGAGGAAGCAGCCGGTTGGCTGCCCGCCTGCGTTACCGATCCCGCCAAGAGCAGACACGCCCCGATGACCGCGTAAGACGAGGCTCTCTTCATTCCGGGCATTAGAAGCCTCCCACGAAATTATATGATTGGAAAATGGATTGTGTGCCTTCGCGAAAGCGCTTGTCAAGTTGCCGCATGGGGGTGCGAGGAGAATCCAGGCCTTTCGGGTCAGTCGTTACGTGCGGCATGCTGCGGCGATCGACGCCGGTCAGAACGGGACTGCGCGCTGAAGCGCTACTGTCGGCCGGTGCTGTCGCATCGAAGAGCCACAAATGGTATATTCCGCCGGTAACGAAAGCGTAGCCACATGAACGTTGCCGTCACCACCGCTGCCGAAGGTTTCCCGCGCCGGGCATTCACCGTCGAGGATATCAGTCGCATGATCGAAGCCGGCATCATCCGCGAGGACGAGAAGTTCGAGCTGATCGAGGGGGAAATCGTGATGATGGCGGCCAAGGGAATCGCGCACGAGCGGATCAAATCAGCTCTGACTGTCGCAGTCGCGCGTGCCTTACCGGAGGACCTGACGGTCGGCGTCGAAGCAACGCTGCGACTTACCGAGATGATTATGCTTGAACCCGATCTTGCGGTTTTTCCCAGGGAGTTATTCAAGAAATCCTCCACGGGGTTCGCCCAGCTCGACCCCGGCGAAGCCCGTCTCGTTATTGAGGTCGCGGTCTCAAGCCTCGCCTACGACAAGGGGCTCAAGGCGCGGCTTTATGCCCGCCATCGAGTCAGGGAGTTTTGGGTCATCGACGCAAACGAGCGCACAACCTGGATCCATACCGGTCCGAGCGGCGACGGATGGTCATCGGTTGTCAAATGCGGGCCCGAACATGCGCTCATCACGCCGGCGCTTCCCAACTTCTCGATCAGACTGAGTGAGATCGACTGACGCGGCACGAAATAGTCCTCAGCCCGATCTGCGGAGAAATGGCCATGAAGATTCGCGCGCTCCTTTCATTGCTGGTATTCGCCGTCGCAACTGTCGGCGGTTCGGCGTCGGCCCAGGTCTATCCGTCCCGCCCCATCACCATGGTGGTGCCGCTTGCGGCAGGTGGACCGCTTGACACATTGGCGCGCATCCTGGCCGAGCCGATGCGGGCTTCGCTCGGCCAACCTGTCATTGTCGAGAATGTCACCGGCGCAGCCGGCACGGTCGGGACCGGCCGCGTCGCCCGCTCGGTGCCTGACGGCTATACCTTCGGCATGGGATTCCTGGGCACCCATGTACTCAACGCCGCGATCTATGCGCTGCCTTACGACGTGGTGAAGGATTTCGAGCCGATCGTGCTGATTTCCAGCAATCCCCACGTGATCGTTGCCAGGGCCTCCTTGCCGGCGAAGGACCTCCGCGAGCTCATCGGCTGGCTCAAGCTCAACCAGGACAAGGCGTCGGCCGGCACCGCCGGGGCGGGCGCCAGCACCCACATGGCTGCGCTTCTGTTCCAGCAATTGACGGGCGTTCGCTTTCAGCTTGTGCCGTATCGCGGCGCCGCGCCAGCACTGCAGGACGTCATGGCCGGACAGATCGACCTGATGTTGGATGTGGTGTCGAACTCCCTGCCCTATCTGCAGGGCGGCAAGATCAGGGCCTATGCAGTCACTGCCAGTACCCGCCTCGCCTCGGCGCCCGACATCCCGACCGTGGACGAAGCCGGACTGCCAGGATTTCACATGTCGACCTGGTATGGGCTGTTCGGTCCCAAGGGGATGCCCAAGGACATTGTTACGAAGCTCAATGCGGCGGCTACCCATGCGCTGGCCGAGCCCGCCGTTGCGCGCCGCCTCTCCGATCTCGGCCTGGAAACGCTGCCGCCCGAACAGCAAACGGCCGAAGCGCTCGCATCGCTTCAACGGGCCGAAATCGAGAAGTGGTGGCCGATCATCAAGGCAGCCAACATCAAGCCGGAGTAGAGGGCGGTAGGTCTGTAGCCCGGATTGAGCGGCAGCGAAACCCGGGGGCAGCATTACCATTGGGATAAGCCGTTCCCGGATTTCGCTGCGCTCTATCCGGGCTACAGACTCGTAGGGCGAATTAGCGCAGCATAATCCGCCACGGACGGCGGGTTACGCCTTCAGCTAACCCCCCTATTTGCTATCAACTCACGCAAGGTCACCACAAACTCAAGGTCACCCGCTTGGATCCCGACTTCATTCACGAACTGTTCGCACCATTCCGTCCCGTGACGATGAAGCGCATGTTCGGCGGCGCCGGTCTTTACGCCGAAGGGCTCATGTTCGGGATCGTCTTCGACGGCACGATTTATCTGAGGGTGGATGTGGCGAGCATTCCGGAATTTGAACGCGAAGGCAGCGCCCCGTTCGTTTACCCCCTCGCAAAGGCTCATGCCGGGCGGCCATCGCGGCATTTTTGGCGTCTGCCCGTGCGGCTCTACGACGAGCCCGATGAGCTGGCGGTCTGGGCCGCTCGTGCACTTGCCATTGCGGAACGCCGGGGGCGTGCCCCGCACGTGCCAATCAAGAAAAAAGCGCCATCAAAACGGCCGGCGGGGCAGCGAAAAGCGTAAACATGAAAAACATCACAGTTTCGATAGACGAAGACACCTATCGGGCACGCATGAGGGCGGCCAAACACGGTACTTGCGTCTCCGCGCTCTTCGGGCGTTTTCTGATCGAACTTGCGTCGGCGGAGAGCGCTGCCGAGCGCGTTAAGCAAGACGAGCGCAAGCTGCGCGCGCGTCATCGACTTCAGCGCCGGCGACCGCTTGCCGAGGGAGGAGGCGCACGGGCACCGCGCATGATCGTGCCCTCACCGTCGCATGCGCGGGGCAAGCTCGCCGCAGCCTCTCGCGCTCCGGCTATTACGCCGCGCTCGGTGATGGGGCGGGTAATGAGCCGCACCGACGTCGAAGGCGCAGTCGGGGACCAGCGAGTGCTGTAATCGCCGAGGCGCGCCTAAAGATCAGCTTCAGCTGCCAGGAGACGTTGCGGCCCTCGCTTCTTGATCGTGATGGGCCGCTTCCGGACTTATGCATCGCACAATAGAAGCCCAAAGCGAACTCCCGACCGGCCGCCGATTGAGCGATAGTCGGCAAATGGAAACGCCCAGATACCTGCATCTGAAGCCCGGCGAAGCCCCGCCGCCGCGACTGGAAGGTGTTGCACCTTTCAAGGCTGTGGTTGTGGTCGACAGCGAAGTGACGCCCGAGTGGCAAGCGCAGGTCAGCGACTGGCTCGTCCGAAGCGGTTGCCGTTACATGCTGGCTTGGGGGTGGAAGTGCGGTGATTGGGATACCAGCGTCGATTTAGCCAGTTTGGCTATGTTCGATTACGGAGAAATCCCCGACGACGACTTTGTCATGACGACTTGGCATGCGAACGAGTCGCTTCAGGAAACATTCTGGTTCGCCGCGGGATGCGCGCACCCATCATTGAAGCTCGAGAGAACTTACGTCGTACACATTGCACCAGAAAGCAGAGCGACCGAGCTACTCAAGGCCTTCCGCGCCGCCCAAGAGGAAACCGACTAGCGGGCTGCAAAAAACCCGAGGAGTTTACGTATCCTGGTGGCTTCTACAAATTGCGCATTCCGCCCGCTCGAAGACGGCGGCTGCTCGCTTGTGAACGGTTGATTAACTCGCTTTGGCTCGCATCGTGAACTGTTCACTCGTGGCGGAAGCTGTTGCTTCCGCTCTGGGTCAACCCGCCTCATGATTTGCGGCCGGTCAGTCCCTTTTTCAAACGCCGACGTTTTACAGCCCGCCATTCGTCGATCGGCTTCACCCCCTCACCCGCTCCGGAAAGCGCTCTGCCAGCCCCTCGCGTGTCGCCTCCACTACCCCGCGCTCCGTGATGAGGCCCGTCACAAGCCCCGCCGGCGTCACGTCGAAGGCGTAGTTGGCGACCGGCGAGCCGTTGGGCACCACCGTCACGGTCTCGATCCGGCCGTCGGCGGCGCGGCCCGTTATGGTAGCGACCTCCTCGGGCCCGCGTTGTTCGATTGGGATCTCGGCAATCCCGTCGACAAGTGAAAAATCGATGGTCGACGACGGCACCGCTGCAAAGAACGGCACGCCGTTGTCCCGCGCTGCGAGCGCTTTGAGATAGGTGCCGATCTTGTTGCACACGTCGCCTTGCGCGGTGACGCGGTCAGCGCCGGTGATAACGAGATCGACGAGTCCGTGCTGCATCAGGTGCCCGCCGGCGTTGTCGGCGATCACCGCATGGGGGACGCCCTGGTGGCCAAGCTCCCAGGCGGTCAGCGCGGCGCCCTGGTTGCGCGGCCGGGTTTCATCAACCCAGACATGGACCGGCAGGCCCTTGAGATGCGCCTTGTAGATCGGCGCGGTTGCGGTGCCCCAGTCGACCGTCGCGAGCCACCCCGCGTTGCAGTGGGTGAGCACATTGACTGGCGCGCCGGGCGCCTTGGCGGCGGCAATGCGTTCGATCACCGCAAGGCCGTGGCGTCCGATGGCCTCGTTGTTGGCAATGTCCTCCCGGCAGATCGCGGCGGCGCGCGCGTAGGCAGCGGAGACGCGCTCGTCCCGCGGCTGGTTACGCACAGCTGCCGCGATTTCGTCGAGGGCCCATTTCAAGTTGACCGCCGTGGGTCGCGTGGCCACGAGGGTCGCATACGCCTCCTCGAGCGCAGCGTCGGACGCATCGGCGCGCAATGCGAGGCACAGCCCGTACGCCGCAACCGCCCCGATTGCCGGCGCACCCCGCGTCTGCATCGTTGAGATGGCGCGGGCCGCATCCGTAAGAGTCGCAAGCCGCAGCGTCACCAACGCATGCGGCAGCTTCGTCTGATCAATGATACCGACAGACCAGCCGTCGGCCTCGACCCACACGCCGCACATCCACTTTCCATCGATCAGCATCGCGGTTTCCAGACATCCACAGTGTAGCAGCGCGGCAATATGCTACCCAGCTCCGCGTCGGATCTAAAGCGGACGCCTTGTTTGGAACCAATGAACCGATTATGACGCCAGTCGTAACCGTTAGAGAACGCGTCAAAGCACGTGATTTTCCACAAAGATTCAGCTAATGTGCGGTCACGAATACTTGTATCTTGTCATTCCTGGTCCCGAGCGCAGAGGGGGAGCCTGACGCCGATGGGTGTGAAACGTTAGAGTCATTACGCTAGGCTGCCTACAGCTTTTTGGGACGAGTTGCGGTTCCACATGGATGCTCAGTGCGGTTCAGCGACGAACGTCGGCGAGCCTCGCGCCTCAGGCCGGCGCGAGGCCAGGATCTTGGCCGCCGCCCGCGTGCTCTCGATCGACTACCGGCCGATCGTCGAAGACGCTGTAGCCAACCTCACCGACAATACGCCTGATAAGCGCGAAGAGGTTTATGCTCACGCGCGCTCCGTCGTCGAGCGCCACCTGCAGCTTATGCGGCTGCCGGAACCGATCGTCGAACTCGAAAAACTTGTCCTCGACCTGACCATAGGGCGGATCGAACGGCAGTGGCAGGCGCAAGACGCCGAACCGGCGATGTGGGAGGATCCGCCCGAACGCCCTATCGAGCACGGTGCCGCCGCGCGGGCTCTTGGTTCGCTCGGCAGGGCGATGACAGCTGTCGGAACAGCGTTGCGCTTCGTGCTGATCGTGTTTGGGCTTCGACCCGCTGTTTCAGCCATGTTGGTCCTGGCGAGATTACTGCGTCTGCTGGCTAGTCCAATCGGTGTTGCCGCGATCCTGCTGACCATCGCAGGGACGATTTTGTTCGGCTTATACGTCGACAACAACACCACCTACCGGAGCCTGATCGATGGTCCCGTCGGACGGTTGATTTCGGGTGTCCATGTCGAACCGAGCGCGGCGACCAGTGTAACCAACCAGGCCAGCGATGTCGCGACCGATCGTAGTCCCACCCGGGTCAGCTCAATCGATGCGGCGTTTGCAGTGCCGCCGGATGCGCCGGCGAACTCGACAACGTCAACGGCATGCGACGGCGAGTCTTCGCGTTCGGAACGCGGCGCTTGTGCACATGACGCCCAAGATGGAGGCGCGGAAGCCCCGAAATCTGATACTGAGCCTCCCTGGCTTGCGGATTTCGCAGCCTTGAATGAGTCCATTTACGGGCGGGCAACCACGCCAACCGGCCTGCCGAGATCCGCCGGGGATAACGGGGCGCTCAGCGCGCCGCCACAGGGCGCGCCGGAACCGAATGCGGCGATACTGACCCCGGGTAGTGCGGCCAGTGCAGCCTCGGACACGGCACCGCGTACCGCTCCTGCGCCGGAGTCCCCGCCTCCGCCCATAAGGCCGGTCAACGCCAAGGTCACGGCACTCATCGAGAGCGGCAAACGCGCCAACCTCAGGGGCGATCTCGACCGCGCCGTGCGCGATTTCAGCGAGGCGATCCGCATCGACCCGAAATACCCTGACAGCTATTCGGAACGCGGCCAGACACTGTTCAAGCTGGGCGAGATCGAACGCGCGATCGCAGACTATTCCGCCGCGCTCGCGCGCGACGCGCAATATGGCGCCGCACTGCGCGGGCGCGGAATGGCATATCTCTACAGCGGCAAGGCCGACCTTGCATTGGCCGATCTCTCGAGGGCGATCGAGCTTGCCGAGTATGATCCGCGGCTGTTGTCCCCGATCGAACTGTTCTATGCGCGTCGCAGCCGCAGTTCGATTTACGAATCCAAACAGCAATTTGACCTGGAGATTGCGGATTGTACCGCGCTCATCGAATCCTATACACACGATCCGATGCTGGTTGAGGCCCTCACGGCGAATTACGGCAGTGCCGCGGCTGCCAACATCCTGGCCACCATCTACCGCCAGCGCGCCAATGCCTTCATAAGGAGATCGAACTGGGAACGCGCGATGGCTGATCTGACAGAGGCGATTCCGCTGAGTGCAGACCGCGGCTATACCGCGCTGATCGACCGTTCCAAGCTTTACGAGGGGCTGGGCCAGCGCAATCTCGCTGCGGCCGATGCGCGGGCTGCGCTTGGCATTCGCCCCAGCAGCGAAGAGGCGCGGCTGACACTCGACCGTCTCGGCGCGCCCGCAAAGCCAACTCTCCCCGGGAGATTGTGACTGCGCCCCCGGATGTCGTGGCGCTTGCGAGCGTCCTCCGCTATCACAACGCCATCCGGGATTGCACGGCTGAGCTTTGTAGCAAGCGGACGCCATTACCAGCGCTCCATGGCAGCAAACGCGCTGTACATGTCGATTTCATGCTGTGAGAGTGAAGGCGTCACCTTCTCGATCGCGCGAACGACCGCCGCTTCATCAATCTCCGGCTTGTCAAGGATAACGGCATCGCGCGCCGCTTCTGTCACGATAAGTTCCAGGTCGGAGCCAACATAGTTTTCCGTCATCCCAGCAAGCCTCTTCAAGTCTATCGTTGGGCTATACGGGCGGCCGTTGAGGCAAAGATGGAACATTTCTTCCCGAGCTTCAAAATCAGGTGGAGGCACGAAGATGCGCTTATCCATCCTCCCCGACCGCAGGATCGCCGAATCTATCATGTGCGGCCGATTGGTCGCCCCAATTACCAAAATCCTGTCAGCACCCGCATTGTTGAGCTGAAGAAGGAATTCATTGACCTCTTCTTTCTTTATGTCCGCATGCGCCCCCAGCTCTTCACGTTTGGGGATCAGGCCCTCGATTTCGTCGATGAAGATAATCGCGGGACTTTCCTTGCGCGCCATGTCGAACACTTTGGCAATGTTGCCAACTGCGCCGTGGACGTAAGGCGTTCCGACAGACGAGGGATTCATTTCGAATAAGTGATAACGAAGCTCCTCTGCCAACTGCTTGACGATGAACGTCTTGCCGCATCCTGGCGGACCATAGAGGAGCAGTCCATTGGGGATCGACAACTTGAACTTCTCGTACTTCTCCGGATTGAGAAGCGGATTGATGACATCCCTGATGAGAAGGTTCTTCAGGTCCTTCATCCCGGCAACGCTGTCCAGGCCACGAGTCGTCGAAAGGTCCTCGCTGATCGTCGCCAATTGCTCGCGCGTGTGAGTGGGGACAAGAACCGCGGGATACGTCTCGCTGCCAACCGAAATTTCTATGAGATTGTGCCGGCCGCGGCTCGACACGGATTTGCGCTTTACCTTGGGAAAAAGGTAGAGAAAGCGCCCATCCGAGAGCGAGTAGACCTCAGCAAAAAAGACACGCTCGACGCGGTGCTTGACTATCAGGGCATCAGCGACCTTGAAGCCAACGTGAAGTGTGGGCTTTGTAACGGTGGGCACTCTAGCGACTTCTCCTGCAGTGAGTTAGCAGATAGTTATTCCGCGCTTGCACTTGTTGGTTATAAATGTCGATGCGGGTCTGATGCGACGAGTAGTCCCTCTTGAGTAAGGTCAGCTGCGCGTTATACCGCGAGACCATTGCGTTGTAGCGGTCGATCGCCGTCTGATCCGAATATTGATTGACTGTGCTCGTATCGATCTGAAGTTTGAGGGAGTCCAAGGCGTCACTCCGGCGCTCTAGCTCCCCTTGCGCCTGGGTGAGTTCAAATTCGTTTTTCGGCGCTATCAAATCAGCTTGGTTTGAATCGTAGCTGGAGCAGCTGAACTGGCCGTTGTTGACGGTGGTAGCGCCGCTAGCCGCCGGCGGCCGATATACTGGGGTTTGCGGCTGGTAGGTGGGCGGCGGTGTGTACGATTCGGGTGCGGATCGTCGGCTCGAAGTCTTATCGCTCGTTTCGACCCAGATGAAAAGGGCAATAAAGAGACCGCCAATGATGGCGATATTGCGCCAGTTAACTTTATATGTTGAAGTCGCTTGTGTCTGAGCCTCACGAGGCTTGGCCTCGTCCAGGAATCCCAGATCAACGTTGAGGTGTTCCTTATCGCCTTGCATTGGTCAGCACATTCACGCACGCCCTAATCAACTCAGGCAATACGACCGCATTTGGGGTGGACATGGGGACCGTGGCAAACGAGACACCTTTACCGTTTTTGTTTTTCCAGACAGTGACATTGCCGGCGCCAAATGCCGGCACATAAATAGTATCGGTCCATGGAACGTGCTCGCGGCCGCCGAATAGCTTGCCGCGCGAGTATCCCTTGCGTGTGAATTCAATATCACCTATATGCACAGCTTCACCGTTGACGAAGATGCGGCGCACTATCTTCTCGACGATTTTTGGTTGGATCACGTGGGACGCGATACCAGCAAGTTTTTGCCACACGTCCTGTTTCTTTTCGTTGCCAATATAAAGCGTGGTGCCCCAGGAGACGTCGATGGTTTGGTCCGCGGAGCCGACCATGAAGCTGTAGGACTGAGAAATGGGAACCAGATTCACCGAGCGCCGCATGGCGTAATAGGCTACTCTGGTCGCGTCCTTGTAGTAGATTTTCCGCCGATCGTAGGTCAAATGGTCGGGCTTGAAGACGATCGTCCCGCCGCCGAACGTGCCGGGTATCTCTATGGCGAGCGTGTTGTCCTGCTCGAAGGAAAGGTTCTCTTGAATCTGCTCCAGATCGGTTTTGAGCAAGGCCTTGAGGCTGTCTGTGCCGACGATCTTGTTAGCGAACTGGAGCAGCTTTGAGGATGTATCAATGTCCTTATGATGATTGTGAATATCGAGGACCACCTTGCGCAGGGCGGCTGCTGCACGATCACGCAACAGTTTGGTGGTGCTGTCTTCATAAAGACCAGCATCGATCAGCTTGTTTAGCTCCGCCTGTATTGAGGCGACCGGGCCTTTGAGCTGGTTCGCTTTTGCACTGTCGTAATTATCCGCCTCGCCAAGCTTCACCTGATCAAGCTGCTCGATTGCTCTCTCAATCGTCTGAAAGACAGGGCTGAGAATTTTTTCTTCGATCTTCTTGCCGCGGGCGCTGAAGAGCTGTCGGAACCTGTAGACAAAGTCCCCGCCGCCACGGACCTCCTGTATTTCCGCATACACATCCGAAAGATCGCCCGCCGCATTTTTCCGGAAATCGGAAATAGCCTCGCCGCTCAGGATTTCTGCATCCTGCTTGTATTCCTCAGCAAACGCCTTCCAGAATTTTGGCGAATCCAGGAGCATGGCCCACGTTGAGAGAGACGCCTCTATCCGGCTAGCGGGATTGACGCCGCGCAGCAAGGATACGGTCAGCGCCAGAGCCAGATTGCGCTTGTGCGTGAATGCATCATCGTTCTGTTTCTCAGAGGCCGCCTGCCAAACGGCAATTGCATTGCCGAAGTCCCTTTGAGCAAGATGATCCGCAGCGTTCTTGTCGATATCATCGGCAATACGGAACCAAAAGAAATATTCCCTAAGGCGCGCCTTAGGCGCCTGAAGGCGCCGCAGGGCATCCTTTACTGACTCTTCGGTGCGGTAGTTTTCGAAGGTCTGAATATCAAGGTCGTATTCCGGCATGTCGTCTATCTTGAGACGTTGAACGATCTCATTGGATCGCTGGAGTATTTGCTTGGCGGTGGCCGTGCCGGTCAGCCCCAGCACATGATACGCGTTGTGCTTGAGTGATGTGGTCATAACATCACCGTCTAATCCCGGAAGTATTGATCTTGGGGGACTGCGCACTTTCTATCGGGCGGAGAGCGTTTAGCCCTCGGCAACTGCGTTTGAGAGCTTCGATATCGTTCTTCTCGATCGCCCGCTGGCCCTGCTCAATGAAATAGGTCGCTTCCCTTGGACTGCTGAAATTGCGCTCATTGATGAGGGTACGGAAGTGATGAACCCAGGTTGCCGGATGTGAGAACACTGCCCGGCCACCCAAGTCGCGGAGGCGCTCGTTGACACCCATCAAGAGTGTCTTGTCATTTGCTCGAATGGCCCTCTCGCCTTCGGCTTTGATCTCCACCAACTGAAGCGATTGTTTGTTCCGGTCGTCGGCGTCGGGGATCTCAGCGACGATCTCCGTAACGCTGCGTATTCCTTCGTTGAATTCCTTCGTGAGCTGCGGCATCTCGCTCGCCTGCTGCGCTTCGTCGAGAATCTGTTTGAGGTCGCGCACCTGCTTGACGGCTTTCCGCTTCTCGTCCTGGTCGATGCGAGCGTTCTGTAAGCTCGTGGAGACTGAGCTAAGGGCAGTGACGATCTGCTCCATCTGGTCATCCGAGTAGTTGGACGACATAGAGCGTGCGCGTTCGAGTTGGGTATCCAGCTCCTTCTCGACCTCGTCAATCTTGACGATCTCGTCGATGAAAGTGGAACGTGCGTTTAAGGTAAGGTCGATCGAGGGGATGTATGCGGTAACCGACAGCTCGCGAATTTCGTTGATCTCAATGGTCAACTCGACATCCGTGCCCTCGGGTAGGTCGCGAGGAAGGTCGCTTCCTTTGATTCCCAATTCACATACAAAGGCGTTGCGGTCAGGAATGTCTGATTCCCCTTCGCTAACGCGAATCCAGAGCGGATTGTCGTTTTGTGCTTTCTTGAGGGCACGGACGGTTTTGTATTTTTCCGTTTTCTTGGCGGGGAGTACGGCGCCCTTTTCAATGAAGCGTTCGAAGACATCCTTGCTTCCGAGCCTGTCCTGAAACCCCTTTTTTGATACAGCGACGCCAATGGAATGAGGCAAGGGCGCGCCGGCGATGGATAGACCGTGCGCAATGGTAAACGAGTCTGGGTCTACGGTGATCTGATTATCTTTCGCGTCAAAAACGTAAATCCAAAATAGATTGGACTTGTTGGGTTCGAGCGTTACGGACGTAAAGAATTTGCCGTTCTTGAGAGGGACGTTCGGGCCGGAATACGTGCCGCTATCGGACTGGATTTTGAGGTAGTGCTGACCGCCCTCCAACCCTCCAACAATTCCTGTCACCGTCTGTTCGGTCTCTGCCGTCAGCGCCTCATAGTTTAGGCTCAAAGCGTGAGTACCAGCCAGGAGCGCCCGGTTCCTTGAGGTTTCGTCGGGCACTTTTTGGCCCATTGCAAAAATGCAGGCGCCGCGCGCGACGACGGTCAGAGGATCGACCGACGAATCCGTCGGAATGCTCAGCTCTGTGTCGAGTCGCTGCCAGACGTACGGAATCTGTGTTGGGCCCCCGACAAGGATGATCTTTGAAACGGCGGACCTGGTAACGCCGCTTTCCTTGAGCGTCCGTTTGCAAAGGTCGATCGTCCTATTCATCAGCGGATCCATCAACCTTTCGAATTCCTGCCGGGTTATCTCGACAGATAGAGAGATCGGGTTTCCGACATCGTCATCTCCGATGTCGTCTACTTCGATCGTAGTGGTTTCATATTGGGAGAGTTCCATTTTTGCCCGTTCCGCGAGGAACTTCAGGCGAGCGAACTTGCTCCGATGAGCCTCATTGTCGCGACGGAAGTTCTCAAAATTCATCGCCTCCGCGATCTTGGGCGTCAGCACCTTATCGACGATTTCCCAATCCAGGTTCTTTCCGCCGATGAAATTATCGCCGTTGTGGCCAAGAACCGTGAGAACGCCGTCTTTCGATGAAATGAGCGCCACGTCGAACGTGCCGCCACCCAGGTCATATACCAGCCAATTTTCATTGGTGGCGGTAGCAAAGCCATAGGAGATGGCCGCGGCAATTGGCTCCTGCAACAGCACCACGTGCTTGAAGCCGGCGAGATTGCCTGCGCGCTTCGTCGCCTCACATTGAAGGACAGAAAATGCAGCCGGAATGGTGATTACGGCAGTTGTCGTATCGAACTTCGGGTATTTTCGCAGGATGTCATGCACTAAGCACTTTAGTATCTCTGAGGAAATTTCCTCTGCGCTCATCTCGATGCCGGCGCGCTCAAAATAGAATTTCTCGGGCGTACCGATGATGCGCTTCACCTCAGGCTTGAAATTTTTGACACCTGCTTCGGAAGCGTCAGAATAAAGAGACTCGTATGCTCTCTGGCCAACGACTTTGTTTCTAGCTTTGTCGAAGCCGAATACCGAAGGCGTGTACTCCAAACCACCGGGCTTCTTCACAATTTCAATCATGCCGTTGTTATTGACTGCCACCGAGGAGTTGGTTGTGCCAAGGTCAATTCCGATGGAAATCGTTCGGTATGTCACATCCCCCTCCAGAATTCGACAAGCCCTAAGCAATGGAGAGGCTGGATGCCGGTATACACACGGAGTCCTTCCTCTTGTTGAACGCCGAGCGGTCCTCTTCGAAGGTGGCCGCCTTGTCAAGCGCCGCATCAAAGCCGCGATTGGCGCGGTTGTTGTTGCGCTTCGCCGGTTTAGTGGCGTCGTATCCGTCGGCCTTCCTTGGTGGTCCGTCCCGCATCACTTCCCCCTTGTTCTTGTCGTTCGACGCATCGATTAATCCGAGGTTCTGTTCCGACAAAGCGCTCATATTCCTCGATCGCCATCACTACGATGACGGCGCGGCCGTGCTTTTCGATGACGACTGGCTCGGCGCGAGCGGTATCGAGCAATCGCTCGAAGCCATTTTTTCGCGCCCTTGGCCGAGACACACTTTATGAAAACCCACCCAGAGTACCCATTATGACCATTTTGGGGAGCAACTGCAATGTCGGCTGGTTGCATCAAGCGAGTTCGGATTGATAAGCGGGCTCAGGGACGCCGCCGCTCGCGCGGTCCAGGTGGCGCCTTCGGCGCTCGTTCGGGCCGCGTCATCGTTCGTCCGACCAGAAAGGACAGGGAGTTTCGCGAGTTGGTTATAAGACAGCAAGGTTTCGGTCCGGATCGCCGCGCGAATTGCCCGCGCGATGACTCTCGATCCGTTGGGAAAGGCGGTCAAGGAGCCACCGCCGACCGAAAGCTGGCTGATTCGCGAACTCGGCTACGATTTGCTGATTTCGCCCATGAGCGAGAGTTCCGAGACGGTGATGTTGCGCCCGGAAAATGGGGGGTCCGCATTCCCCCGGGGGCGCCACGAGCTCGTGTTCGGCGGACAGCCCAACGATTTCGCCATCGCCGGCATCATTACTGATCCGACCCAATGCGTGGAGGGCGTCGCCACTGGCCGAGGCCTTGCATTTTACGAGTGTCGCAAGTCCCCATAGCTGGGCCCGTGGAGGTTGAACACGCGACCCCCGATTATCACTTTGATTTCTGCTTTTGCTTTCGGCTGACAGGAACCGCCGGCGGCGGCGCAGCGACATAGGCGAAGTAGAGCTGGGCGAAGTCGAATGCCAGCTGGTAGCACACCGTGAGGGTACGGGTCTCATCATTCCAAGTCGCGTTGGGGCCGCTGCAGCTCAGCATTTGCATAGTGAAAGGCGCTGGCCACGCATACTCAGATGCGGACCGTTCGGCCACCGTTTCCAATATTCGAATCGCCCGAAACGACCGGGCGAATATCTCCAAATCCCCCTGCGCCTCACCATAGACCACATTGATTTTGGTCTCGGGTTGGTCGGGCGTGCGGCGAGCAGGCCTCAGCACCGTCTCCCAGGACCGCGAAGCCTTTGTGTAGTCCCGCTTACAGCTCTGCTGGCGGGATTCGGGCATCTTCGCCTCATCGGCGAGGTTCTTGAATTTGGCCGGGTCGGAGCCGACCATTAAGCATACAATCTGATATGCGCGTTGCGGACTGAGATTATGCTCGTCGTAGTAAAGGGGCTTGGCACCTGTTTGCTGATCTCGCCGCTCGTTGAGGAACCAACCCTGTGACGCGTTGGCAAGCACGCGCTGGGAAAAGCTGGTTCCTATCTTGAGCATCGTGATGGCCGAGAAGGTATCCGCCTGGTCCTCTTCGCGCCCGAGCACCGGCACATTCATGTCGTTCATGATGACGTGCCCTATTTCATGGAGCAAAATAAAAAGTGTATTGCCGACGACGAATTCCACCCGATCGATGCGCTGTTGCTGAGAAAGGTCTTTGAGACGCGGATAGCTTTGGAGCGTACGCGCAAGCTCCTCGATCCGCTGTTGAAATGGCGGTGACCCCGATGGAGCCGGTTGTCCTGCGGCTACGCCGCAGCCGATCAGCAGCACACAAGATATGGCGCAGATAAGAAGATGGCGCTGCGATGTCATTGTGAGTACCTGCCGCGAACCCGTCGCGAAAATCATGGGCTTGATTACGCAAGCTCTGACTTCCCGAAGCCGCGACGGCCCAGCTAAACATCTATCCAAGATTTCGTCATGCCCAGAACTTGCGGCACGCGGGTCAATCGTCGGCTGCGATGAGTTCAAGAATTGACTCAAACCATCGCCTGTAGTCGGGGGCCAGAACACGCCATTGATCATTTTGTGCTTCGTGATTCCATTCTACCACCGGACATTCGTCTTCTTTCCCGCTGCCGATCTCGAGGCAGTCCAAATTACCGAAACCGTCTCTGCGCAGCGGTAGCAATGTCGTTGGAAATCCGCCAGGACGTTCACGGA
>Ga0126369_10001718_pt1 | contig 15322 bp, 12 predicted proteins | sample PanSoiMetaPlot_1_FD_109646 | JGI IMG/M metagenome (GOLD analysis project Ga0126369, IMG submission 109646) | Tropical forest soil microbial communities from Panama - MetaG Plot_1 | ecosystem: Environmental > Terrestrial > Soil > Tropical forest > Bulk soil | place: Panama | collected 2016-02-17 | reverse complement strand
TCGCCGGCGTACTTCGTCGCGACCTCCTTGTAGGAGGGCCCGATGATCTTCTTGTCGGTGGCGTGGCGGACGAGGCAGCCGTCCTTCTGCAGCAACTCCTCGGGATTGCCTTCGGCGGCGGCCGCAGGCGCCGCGGCGGCGGGCGCGGCGGCAGCTTGCACCGGCGGCGGTGCAGGCGGCGGGGTCCCGGCGGTGGCAGGCGGCGCGGCCTCCTTCGGCGCGGGCGGCTCCTTGAAGCTCGCGCCGGCCTGGTTCGCCATGTAAACGACGGCGCGCGCGACCTCGTAGTCGCTGAGATCAGGGTTGCCGCCACGCGGCGGCATCGCCTTGATCCCGTTGATCGCATTCTTCACGAGCGTGTCGAGCCCTGCCTTGATGTGATCGGCCCACGCCGTCTTGTCGCCGAGCTTGGGCGCGTTCGCGACGCCGGAGGCGTGGCACGCGGCGCAGACCTGCTTGTAGACCTCCTCGCCGGCCTTGGCGGCGCGCGGGCCCGCCGCGCGCTCGGAGAAGACCACGCGCGCGACCGGCTGGATGCGCGCCTCGACCGCCTCCGGCGCGAGCGTCGCGGCATCGGTGCCCCGGTCCATCACGATGAATTGCGTGAGCAGGATGATCCCGATCACCGGCACGGCGAACGAGAGCACGAGGACGACCGCGAGCTGCTGTGGGGTCTTGATCGGCGAGGAATGCGCGTGCTCGTAGCCGGCGTCTTTCATGGTTGGACCTTGGCGACGGGTTGCGAGAAAAATGGGCAACGATTATAGCTGCGGGCCTCGGGCGCGGCAAAAAGCGCACCGCTTTGCGGTAGAATCGCGGCCGCTCTGCCAGCGCGCCCGTAGCTCAGTTGGATAGAGTGTTGGTTTCCGAAGCCAAAGGTCGCAGGTTCGACTCCTGCCGGGCGCGCCAATCTGATCACTGGGTTGCGTGACTTCGCGCGCGACTCTGCCCGACAAATCTGTCACTGTGACAGGTTCTGTGACAGTTCCGTGCCACTCGTCATTCGTTAGCGGTCCGCGTGGACCGCTATTTTGACCGTTGGCTTGCGCTCTTCTTCCTGCGCGCGGTGACGGCAGCTGAGCCTTGCGGGACATGTTCCACCAGCTGCTCGATGCGGCAACCGAAGTAGTCGCATAGCTTGTCGAGCACGTCCGCCGTCGGGTTGTAGCCCCGATGGTTGGCGACCTTCGACAGCGTCATGCGGTGGACGCCGGTTGCGCGGGCAACTTCGGTCAAAGTGATAACTCTTCCCTCGCGGAACTCGCGGTCCGCCAGCAGCTCTTTAAGGCGAAATCTCAGCATCCGTCGTTTCTCGCTGCGCATGATTATCTTGCTAATCATGCGCATTTGACAACTGCCCGGTGATAGCTATACTGCGCATTAGATGACGTATATACGCATCATCTGCCAACCATTGACAGCAAGGACGCCGCCATGAATCAGACCTACCTAACGACCGAAGAATTGTCGGCGAAGATCAAGTACGACCCTCGAACGATCCGGGAGCGAATGAAGGACAGCGTGCTTTTGGAAGGGGTGCATTACATCCGGCCCTTTGGGGGCCGCAAGATCCTGTACGTGTGGGAAGCGATCGAGCGCGACATGAAGCTGACCTCCGGGGTGAGCCTTTCCATCCCCATGGCCAACGGCGGAGTGCTCAATGGCTAGAGTGAGAGCGCGTCCAGAGACGGGCGCGCTTTACCTTGATTTCTTCTTCCAAGGCAAGCGCTGCCGCGAGCAGACCGCTCTCACCGATACCCCTGGCAACCGAAGGAGGCTCCAGGTCGTCCTGGATCGATTGATGAAGGACATCAAGGCGGGTGCCTTTGATTACGCCTGCTACTTCCCCAACAGCCGGAACGCTGCCCGATTCTCAGCCAACCAGCGCGCGTGGACAGCCAGCGCGACGACGATCGGAACGAATGGACGCACCTATGGCGGCGTCGGCCCCGATTGCAACCAGTCCGACGTCGACGATGTGTTTCGTCGACTTCGCGAACCAGTGGTACGCCCAGCACGAGATCGAGTGGAAGCGTTCCTACCGGAAGACCGTTCGGGGCGCCCTCGACCAGCATCTGATCCGGCGCTTCGGGGCAGTCGATGTCGGCCGCGTCACTAAAGAGCAGATTTTGGACTTCCGGTCGGCCTTGGGGAAGTTGCCGGGCCGGAAGGGCAAGAACACTCTCTCGGCCCAGCGCAGCAACCACGTCATGGGGGTGCTACGCAGGGTGCTCGAAGACGCAGCCGACAGGTTCGGCTTCGCGAGCTCCTACCAGAGGATCAAGCCGCTCAAGCTCACCAAGAGCGACGTGGAGCCCTTCAGCCCGGCCGAAGTGCAACAGATTCTGCAGACGGTGCGCAAGGACTTCCAGACCTATCTCCTGGTCCGCTTCTCGACCGGCATGCGCACCGGCGAGATCGACGGGCTCAAGTGGCGCTACGTCGACTTCGACCGTGGGCTGATCCTCGTTCGGGAAACGATCGTCAATGGCGAGCCCGACACCACCAAGACCTACCAGTCGGCACGCGACATTGAAATCTCTCCGGCCGTCTGCAATGCGCTCAGGGCGCAACATCGGGCAACCGCCCATCTTTCGGAATACGTATTCAGCAATCGGGACGGCAAACCGCTCGATCACAACAACTTCACGACCCGCGTCTGGTACCCGCTGCTGCGGCATCTCAACTTGCGCCCGCGCCGTCCCTATCAGACGCGTCACACCGCTGCGACCCTGTGGCTGTCAACCGGCGAGAGTCCCGAGTGGATTGCCCGGCAAATGGGGCACACAACGACGGAGATGCTCTTCCGCGTGTACTCCCGCTTCCGGCCGAACCTCACGCGCAAAGACGGCGCCGCCTTTGAGCGGCTCCTGAATTCCATCCTCCCGCCGTCGCTGTCGCTTGGCGACCGTCCGCAAACGAAGGAAGTCGATGAAAATGGAACCCGTCCAGTTCTGCGGTGAGGTGATGGCGACTGATCATGTGGAAGAGGTCTCCGGCACCAATAATGGACGGGACCGGGTTCACTTGGACCGATGTCCACCGCCAGGTCTGGATTCGCTCCAGGGATGGCCGCGAGCGAAAATTCTCCTTCACCAACGTCGACGTGGCCGCACGCACCGGCCACCGCTGCTGAACTGGCGCCGATACCAGCGCGAGAGCCTGGGCCCTGCTCAGACGCTCAGACCGCCCGCTGTACGTCAGGAAACCGGACTTCGCGAACTTACGCGATCGGGCCATGAGCTGCCGCCCAAGCTGCCAGTGAACGTCGGCCCGTTCAACTATCGGAATCGAGCCAACGCTCGCCGTCACGGGGACACCGTCGCTCAACGCCCGCGGTCAGTGGCCGGGAGGTGCGCATCAGGAGCCCAGGTCCGCTGGACTGCATTGGGCGTCGTTCCGTTGCTTCGGATCATGCTGCGCGCTATGGCACTCTCAAACGAGCTATTGGCTGAAGTAGTCGCGCACCGCTCCCCACGCGGCGTCTCCAGCAGCGCCGCGAGGTAACCTGCTTACCAAGCCATGGGCAACCGTTCAGCGATACCTCCTCCGCCACCGAGGCCCTGTCCGCTCGAACTGTGCCCTCGCGGCTGATCGAGCATCGCCTGAAGGTGCGCCTGTACGACGATCGGAATACGAGCCAGCACGCGAAACTGCGCCCGGCCGCGGAGCAGGCCATCGGTGCCGGGAAAGGGCGGATTCCCGATCGGGGATTTTCATATCACGGCGAACCCGCACCACTTATAGGCGCAAGGGCGCGAGTTTCGGGCCGCCGTTCGCTCCCAAGCGGTAAAAGCGCCCAACCTGCCATCTGCGGAGTTGCAGCTCAATCCACTCATGTGTAAGATATTGTGTGGAGAATCACACATGGCGACCAATCTTTCACTGGATCCCGACCTGATCGAGCGTGCGCTGGAGGTGAGCGGCGAGCGCACGAAGAAGGCTGCGGTCACCCGCGCACTCGAGGAGTTCATCGCCCGCCGCAAGCAGAGGCGGCTCATCGACCTGATGGGCAAGCTCGAGTGGGACGAGGGGTTCGACTACAAGGCCGAACGCTCGCGGCGGTGACCCTCTTCGTCGACACGAGCGTCTGGTCGCTCGCGTTCCGCCGCGACCGGGTCGTGGCAGCGCCGGAGGTCGACGCTTTGCGGCACGCTCTCGACGCGGGCGAGACAATCGTGACAACGGGGCTCGTCCTGCAGGAGCTGCTGCCGGGCTTTGCCGCGCCGCGGGCGCGCAGGGACATTATCGACCGGTTCACTGCGCTGTCGCTCCTAGACCCGGACCGGCAGGATCACATCGCCGCCGCGGAGCTTCGCAACCGTTGCCGTCGCGCCGGCGTGCAGATCGGCACCATCGACGCCCTGCTCGCGCAGCTCTGCATCCGTCACGGGCTGACGATGCTGACGACCGACAAGGATTTCGGACGCGTCGCCGCGCATTCCTCGCTGTGCGTATGGAGATTGGCTCTATAGCATCGTGAGCGTGCACACACCACCGTATGAGCGCCTCGCACCCATCATCGGACCGATCAACCGCGTGACGAAGTCCTGAGCCGCAAACGCCCAGGGACATAAACGACTCCTTCGAATTCCCTGACCTTACGCCGGTCGAGCGGCTCTGGTCGCAAGCCTGGAAGAGATTCTCTGCAGAAGCGGGCTGATCGCGTTCAGCGCGGAGCCAATATGCCGTCCGGGGACGCTTACGTTGGGCAGAGCCGGCTTGGGCATCGAACAAATGCCTGCGGCCCAGCCGAGCCGCCGAACCATCTGCAGCCGCTGATGCCGATTCCTGGCAGGCAACAAGTAGCGGGGCGCTGGACTGCCCTCATGCGCGCCACCGGCATCAAAGTCGGGGGCACTCTGTTCCGCTGGCCCCGTACGAGCGTTACCGGCTGTGTCTTACTGCGGCCGCGTTTTCTGCTTGATTGCGTCCTCGACCTTAGCGATCACCAAATCGAGGGCAGAAATGTCGCCGTCGAGCCCGGCCTTGGCGACTGACAGCAATATCAGGTCGGTTACGGTGATCGGCTGCGTGAGATCGAGCGCCATCGCGCATGTCTCGTGCAAACGGTCCGCCGCCGAGCGATAGCGGCTCACTTCTTCGCGCGAGAGCCGCAGCTTCCCCGATTCCAGCAAATCGGCCATGAGACAAGTATAGCGAGACCTGGCCATCCATCAACAGAAGTGGCCCCGCGCAGCTGGACAGTTCTCGGGGCTTGCCAAGTGGTCGCCATTGATACGTCGCGGCCCTTGATCCGGCGCCGCTGCTAGTCGGCAAACAATCCTGTATCTGGTTTGCGGACGAACTCGAACGAGCTCATCTCGTAGGTCGATCCTTTCCCGGGTACAGCGAGCGGATCGACAAACTCATGCAGCTCAAAGATGCAGACGGAGCGGTCGACGAAATGCGGCAACAGTTTTGCAAACAGCCTTGCGTCCACCTTGCCGTTGAAGAAACGCTGGCCGGAACCCTCATCGTTTCCCGTCTCGGGCCGATCCAATGGTGCACCGTGCACGCAAAACCCTAGACTGTGCCAGCGCAGGCCGTCGACGTGACCCTCGACTTTGAACGTGCGATGGTAAGGTCGGTTGCGCGGCCCGCTTGCGTCTGGTACCTCGATGATGAAGGGTGGCGCCCCGCACACGCAAATGTTGAGCTGGCCTTTGACGGCCGCGGCACTGAGTAGCGCGAATCCGCGGCTGCGAGCCGCGTCGGCTGCGGCGTCGATAGACCGGTCTCGCGGGCGCTTGGCGTCTGCTGTTGCGGAGCGCTCCTCCGACATGGAACGCGCCGTCTCGGGATCGCGAGTCGCATGGCAATCCGCCAGTCCGCGATAAAGCTCGCGCCCGAGAGACAACTCAAGGTTCGCATTGGACAATGCCTTGCCATGCCGGTGGATCAACGCTAGTTGATCGAGCAACGCCGCTGTCACTGTCTTGACCAGTTCGTCATCTTTCGCGCGCCCTTCCGCGAACGCCACGAATAGTGCCGCGCCTGCATCCTCGCAGCGGTCCGTCTCCTCTAATTCGCTGACCGCCCAGACCAGGTCGCGATCCTAGCGGGGCCGCTGCTGGAAGTACGCTTCGGCAACCGTCTGCAGGAGCGCGGCGGCGTGGCGGGCGCGTTCGCGATGGACGAATAGTTCGCCGGCAAAGAGCTTGCCCAGCCGAATGGCGTGACGCTCCATGGTGACCGACAGCGCAACCCAGGGTCTCAAGGCTCGGATGTCGGCAATGTCCTCGACGTACATGGTTTGCTCCGATCTCGCGTGCTCCACACGCCTGGAACCCGAAGGGCGCCCCAACGTCGTCGCGAAGCGCAACGTGACTTCGAGTTCCGTTGGGACGAAGCTGGCGATCCCGTGGCGCAACTTCGGATGATTGGCCGAGGTCCGGTCGAGAGTCCACCCGAAAAGCGCCCCAAAACCGGCCACTTTTTCCGATCAGGGCGCCTTTTCTTGTCGGTACTGGAGCTTCGCGGTCGTGCCCGGGTTGGAGGCAGCCGTGTCGAGCGTCTGGAGGTAGGTAGCGAGCGTGAACATGACGCGGTGGAACTGGTTCATGCCGGTGAGCGGGCCGGAGGGGTTTTCGCGAAGAAGGAAGCCCAGGCGTTGGCGGGCCAGACCGCGGAGCCGATCCTGGGCAAGCCGCAGCCGGCGCGTGCGCTGAATTGCTTGCGGCGGAAGGCTGTGCTCCGCGGCGATCCGTTGGAGGTCCTCGGGGGGGTCGACGGCCCCGGGAACCCGGATCTCGATCGACTGCGAGGGCAGGCCAACGGCTCGGGACCATTCAAGGAGCGCCGCGAGCTCGCGCGTGTCGCCTAGCACGAGTTCGGTGGCCGTCGGGGTATAGCGCGACGTCCAGATCCTGCACGCGTTAGCGGCAAGTTGGCCGAGCCGTCCGAAGTCCTGGCGGAACGGTCCTCTAAGGAACGCACGCACGCGCGTCGTTTCGGCGGGAGTGCGCTGCCCTGCGCGCGAATGCGCGACCGCCGCGCTCGCCGGCGTCGGCGTCCACCCGGAGCCGGCAATGTCGTAGCGCGCCTGCTCCCGCACCATGAACTCGGCGGCGAGCAATCGCCGAATGAGCGGACCAGGGAGAAAGAGCGTCTGTTCCAGTCCATCGACGCGACGCCGGCGGTGCACGAGATCGAGGGCTCGGTCGGTGAGTTCGGGCGTAAGGCGGGCGGGCGCAGCTTTGGGCTTGCGCGGCAGAACTGGCGGAGCTTCGCTTCGTGAGCAGAGCGTCTCGACGGGAACGACTCCGCCTTGGGCGAGCGATCGGACGGTGTCGTCGCTTAACACGGTGCGATCAGCGGAGCGAGCAATGAGACCTTGTGCGTCGCTCACAGAGAGGCCTCCGGCATAGGCAAGTGTGGGCACGTCCAGCGCGACCGAGACGTCACTGAAGGCGCTGCCGAGATAAAGCGCCGCGAGGAGATCACTCGTGTGGGTGTAGTAGCGAAATGTCGTACCCGGCCAGGCATGACCGATGGCGAGCGACACCGCCCAGGCGCCCCGCTTCGAGGGCTCGCTCGTGTCAAGCAGAAGTGCCCGCACCTCGCTAGGCTCGGTTGGACCGATGATCCGCCGGACAACGCGCGAGAGCTCGGCGTTCTTTGGCACGCGCTCCAGCGTCATCAGCCACTCGCAGCGGGTGCCGAAGGAGTGTCGCCCGTAATGGAGCCGCGCCCTGGGCGAGCCGGTGACGACGCGTAACGCTTCAGTAATCCGATCACAGATGGCGCGCCGGTCGATCAACTCGCGCGGCCGGGAGGGTTCGGCGAAGATGGCGGCGAGGGAGTCGTCGTCAGCAAACTCCGTGATGTGGTCCAACCAGGCCTTGAGCGCTTCGCGCTCCTCCGCGAGCAGCGGCCCGATCAGCGGCACCTGCCGGATCCCGGCATCGGACTTGATCTCGCGATAATCGTTGTTGCGGAAGAGCACGACGGGCGCTGTGTCCGCATTGACGATGTCCTTGCGCCGCAGGCCCAACGCTTCGGATACCCGCGCCCCGTAGCGATAGATGAAGAACCACACCATCGCTTGGAGGTGACGCGTGCGTTGATCGGCATCCGGATCGTGCAGGAGCAGCCGGAACGCCGACCGATACTCCTCCCAGCAGATGAAGCCGGCGTCGACCGTTATTGCGTTCGCGCAGTCAATGGGCGCGATCTCGAGCCAGTCCACGGGCGGGAAACCATAGGCCCCCATCAGAAAGCGGTGGAACTCCTTGAGCCGACCCAGGGTGTAGGCCTGGTGCCGCTGGGGTACCGTATCGAGGGCCATCGCATAGGCGTCGGCCAGCGCCTCGTCATTGAGCTGGCTCAGCTTGACCTCGGGACCGCTCCGGAGCAGAGGGCGGGCGAGGGTCTCGTAGTATTTCGCGCAACTCGAGGCGCGTAGGTTCGGCTCCTCACTCGTTCCCTTTTCGCAGAGGTGCACGAGCCAGCGGGCGAGAAGGACTGCCATCTCGGGATGCTCCTTGCCGCTGCCGACCAGGCGCTCGACCGATGCTTTGAGCGTCTTCTTCTGGCGAGCGTAGCGGCTGTAGCTAATCCCGTCGCCTGCGCCTGGCTTGTCGCGCTTGCGCACAATCCGTGTGATCTCCCGCCGAATCTCACGGTTGAGCGTCATGGCGCGGCAACGCGAAGCCGCTGCTGTGGGTTCGCCATCCCGCGTTGGCGGCGGAGATGGTGGGCCCGCTGGAACCGAAGCGGATCCGTCTTCCACAGTGGGCGCACGATCGGGTGCATTGCCAGTATCAGCCTTCCTTGTCACGCGCGGTGCCGCGGGTTTCCCGCTGAGAATTCTCACCAGATCCTCCAGTGGAAGGGATACGGCTTGATGGACACCCTCTTGATAGGCGGTGAGGCTTCCCGGGAGAGCCAGGCGAGCCATGGGGTTGAATTGTTCGATCAACCATTCGACTGCAGGTGCAGCTCGGATAAAGGTAAGTCCACCAGACGCAGCAACAGACGCAGACAACTCGCGAACGACAGCGAGCACCTCTTTCGCGGCTTCTCCCGCGGAGAAGCCCGTGGTGTCGAGCTTCGCCAGCCGCGCGAGCAGCAGCGCCGATACCGGGTGCAGGCGGTGGCGCCGGACTTCGTTGCCTTCGGCATATTCCCGCAGGGTGAATTCGGCCAGTAGCCCAAAGCCCTTCGCGTCGACCAGCCCGACTTGAGGGTTTTTCGCAAAGGCGAGCAGCAGCTCCGAGTCGAGCACGTAGCTATGCATCACCAGGCTCACCAGCGCTTCCGCGGCTGCGCGCTCGATGGCAAGGCGGGGATCACGGGCTTTGCGAGTGCGGCGATAGAGGAACGCGGTGAAGCGCTCTTTCAGCTCCCGCGCGAGCCGCATGCGCGTGAGCGCGTCCGAGGCAAACGCCGGCGGTTCAAGTGGGAGCTCGGCGTAGCGAGGCGGGAGAGCGATGCGCAGGGCGTAGCGGGCCTTCAAGAAAACGAGCCGGCGATGCAAGCGCGTGTAGCGATCGAGGCTCGCGACGTCCCACGGCATCGAGCGTCCCGCGAGCACCGCACGGACCATGCGGTCAGCGGCGCCCTGGCTCAAGCGGCTTACCGGCTCGCCCGCCAAGGCCTTGCGCATGGCGGCGTTCACGACGAGCCTCGCGTCGCTCGTGCGCTTTTGCGCGGCATCTGCGCGAAGCCAGGTCCCGAGCGCCATCGGCGCGAGGGCGGACTTGCGCAATAGCACTCCTTCGCTCGGGAGGCTCGTCGTGCGTGGTAATGGACTCGACAAGACTTTCCAGCCCACGCTGGAAAGGTAACTGTCCTGGGACTCACGCAGCGCTCGGAAGGCTTGCGGCGAGCGCACAGACGTGTTGCCGAAGGCCGGCACGTTGTGCTCGACATGGCCGAGCATCTCGCGCAGCAACTCGGCGTCCCAGTTCTCGCCGAGACCGGTTGCCGCCAAGGCGTGGCGCAGCATGTTCTGGGGCAGCCCGGCTAGGTCCGCCAGACTGCCACCGAGCTCAGCAGCGCCGATGCGCTGCCAATCGGTCCCGCTCTCCTGCAGCAGAAAGAAGAGCGGCATCGCGCGCGGGCCTTGGAGCGAGACAATGCTCTCGAGCATGGCCGCGAATTCTGGCGCGAGCGCCTGATAGGCAGCGATGAGCGAGCGAAGGTGCGCGAGATACTGGCGCAGCTGCGCCGACACCATCGAGGGTAGTGGCACCAGTCGCCCGGACTTGCCCGGGTGCGTCTGCTTGTCGTTGATGACGATCCAGCCCGCGTCGACGTCAATGACATCGAGGCTCTCAGCGGGGTCGGTCACCGGGCGATGCCCGGTCGCGGCCATCAACATCCAGAGGGTGTACAAACCATAGGCGTTGTGCACTTCGACCGGATGGCGGGGCGAAGCGCGTATGACTCGCTCTTTGAGGCAAGCGACAAAGCTCTTGAGGACGTCGGATCTCGGCAGGAGCTGGCTTCCAACATATTGCTTCGACAAGCCGGCGCGATAGGGGGCCTCGCGATCGCCTCCAAAGATTCGCCGGCAAGCCGCTTCGTACGCCTGGCGCAGCATCACGATGGGGATCGCCGCGTAGTACGCGGCCATCGGTGGGACATCCTCGTCGCTGCCCGCGACGTAATGGACGATGGCTTCGTCTTGGGCGACCGCTGACACTTCGACGGCAAGCGCAGCGCCGATTCGGCCGTGCGTCAACCGTGCGTTGGGAAAGCGGCGGCGTAGCGGTGCGAGCCAGGCGGAGAGAAACTCCACAGCGGAGTCTGCGCTACAACCTACCAGCTGGCCGATGCTCTTGGCCGTGGGACGCAAGGCAAACCCCTCGGCAAGGGCGGAGGCGATCCGCGCAGGCAGGTGGAAGCGAAGCTGACCGGCCGATTCCACCAACAACGCACGTTGCGATGGCTCCGGCGTCCAAGCCTGCGGCGGACGGCGAACGGGTTTGACCCACACTCCACATGGTTCGAAATGCTCTTCGGCGACGTCGCCGGAGGCAATCGGGACGCGGGCGAGCGTCGTGACACGCAGTCCGGTCGCGAGCGAGAGCAACGCAAACAATGCTCGGGCAGCCTCTGGGCCACCCGTGCCAAGGGCTGCTTGGCCGGCGCGCACGAGGACGTCGAGCTCGGAGGCATTCAGGTGATCCCAAGACCATCTGAGCGTCTGACCGATTTCGGCGATCCGATAGGCGGTGCGCCGATCATCAGACCTGGCGACCGGCAGCGGCGCTTCGGTTTCGAGGGCTGCCGTTGCAGGAGCGAAGGTGAGCTCGTACTGGACGGGTTCTGCGAAACCTTCGTCCGGCTCGAAGGCGAGGAGCGTGTCCACCTCCGGAACAGCCCGCTCCGTGGCTGCACGCGGCACTCGCTCATCGGCGCTGCGCTTCCTCGGGCGCTTGAGGATCACTCCCGCGCCTGCGGTCGATATCGGCGGCGCGAGGCGCGCTCGGTGGCGACCTGGCTCGATGAGCCGCCCGAAATCGCGGATGAGCCCAATGAGCGCGGTGAGGAACGCGATCTGCGCGGGGCCATGGCGAGGCGCATCCTCGAATTCCGCGCGGCGACGCTCCGCATGCGCGAGCGCGGCGAGCAGCCACTGGTCCGGCGCGATGTCGGGGTCTGGGAAGTTGCGAATGAGATCGGCCCAGGGGTGCGGCAACGTCTGGGCCTTTCTCAAACCATCGGCAACCACTCTGAGCTGGGCGAAGCGGTCCGTTTCGGACAAGACTCCGAGTAGTACGAACGAACGCAGCGCCACGATCCGCGAGAGGATCGCTTGATCGCTGATCTCAGTCGTGAAGCAGCAGAGCAGAGGAAACTCGGCAGGCGATCCGCTGCAATGATGGGTTGCGAACTGGGCGTTGGCGAGCTTCAGACGCGCGGGCTCCGGAATTTCTCGAAGGGCAGCGCTAATGGCTCGGATGAGGGGCCGAGCCTTGGCGAGGAACGCGAGACCACCGAACCCAAGGCTGTCCGCCATTTCCATCGCAGTTGCCAGCGAGTGGGCTAGAGCGAAGCTGGCACCGGGATCTTCGCCTAAGCGAAAGGCGGTGGTGATACGCAGCCAGATCTTGGGATCGGCTGCGCCTTCGGCGAAGTGATCGAGGTAGGTGACGAGCTTGAGCCGCGAGTCGGGAATCGGCCAAGGGTCAGAAGGGCGTGCTGGAGGGGCCAAGGTTGCTGGCGGCTTTCTGGCCGAGCGTGACCAATCAAGCGGCAGCCCTGCTCGGGCCTGGTCGCGTTTAAGTGATCTTGCGCGGTTACTTTGCTCATATAATAATCAGAAAGATAGGATAGAATCAGGCCGATTTACACCTAAGGACATCTTTTCGTGTGCGGTTAGCACATGGAATTTGGTCGTTTTCCGAAGCGGCGCGCCACGCCTCCCCGACCCAACCTCCCTGGAGATCAAAAAGATGCGCATCATCGCTTCCGCCGTCATTCTTGTCGCCGTCAGCCTTGCACCCGTTCTCGCCCAAACGCAGCAGCCTCCTGCCGACAGCGGGGTGGTGACCACCACCTCGCCGGGCAAGGGCACCGCCGAGCGGGTCGCGAAGATCACCGCCGAGGTCCAGGCGGTCGACGCGGCGAACCGCACCGTCACGCTCAAGGGCCCGCGCGGCAAGATCGTGACCCTGCCCGTCGGGCCCGAAGTGAAAAACTTCGACCAGATCAAGGCGGGCGATTTCGTCGTCGTGCGCTATTACGAAGCGCTTACGCTTGAGCTCAAGAAGGGCGGGACGGCGATGCGCGAGCGCACCGAGCGCGACGTGGCCGACAAGGCGAAGCCCGGCGAGCGGCCGGCAGCCGCCGAGGCGCGCCAGGTGCAGATCGTCGCCGACGTCATCGCCGTCGACCCGAAGACGCAGACGGTGACGCTGCGCGGCCCGAACCGGGTCGTGGACCTCAAAGTGCGCGATCCAAAGCAGTTCAAGCTCGTGAAAGTCGGCGACCAGGTCGAGGCGACCTACACCGAAGCGGCCGCGATCTCGGTCGAGCCGGCGAAGCAGCCCGCCGCAGCCAAGAAGTAACGTGCGACGGGTCCAGGCGCGGCGGCGCCTGGACTCAGGCCATGATGTTCACGCCGCCATCGACGTAGAGCGTCTGCCCGGTCATGCGGCGCGCATAGGGCGTCGCGAGATAGGCGCACGCGTAGCCGACGTCGTCGATGTCGACCAGCTCGCCCACCGGCGCGCGGCTCGCCGCCTCGTTCAGCAGCAGGTCGAAGTCCTTCAGCCCCGAGGCGGCGCGGGTCTTGAGCGGCCCGGGTGAGATCGGGTGCACGCGGATGCCCTTCGGTCCCAGCTCGAACGCGAGGTAGCGGCACGTCGCCTCGAGCGCCGCCTTCACCGGCCCCATCACGTTGTAGTTCGGCACCACCCTCTGCGCGCCGTGATAGCTCATGGCGAACATCGTGCCGCCTTCGGTCATCAGCGGCGCGGCGAGCTTGGCCATGCGCACGAACGAGTGGCAGGAAACGTCCATCGCCACCTTGAAACCCTCCGCCGAGCAGTCGAGCAGGCCGCCCTGGAGGTCCTCCTTCGGCGCGAACGCAATCGAATGCACCAGGATGTCGAGCCGCCCCCATTTGCTCCGGATCGTCTCGAACACCGCCTCGAGCTCACCGGGACGCTGGACGTCGAGCGGCAGGAAGATGGGCACGCCGAGCGCCTTGGCGGCCGGTTCGACGTGCGGCCGCGCCTTGTCGTTCAGGTAGGTGATCGCGAGATCCGCACCGAGGCTGTGGAAGGCTTTCGCGCAGCCGTACGCGATCGAGTGCTCGTTCGCGATGCCGACGACGAGCGCTCGCTTCCCCGCGAGCACCGGATTGTGCGCCTGCGTCATGTCAGCCTTTCGCGAGCAGGTCGCTCGTGTGCTGCGCGATCATCAGCTCTTCGTTCGTCGGGATCACCCACGCCGAGGTCCGGCTCGCGGCCGTGCTGATGCGCGGCCCGTGCTTCGCGTTGGCAGCCGCGTCGATCTCGACGCCGAGCCACACGGCCTGCCGGCACACGCGCTCGCGGATCGGCGCGGCGTGCTCGCCGATTCCCGCGGTGAACACGATCGCATCGAGACCGCCGAGCGCTGCGGCAAGCGAGCCGAGCTCGCGGCCGATGCGGTAGACGAAGAGGTCGACCGCGAGCTTTGCCCGCGGGTCGTCGGATTCGAGCAGCGCGCGCATGTCGCTTGAGACCCCGGACACCCCGAGCAGGCCCGACTGGCTGTAGATCAGCTTCTCGATCGCCCGCGCGTCGAGCTTGCGCTCGTCCATGAGGTAGAGAATCACCCCCGGGTCGATCGCGCCGCAGCGGGTCCCCATCGGCAGGCCGTCGACCGCGGTGAAGCCCATCGTGCTCGCGATGCTCCGGCCGGCTTCGAGCGCGCACATGCTCGCGCCGTTGCCGAGGTGCAGCACGACGGTCTTGCCGCGCGCCGCGCGCTCGTCGAACCGCGGCAGTACCGAAGCGATGTATTCGTAGGAGAGGCCGTGAAAGCCGTAGCGCCGCACGCCGGCGTCGGTCAGCTCCTTCGGAAGCGCGAACATCTGCGCGAGCGGCGGGTTCGAGCGATGGGCCGCGGTGTCGAAGCAGGCGACCTGCGGTAACTCCGGCGCGCGCTGGAGCAGCGCGCGGATCGGCGCGAGGTTGTGCGGCTGGTGCAGGGGCGCGAGCGGCACGAGCTTCTCGAGCTTCGCCACGACCGCGGCGTCGAGCCGGACCGGCGCGGCGTAGTCGGCGCCGCCGTGGACGACGCGATGCCCTACGGCAGCGAGCCGGTGGTCGCTCCCGTGGGTGGTCTTCAGCCAGTCGATGATGTGCGCGAGGGCCCCTTCGTGGCCGAGCTTCGTGCCTGGTTCCCACCGCTTCTCGCCTGCCGGCTTCCCGGCCGCGTCCTTCGCGACGAAGTGCGGCGCCGTGTAAATGCCTTCGACCTGCCCGCGGGCTACGAGCGAAAGCTCGGAGCCGCGCTCGGCGAACAGCGAGAACTTGATACTCGACGAGCCGGCGTTGACGACGACGATCGCGTCGGTCACGAGATGGCCTTCGCCGCGGTCTCACGCCGCGCCTGCGCGACGAGCGCCGCCACCGCGCAGGAGGCGAGCCGCGCCACGACCGAGTCGGCGCGGCTGGTCAGGATGACCGGGACCTTTGCGCCGAGCACGATGCCCGCCGAATCCGCGTGCGCGAGGAACGACAGGCTTTTCGCTAGCATGTTGCCGGCCTCGAGGTCGGGGACGATGAGCACGTTCGCGCGACCGGCGACCGGCGAAACGATCTTCTTGATCTCGGCCGCCTCGAGATTGATCGCGTTGTCGAGCGCGAGCGGGCCG
>Ga0126369_10001717_pt1 | contig 15325 bp, 13 predicted proteins | sample PanSoiMetaPlot_1_FD_109646 | JGI IMG/M metagenome (GOLD analysis project Ga0126369, IMG submission 109646) | Tropical forest soil microbial communities from Panama - MetaG Plot_1 | ecosystem: Environmental > Terrestrial > Soil > Tropical forest > Bulk soil | place: Panama | collected 2016-02-17 | reverse complement strand
GTGACGGAGTAGCCAGCGGAGATGTGGAGAGCGGTGTTGTAACCAGCGCTGGCGCGCAGGTCGCCGGGTCTACCAGCGACGCGGTTACCATGGGCGATTCTGAGAGCGCCACAATCACATCCGGCGTAGTAATCCAGCCACAACCCCCCGTTGCGGGCTGGGGGCGTTACCAGAGGGTTCAGCGAGACTGGCGCTTACCGAAATCTGAGCAGGAAGTCACGCGCAGCGTGGTGTTATCTGCCGTTGCTCCACTTCGGGCGAAGCTGACGCTGCGCATGGTAAAAGTTCGCGGCGGACGCGGCATTACAGCCTATGCGCAGGCACTGCGCCTGTTTTCTCAACTGCATTCTCTGGGAACCGCAGCAGGTACGGAAGTGGTGCACCTCTCGCCTCTCCAGACCGAGATGCTGCTCGGACACGTAGACGTTGCTGCGGACGCAACGGCTATGCCTACTCCGGCGACTGCACATGGCGAAGTTGGTGTACCAGCTATCAAGGCGATTCGAAATCCGACCGACGACGAGCTTATCCACTTAATCGCGAAAATGTTGTGAATCCCGACTGGTCGCAGCATGAGCAAGCCGCGCTCCTGAGTTTCCTCGCATCGCCCGGACCCCTGAAGAGTGCGCTGGAGAAATTTCTCGCAGACTGGGCAGCGCGGGAGCAGGCGCAATGCGCCGCCGCTATGGCGACTGTGCCGCGTAATCCCGAGCTTGCCTCTGATCATGCTGCCAAGGCGCAAGCCCTGCAAGAGTTTTGGTCGGTGCTGACCGACCTCATGACGATTTTTGAAGTGCCCTCAGGGGAGCCAACCCCCTGAGGTTTGGAGGAGTAAATGACCGACGAAACAACGGCAGAGGTGAGCCAACCACCAGCTGCTGAAGGACAGGGAACGATACCAAGTGACTACTCATCGTTCCTAGGCCCGCCATCTGTTGAACCTGATCTCTCTGTGGAAGAAACCCCCGCACCCGGCGCAGAGGAAGAGGGTGAACCGGAAGCACAACCAGAAGTAGAACCGGAAGAAGGCGAGCCAGAAGAACCAGCGCCAGCAGAAACCGAACCTGAAGCTGAAGAAGAGGCCGAACAGCCACCCTCCGTGGAGGAACGCCTAAAGGACCTCACTCAGCGCGAACTGGACGGTTATGCGCAGCGTTATCCGAATGCGTGGAAGGCGCTTCAAGACCCGAAAACACCGGAAGACTTGAAGCATCTTCTACTCGACAAAATTGACGGCGACCACGAAATTCAACGGCGGATCGCCGCAGAACAGGCATACGCGGAACAGGAAGGGGAGCCAACCCCCGAGTACGAAGCCGAGCAGCCTGAAACACCAACACCACAACTGGATGCCGCCCAACAGCGGACGGCGTACTACGAGGGGATCGACAACCTCGTTAAAACGCAATTCGACCAGCAAGCCGTCAAGGAAGTCGGAGATGCAATGCTGCGCATGTTCAACGTGCGTACTGAAGCACTCAACGACCCGAACGTATCGCCAGAGGATAAGGCGGTGTTGAAGGGTCTAGTTGACAGTGTGCAGCGTGAAGCTCCAGTGCTCGCCCGGTTCATGGCCGATGCTGTTTCGACAACGGTGCCGCACATCTTGCCTGCAGCGATGGAGATCGCGATGCCGGGCTTTACCCAGATGTACGAGCGCCAGATGTATGGGACAGCATACGAGAGCGTGCGCCAGCAGACCGATGAACGGGGCAAGGCTTTGTACCCGGGCCTTCCGGCATTCCCTGCAATCAGGGGAACACCGGAAGCGAATGCCTTCGCGGAGAAGATGCGGCAGGCAGCGTCCGAGATACCGGGCTTCGATGAGATGGTGTTCCGAGATCGCCAAGGCAGAGTTCTGCCACAGCAGCAGCAAGCGCAAATGAAATACACGCTGCTGGCGCGACATCTTACCGGACAGCGGGTGAGTCCAGCAGTGGTAGCGGAAGCCGTTGAACGCGGGAAGGTGCTCGCAGGCAAAGCGGCGCAACGCCGTCAAGCCGCGCGGGCAACGGGAGCGGGGCAGACAACAGCTGGCCCTCTGGGGCGAGGCGCTGCCAGCGAAGAGGATGACCCGATGATGGCTGCTCTTGACGCCGAGATCGCGCGGCAAGAGGGCAATTACAGCCAAGTCGTGCGAGGTCGCACAAGCGGGCGCTAAACCCAGCGGACAGCCGGAGGATTAGCCCGTGGCCGTCCGAGGAATCTCGACATTTAACTCCTTCACGACCGAAACGTCGAACGTGCGCGATGTTTCGACTCGGTTGCTCACTCTTGAGCCAGATCGCACACCGCTCTATGTCCTCACCAACAACAGCAAACGCAAAGTGAGCGTGTACTCGCCGAGAATCGAGTTCTTCGAGGATGCCGACCTCGTGATGCTCGGGCAGGCGAACGCGACCGTTGCAAATACCACCACCGCGAACACCATCGCCGTTGCGGATGTCACGATCTTCGGCGTCAACGATGTTGTTGCCGTGCAGAAGACCTCAGAAGCAACCGCGACCGTTGAGGAACTGGTGCAGGTAACAGCTGTGGGCACCAACTCCATCACCGTCACCCGCGCGTTTGCCGGAACGAGCGTTGACACCATCAGCAACGTTAGCCAGCTGAAGATTCTGGGTGTGGCGCAGTCTGAAGTCGGCGCAATCCAGAATCCCCGCACCCCGGTCAAATCACCAAAGACGAGCGGCGCGCAAATCTTTGAGTGGCCCATGCAGATTTCCCGCACTGCGGCTGCGACGAAGATTTATGGAGACCGCCCGGAGCGGGCACGCATCCAGTGGCTCGGAATGCGGCGTCAAAAACTGGAGATAGAGAATGCTGGCCTGTTCGGCAGCTTCTCGGAGACCCTTGCGGGCACTGCTTCGGTCTATACCTCGATGGGCGTGCGCTCGATCATCTCCAGCTGGATCGCTGACGCTGGCGGCACGACCACACCGACCACGCTAATGACGTTCCTCGACTGGAGCCGCATGTCCTTCCGTTACGGATCGCCGGAGAAATTGCTCATGGCCGCGCCTCTGGTGAAAGAAGCGATGGACTACTGGGCAGCGTCGAAGCAGTTCGTTCGCGCAGAGGATAAAGTCTTTGGCGTTTCGCTGAAGCGCTTTGTCACCTCGAACGGGAACTGGCTGATCGCGAACAACTACAACATGGATGGAGGCACATTCGATGAGGCGATAGGCATTGACCTGCCCTCCGTCGAGTACTGCCCACTAATCAACAACGGTCAGAATCTGGATACTCGGTTGTATCCCGATTACGATCCGACCAATCCAAAGTTACTCAAAGATTTGTATCTGACGCAGGCGGGCTGGCGCGTGTGGCATCAGGCGCGACATGCACGCATCTATAACTTCCAAAAATTCGCCTAGAAAAGCTGTTCCCACCAATCGCTTGGGGCGCGGACTGATCCCAAATCAGCCCGCGCCCCGTTTTTTCAGGAGAATAACAATGGACGTTCGAGTCATGAAGGCAAAGCAGTGGCGCGCCCGCTGCCTCGCGTGCGGCAAGGAGTTCAGTTACGCAGACGGCTTCGAGTGCGATGCACAGCCGGGCCGCCATACCCTCGACCCGCGAGAGTACTACCACCTCGGCGCAGGGCATATCCAGTCGATCCGCGACCGCCGAATGTTTACTCCAACCTTGAACCTGATTTCCGGCTTGGAAATTCGCGACAAGGTTACAGGCGAGATCACGCGCATGGAGTCGCTAATTGTTCACTTCAAGGAGGGCGGGAAATATGAGACCACCGACCCGCTTGAGCAATATCACCTCGACCTGCATCCCGGCGTGATGACTGGGCAGGCTGGCAGGGAAGCGTGGGACAAGATGTACCTCACGCAGGATCAGCAGCTGACCAAGGCCCAGACGCAGCTGGCTGACATCCAGAAACAGATCAGGGAAAACAATGCCCTGCTCGATCTCACGAAGAAAGGCAAAGATGGCGTGGCATTGCGGTAAGTGTGGTGCGTTTACCTCTCGCGGAGTCATCGTCTTCGATCACAACGGACGGAAGCTGCGCGAGTACTGCCAATACTGCAACCCCGACAATTTCCAGACTCCTTTCCGCAACCCTTCCGACAACAAGGTCTACACCGGGCCGGAGGCGATGCCGAACATGTACAAGCGCGGCGCAGATGACATATTCCGAGCCAAGGATGAACTCATCGCGGACACGGCGGCAGCTTGGAGCGAGGGGCCAACCGAGCGCGCCCTTGAGGAGAAGAGAAAAACGCGGCGCACCGAGCCTCTGACGCCCGAAGAAATCAAGGCGTCATTGCGCTGGGGCGAAGAAGTGCTCAAGCCAGCACTGCAAAAAGGTGGGCTGGGCGCAGTCATGGCCGCTCTGAATCCCGAATGAGCAGCAACGTATTCGAGCAGGAATTCGAGCGGGTGCGCTCACTCGACACGGTGCAGTTCGAGGCAGACAAGCGCAGAGTAAAAAGCCTCGTGAGCACAGCCGAAGGGCGCGAGGCGCTGCGGCAGGAACTCGGTTATAACTTCTTCTTCGCTGACGATGCGCTGAAGGATGGGCGACCGCTGGTAAGCCTGCTCTGCCCGACTCGATCCTCTCCAGCCCCCGAGACCAATAAGGCTGTGGATGCTTTGATGCGCGCGTCGCGACCGCATTGCATCCTCACGCCGCAGCCCGGCATTTCATCGAGCGTCGTGCACTGGGCGCGCAATGACCTGCTCGTGAACCTACGCAAGAGACAGGTGCCCACCGATTACGTGCTAATGATGGACGACGACATGACGCCGCCCGAAGATGCACTCATCAAGCTGCTTGGGCACGATCTCGATATCGTGGCCGGAGCGTGCACCGTGCGCAAAGATCCGCCGCTACCAAACTTTCGCGTGTGGCTGCCGGAACTCTTCAGTTTCCGTACTGCATTCGATTGGCCGAAAGATCAGTTGATCGACGTTGGCGGAGTGGGCGCGGCATTCATGCTCATCAAGACCCCTGTGCTCGACACAATCGGCGAGTACTACCTCAGTTGCCGCTATGAACGCGAGTACTTGGGCATGAATGAGGAAACCGCGCAGCGCATCGAGGCAGGTCGCCGCAAGATGGCAAAGGAAACAGGCAACGAATTCTGGTTCCGTTTTCTGGCGCATCCGTGGGGTGATGGCGAATTCGGAGAAGACCTGTCGTTCTGTTTTGTGGCGCGCGAGTGCGGCTACAAGATCCACGTCGACACCAGCGTAAAGCCCGGACACGTCGGTTCCTATCCGTACAGCATTGACGACTATTTCAGCTATCAGGCTGAGATCATCGCCCGCGAAATGGGAAAGAAAGAGGAGCAGCTGGTATGAACATTGGTCTGATGCAACCTCCGCCTCTGGGCGGATGGACCCGCTCGCAACTCATCGAACTGGCTGACCGTCGCACAGAGCGCCGGGGATCGAAGACGCTCGACCTAGACTCTGAATTTCTCATGGCGCTGCAGTGCTTCTGCACTGAGACACGCTGGAGTTGGCGGCGTAAGACTTCAATCTTCACGCTCAGGGCTGGCGTGTGGCAATACGATCTGTCGACAGTACTGCCCGAACCTGCCGACAATGCGATCAGCGCACAGGCGACGTGGCAAATTGAGAAGGCAATGCGGGCTGGCGGATTCGATTATTTATTTTTCCCGCCCGGCACCGTGATTCCGAATCTAACGCCCGGGCAGACCGTTTACATCCTGTCCGACAGTAATTTCAGCTTCAATGGTCCGGTTGTAATTACTCAGCCGGGCACGAATAACCTGCTATCCAATCCGAGCTTCGAGAGCGGAATGAACGGCTGGATTGGAAATGGGATGGCACTCGTGAATTCTCCTGTGTACAGCGGGACGCAGGCGCTTGAACTCGGCGGGGCGCTAATAACTACCGTCGCAGGCCAGACCCAGTTCCCATTGACGGCTGGAGTCTCGACTACCGTGAGCGTCCGGGTATATATCGCGGCGTATGGAGGCACGAGTCCCGTTGATGCGGCGCTGGTTACCTATGATGCTACTGGGAACGCAGTGAATGCTCATATCGCGACGGCAGACACGACAATAATCGGCAGCTGGCAACTGGCGACTTGGACGTTTACACCTACATCAACGGAACTATTCGGGCAGGTGTTTCTTGAGATCAATAAGTCGTATCTCTCTTCGACTCCGGGTCCGGTGCAGGCAGTGTTCGATAGTGTTTCCGTCGTGCAGGGTGCAGGGCCGAATCTCGTTGGGAATGGAGACTTCGAAAGCGGTCTCAGCGGATGGACTCGCACTGGGCTGAGCATCGTAAACGCTCCGGTTCACAGTGGCACGAGCGCTCTGCAAATTAGCAGCAACGAGGATAATTGTTCTGTCACGCAGCCGCAGGCGTCATACTTTGCATTGACGGCAGGCGTACCAGTGGAGGCGACCGCGTGGGTGTATGTCGCCGCATATGCGGGAACGAAGGAGATCGTGCTCGCAGTAGCGACTTACAATGCTTTAGGTGTTGCAGTCGCTTATCATTTCGGCCACGCAGACATAACCAAAATTGGCGTGTGGCAGCAAGTGCAGCTAACCTTCACGCCAACGCCAACCGAAGTAAATGCGCAAATATTGTGCATGACCAACGTCATCACAACCGTAGGTGAAACTGCCGGGCAAGTAACCGTCATCTTCGATGATATCGACATGAGGATGGCAGTGGTGGGAACGCAGGCTGGCGTTGATACAACGATGTGGTCCGGTGGTCCGCAGGATGTTATGGGCCTGCAGCCGTTCAGCTACATCATCCCTCCGAACGCGAGAGACTTTCACCAATTCTGCAAGCATGGTGTGAAGTTCTTCCCGAATCCCGGCAATGCGACGCGATGGGCAGAGATCACGCCACTGTTCGAGCGCGAGTTGCAGACCGCCGCGATCTACACCAACAACACATTGCCGATCCCAGCGCCGCCGCGCCAGTACTTCATCATGCCGGGCGCGTTCCTTGTCCTGTGTGTTACTCCAGTGCCGGATCAGGACTATCCGATCATGATCGACTACTGGTGCTGCCCGAACAATCCGCCCGATTCATCGAGTGAGCAAATCCCGCTCGTTCCTGCCTTCTTGCACCACGTCTTACTCAAAAGGTTAGAGGCACAAATCTTCAGGTACACATTGGGTGAAGGTGCCGCTAAGTACCAAGCGGCGATGGCTGAGTACACCGCGCTCGTGTCGCGCTATCAGGGTATGGATGGCATGGTGCCCGGCGAGCAAACAGATTACTCAGACGATGATGACTACACGAGCAACTTTACCAACGACAGCAATGCAGTGCAAAGCACGGTGTAATGCCCCCGCTAAAAGCAGTTGAGCAAGCCCAGTTCGGCGGAGTCGACTCACGCTCGAACCCGATAGTTATGCCTACCGAGCGCTTCCTGCGCTGCCGCAACTGGCAGCCGCGACCGGATGGGCATCTCGATCTGCGCGAGGGCTACACGCTTATCGGTCCCGGTGGCGGTACTGGACCAATCCACTCAATCACTTCTTACCAGATGACGCGCAAGGTCATCACGCAGGCAACTGCAGCGCCGCACGCGCTCGCAAACACTCTCACGCCGGGTCACTACTACGCCTATCTCGTAAAGCAATATGCAGACGGGACTCTCGGGGATATGTCGCCGGAATTTGGTCCATTCACCGTTGATGCTGCGAACACGTTCGCGATTTCGAATATTCCGCAGGATACGGATGCGGCATCGTGGCGCGTCTACTTCGGAATCGGGCCGGGCGGCGAGAACCAATTCGCGAACGTGGCTAGAAATCTCATAACATCCAGCTGGACAATTATTCCCGCAGGACCGGATACAGCTGGAACGCCGCCCCCGCCGAACGGGGCTAAGTGCGCATTCTACTGGCAGGGCACCACGCCTTTCCTTCGACGGCTCGACACGGGCGTGACAACGACGCCCGTCGACATCGGTGCTGCCGTTGCCTCGTCACACCGTTGGCAGTACGCACTGTCGAAGGATGGCAAGCTGCACATGCACAACGGTACGGACAAGAAATTTTACGATGGCAACAAGATGCGCGACATCGGCATACCGACATACGACGCGACTGGGGCCTCGGTGAAGGAAGGATTTCACGGCGCGTCAGATGCGGACGCGGCAGCTGTAACGATAACGTGGGGCGGTTCCGGCAGCGGCACTTTTGATTCGACGCAAAGCTGGGAGTTCTACATGGTGAAGCTGGACCCATTCACCAAAACGATTGCGCCGACTCTAACCCCCTTGGGTGGTGGTCCTGCGCCTTCAGGGTCGGTGACAAATGCGAGCGTGACATTTGCAGGTCTTTCAACAACGGCGGCAGGGGCGACACTTTTTGCGGCAAACAAGAATGGTTCTGCAGGAGCATCCTATCTGACCACGGGAAGTTTCAGCGGAACGATGACGCCCGGTGCTGGCTCAACTGTGAGCGTGCACTGTTCTAGCCCGCACGGAATGGCGGGCGGGGGTGCGACTAACGTAGTGGTGATTAATGCAGGTGGTACGCCGTGGGAATCGAACGGGCCTTTTTACGTGTCGGTTGCTAATACGACAGACTTCAACTTTCAAGCGTTCGATGCCTCGACTCCGTACTCAGGCACCGTCAGCTTCAATAAAGTGGCCTGCCTAGCACCGGGGGTGGCTGGTGGGATGTTTACCTCATCGAACCTCGCCAACGGGCAGGGCACCGACAAATCGAACACGGGCGGAATTCTGCTGCCCTACATAGACGATGTGCACAACCAGCTGCTCCCAACATCGAGCATCGGCGGCGACCAGCCCGGCTATCAGTTCTATGGTGCGTTATACAACCCGAAGACCGGGCATGTGGGAAACCGCTTTCCTATCGGCAAGCGGTTGGTGAACGGAGAAGACACCTCGGTCATCATTAGCCAGCTTTCCGGTTTCAGAGGAAGCAACGAGTGGGAAATCCTTATCGGTCGCACGGGTGACGGCGGCGAGGTTCCTTATGCCATCATCGACAAAGATGGCAACTGGGTCACTGTTCCCGTCAATTCAACCTCCATCACGATTATGAACACGCTGATTGATGGCAATTCCGAATTGCCCACGGAGAACGGTGTGCCGCCAGCTTTCATCTGCTTCTGGCGCGAGGGTGACCGCCTTTGTGGCACCCTGCAGGATCAGCCGTTCGTTTACCGCAGCGGTTCGGAGACTGACGCGACGACAGGTATCTTTGTCGGCGATCCTGCCGAATCATGGTCTCCAGCAAAGGTCGAGACCTTCCCGACCGCAGAGTCGATCATCGGCGGATTCGGCTACATGCAGGAGTCGTGGACCTTCACGCAGAACGATTGCGCGCAGCTGTCGGAACTCTCAGGCGAGTTGCTCTGGAACGGTCCTTACAACTTCGGCATCGCTGGAGCCTACGCCTTTGATAAAGGCTGGAAGTCGCTGCCGTTCTGGGTCTCACATGACAAGCAGCTGTGCACGATGATCCCGAGCACCGATGGACCCATGCCAATCTCGACCGAGTATGAGGCGGCGCTACTCCAGCGCATCGGCGATAGCTACAAATCGCAGACCGAAGTGGTTTACTTTCGCGACCCGCAGCGCCTGATCGACATCCTGCGCATCACCTGCATCGACAAGGACGGCAACCCGTTCGTCATCATCCACGACTTTAACCTGCGCGATGATTCCAGCCCCTACGGGCAAGGGTACGAAGCTGTTTACTTGGGACCGCTCGCGACAACCTTTACTGAGGTAAGGATGCGCGATGCAGCAGGACACGCGCGCATGTGGGCAGGAGCGAGCGACGGCAACCTCTACCAGTTCTATTCAGGCGGCGACGATGTGGGGAACTACTTCACGGCTGACGCGATCACGTTGCGCTACATCGGGGGCGAGCACACGGCAGTGAAGACCGTCGAGTGGTACGGCGATCCGCTCATCCAGTGGTACATCTACGAGAACATGCTGGACGTGATTCCCGATCCGCTCTACTGGGTCAACCTTACCTTCGACGCGCGCCCGGTGCCCGGCGATGCGCAGAACGCGCACTACATGGCGGATCTCAACCGCCCCGAGATGACGCACTGCTATTTGTGGATGACGCTAACAGCGCATCCCTTTGATGCACTCAATCCTGCGGACCCGATGGCGCTGAGCGATCCGATCCCGCATGTTCCAGTCGAAGTCTACGGGAGGCTGTTTATGTCCGCGCCGATACTGGGCGATTCGAGGGGAAGATGAAAAGCGTAATGCCAATGCAAATCGGCGCAAACCGAGATGCGCTGCTCCAGCGCAGGGCGCAAGCTATCACTCAGGTCCGCACTCACGGCACGAGCCGCCTGCCAGCCGGGCCGCGCAACCTGCAAATTCAGCAGGCGGAGGGCGGAGTAGTCGCAACGTGGAACCTGCCGACCCGTTACGAGGATGTGACCGGATACCGCATCTATCTCGGCTCGGAAAAGAATCTCGCGATGCAGATCAAGGATCGCGGCACACGGCAGATGTTCATCCCGCTGCAGAGCGGGGGCGCACCTCCAACGCAAAACATCTTTGTCAGTGTGGTGAACGGCTTCAGGGAAGGCCCGAGGTTGCAGAAGCAATCAAAGCCGATTCCTAACGGCAGCATCCCGAATGTGAAGCCGATGCCTCCGGGCGATTATCTCAATCAGTTCTCTGGTGGTCTTGACAAGACGCAGAGCGGGCAGCCCAGCGGAGCGAAGACACCCCGAATCCTTCCGTGAAAGTTCAAGTCTTTCAACTCTTTTTCAAATCGGATGGCAACGGCGGGCTATTGCCGATGGACGGCGAGCTTTACACGCTCGCAGTGACATATGCAGCCGACAATCTCGCCGAAGCCGTCGACTTTACCAACTTCAAGAATGTCTGGGTCGCCTGCGAAGTGGACGAGCAGGGCAAGCCCGTGCGCGTGCTCGGCGTTCTGTGCATGGTGCTGCGTGCAGATTTCCCTGTGTGTCGATTCACTGACAACGCAGCCGTCATCAAGCTGGTGCAGAGAGTGAACGATTACCTGCACGACAATGGAGCGCGAGGGCAGGATGCGCTGATTCACATCAAGGAGCATGAACCGCCAGAGGCGCGGTGCCCGAACTATCGGGAATGGATGCAGGCATTCGATCTGCAGCCTGCGGATCGCTGGACCTATAAGGTGCGGTGAGGAGGAGACATGGGCGGCGGCGGAGTGAGCGGTTCTCAGAAGAACAGGGCGGCAGGCCAGCTTTCGGGTCTGGGCGGGACTGCGCAAGACAGGATGAACCAGCAGTATGCGCAGATGCAGGGCACGCAGGGTCAGGTCACGCCGTTCTACACGGGCCGGATGAACAATGGCCTGCCGTTCTATCGCAATCTTACCGATTACAACTCTGGAGCTATCGCGCAGGCTTTCGCCCCAGCGCGAGCAGATATTTATCGGCGCACGGGTCAGTACACGAACATGCCCTCGGGCTATCGTGATGCACTCATCAACAATCTGAACGCGCAGCAGGGACGTGCCTTCGATTCGAGCTTGACGCAGGCAATGATGGCGAACGAGATGGCGAAGCAGCAGGGCGCAGCAGGACTGATGGGACAAGAACAGTTTGCGGGCAATCAGGCACTGCAGTATGGCGGGCTGGGAGCGGGCGCGAACCAAGCAATACTGAATGCGCAGCAAAAGCCGAGCGTGTGGGGAACGCTCGGTGGACTCGGAATGCAGGGGCTGAAGACGGCAGGTGCAATGTTTGGTGTTTAACGGAGGTGAGGTATGGGAGCCGGAGCAGCAACGGGAGGGGGAGCAGCGGGAATGAACATGGCACCGCCGCCGCCCACAGACATCAGTGGCGTGCTTAACGGAAGGGCGGGAATGGCCCCAACACTAGCCCCGCAAGCGCCGCCATCAGCATGGAGGACGGGCTTGAAGAAGGCGGGACAGTTCGCGAACGCATGGGATGCTGCGGCACCACAGCAACAGCCGCAACAGCAAGCGCAGCCCGTGAACTTCAATATGGCCCCTATGCCGTACATTCCGCCGCCACAGATGGGACCGGGATTCTACGGAGGATGACATGGCTTATGGCGATGGCGTAACCCTAGATGATTTGATCTCCGGCAACCCTAATTTCTTCGGGGCATCTCCGATAGAGTTACCGCCACCGGGACCTAAATATCCAACGCCGGGAAAATTCGCTTCCCCCGATCTAGTTGCTCCTCCTCCTGAACCGGGTGCGGCTCCAGCCGCGCAGCCTTCGATGGCTGGTGCGGTCTCCGACATTGGCGCGAGCGCTGCAACTCCTTCGCCTCTCGGCCCTGTGTTGCAGCGTAGCCGCTGGGCACTGACGCAACCGCCCGGCAACTACCAGCAGGCTCCCAACTACGGAACGGCTGCAGCGAATGTCGCCGCAGGTGTGCCCGGTACGGGCAAGGGCCTGACGAAGCTCGGCAAGGTGTTCGCAGTTTTGCAGAGCTTGGGACAGGGCGCGATGGTGGGATCGACGCAGCCCACCTTCGGTACTGGCGCGCTCAGCGCGAACGCCTTCGAGAATCAGCAGATCGCAACCGGACAAGAGCAACAGCAACGCGCATTGGGTTTGGAGCAGGGTCAGCTGGGGCTACAGCAGGCGCGCGAAAATCTCGCATACATGCCGCTCTACCGTGCGATGCAGATGGAGCAGATGCGACAAATGCAGGCTTATCGGCAATCGCAGGAGCAGCTGAATAAAGAACACGCCGCGCGCTACAAGCAGCTGACCGAGCGCCCCGACACCATCAAGCTGAAGGATGGCAGCGTGCTGCAGCATGACCCGGAGAACCCGAATGCGGACGAGAACGGCTATGTTGAGATTCATCCGCCGATGCCGACCAAACCCGAGAAGCCCGACTCGCCCGAACAGCAAGCGATGGACTGGGCGATTGCGCACGGGAAGAATCCCATGCAGGCATATCAGGCGCTGCACCCGCATGAGTGGCAGCAGCAGCCGGGCGGCGGCGCAGCTGCCGTGCAGCCTCCAGTCTCTGGTGATCTCCAGCAGCAAATCGCGCAGCTTGATCCGGCTGTGGGGGAGCGCCTCTCCAAGCTCGCACCAGACACCCAGCAAGCGCTGCTCGCACTGGCGAGGGGAGACATACCCCTCTCCACATGGTCCGCCCGAGGAACCTACAAGAACATCGGTGGTTTGACGCAGGCGCAGGCGGCGGGCTGGGCGACGGCGATTACCGGGAAACAATTCAACGCCGCAACCTTCGACAACAAAAAGAAACTCGACCAGCGTTACAACAATGCATCGACGGGCGAAGGTGCGCAACTCAACGCCTTCAACAATTTCCTGCTCCACGCAGGCGACGCCAACGACGTTATTAAGCAATGGGACCAACAGCGCGTGCAGACCGGAGTGCCGTGGATCAACACGCCGATAAACGAACTACGAAACAAGCTGCTGGGTGATCCTCTTTACTCGAAGCTAGTAGCAGCGCTTGCACCCGTAAAGAAGGAGTACGCCGACTTCCTGAACAATCACCGGGCCGAGCACTCACAGGACATCGAGGAGATGCAAAAGATTCTGAACGACACCGAGACTCCTGCGCAGCTTCGAGATGTGCTCAAGCAGCTGGGCCACACTGCAATCCTGCGGCTCGATTCACTGAATGAGAACTACCACAACCAGACGGGCATAGATTATCCCAATCTCGTGCACCCGATGGCGAAGAACAACCCCGGTCTCATTGATCTGGGTTTCGGAGACAGCCTCGCACGATACAGGAGCGGCGGCACGATGCCGGGTGTTTGGAGGCCCGGAGGAGTCGCGCCATCAGCGGGAGGGGGGGCAGCAGCTGCTCCACAGGGAACACCAGCGGGCCTAGTTCCGTTTTAAGCGGCGGGGAATTTTCGCAATACAGTACATCAGCAAGAAGCACAGTGGAAGACCCACCAGCACTCCAAGTAGAACGGAGTTTGGCGAGAAAATAAATACCGCGATAAACGCAAGCACTAAGCCAATTATCAGCGCAACAAGCATTGTTCTACCTCCAGAACAAATTATCTCATGGCCAATGGCGACGGCACCCAAGTAAATCCAGTTGGTGGCGCTTCGAGTTCGTGGGACGCTCCAGAGATCAGTGTTGATCCGAACGCCGACAAGATGACCCGCCTCATGAGCGGTCTGCAGCAAGGCGGCGTAGTCGTCACAGATGGCAAGACCAAGGGCTTTATCCACCACTCGCTGGTAGACAAGTGGCTCGCCGATAATCCCACCTATGAAAAGGGTACGGTCTTCTCCGGTCCAAATGGCGACCTCGCTGGCGTGGTGAAGGCATCACAGGCGGGAAACTTCAAAAAGAACAATCCCGGTTACGTGCCGGGTCTACCGAAGCAAACAGCTGGTTGGAACCCATCCGCAACTAGCCGTTTTACTAATCCCGAGGCTGCCTATCGTGCAGCACAAGAAGACTTCGGACCCCCCAAGACTGTTGGCGGAGCTATTAAGCAGGCAGTGGGTCTGGGCGTGCTCGGCCCAATGTATGAAGGTAAAGGAGTCCTCAAGCTCATTCGGGATGCAGGCGGGGATGTCGCCGACTACATTCGCGCAGAGGGCGAGAGTCCGCGCGCGCCGTCTATTGTGCGTAATGTTACGTCGCCCATGGGTGAAACTAGCGCACGGTTTTTGCAATCACAGTACGAGCCTGAGAATCTCGCTATGCTGGCAGGTTTCTCGGCTCTCCCACGAAACACCGCTGCATTGCGAACTTTGCATCGCGCACTCGGCGGCTATTTCACTGGTCAGATGGCGCATAGTGCCTACCAGCAAGGGAATGCTGCACAAGAAGCGTATGAGCGCGGCGATATTCCTGAGGCTGTGCGCCAAGCTACGGGCGCTGGTCTAACGGCAGGCATGGCGACTGGAGCCGGGATAGATACTGTCGGCGACATCACCAAGGCTCCGCAGCAAGCACTCTCCGATCTCGGTACTACCGTAAGGCCCGCGACACAATGGGCGGGCGAAAGACTTCAAGACAGTGCGGAACGCCAATGGCAGCGCATTCTCACCGGAGGTGGTGGCACAAGGAAACAAAAAGCCATCGCTCAAAAAATCGCGCCCGAGTTGGCGGAGCGCGGCATTATCGCGGGAACCCGCAAGGGTCTCGAACAAAGGTCTGCGCAGGAAGCACAGACTGCGGGCGAAGCACTGGAAGACCTGTACAAGAACCTGCCGGAAGGTTCGAAGATTCCCACGCAGCCGTTGCTCGATCACTTGGAGGGGCAAAAGGCCAAATTCACCGCACCGGATTCAGGCATTGTCTATAACCAGAGCGCCATCGACAAGATCGACGCACTAAAGCAGGTCATCGCGCAGCACGGCT